>Ga0136621_1000122_pt1 | contig 27571 bp, 25 predicted proteins | sample AntDryUQ445A2306_FD_104673 | JGI IMG/M metagenome (GOLD analysis project Ga0136621, IMG submission 104673) | Polar desert sand microbial communities from Dry Valleys, Antarctica - metaG UQ445A (23.06) | ecosystem: Environmental > Terrestrial > Soil > Desert | place: Antarctica: Dry Valley...
CGCGCGCGCTCACCGCCACTTCGAACCTACTGATCCGAACCCTAACGGGGGCCGGCGGTTTCAATGACGGCGCAGGATTGCGAGAATAGCGTCCGGCGCGGTTAAGCGGTACAACAGGAGTCAGCTTATGAATGGATTTAGCGTGCCCACGCGGTGGCGCGGGCGCTTTGTCGATAGTCAGCGGTTTGTCATTGTCGTCCTGTTTTTAAGCAGCCTGTTGTTGTTGGCACTTGCCACCGTTGCGGTTGCACAGACCGAGGTTCCAGGGGTCAACGCAGCCGCGCAGACCAGACCACAAGACGCACAGTCTGCGCCGAACTCGAACACGACAAAGAATAAGCCGCGGGATCGACAATCCGATCTGCGCGCGCTGGACCGCGTGCTGACCTTGCTGAGGGATAAACGGGCGCGCACGCAACTCGTTGACGACATCGAACGATTGCGCAGTGGCACGGTCACGACGGATAACGCCGGCAAAGCCAAGGCGACGTCCGGCAAAGGCAAGTCGGAAGAGGGGCTGTTGGACGCGGTGACCCATGCGGTCAAGACTGCCGGCAAGAAAGCGCCTCAAGCGCTGGCCGCGCCGCTGGATCAAAAAGTGAATGAAGCCGCCGACGAGATACAGCGTCAGTTCGACACGGCTTTTGAACAAGGCGTAATCCAGAGCTTTGCCATCGCGGCCGTGCCGGGTTGGTTGTTGGCGCTGGCAGTCGCCTTGGGTATCAACGCAGCCGGTTTCGTGCGTCGCGGCAAGTCACGACTGGCCGAGGCGGTAGTCGCCAAGGCTGATAACGGAGACATTGTACGCGCGGTTCTGGCGCGCGCAGTTTGGGGATTCTTACCGCTCGCCTGTGGTGCTGCGATCATCGGTGTGTGGCCGTTCGTGCTGGGCGTGGACGACGAATGGGCGCGTGTCTTTTTCTCGTTCGCAATTCCCGTGCTGGTGGCGGGTATTGTCTGGCAGCTAACGCGCGGGCTGCTGGCGCTGCTGGGGCCGAGCAGGGGCTGGCGTCGATCCGTTTATGCGCAGCGGCGCATCGTCCCGTGGCTCTCGGGGCTAGCGGCCGCGGCGGCTGCCAGCGCGATCCTGCGCAGCTCCTACATCTGGGATGTACTCAGCGCCAGTGTCGCCGATGTGGCCGCGATTGTCCTCGACCTCGGCATCGGCTGCGCGACGCTCGTATTCATCTTCAGATACCGCCTGCTGGTGCGCTCGCTGATGATAAGACGGCACAAGCCGTCCAACGCGCCCAAGCAGGTCAGCCCGCTGTGGCGCGGTTACAGCATCCTGGCGAAGCAATGGCACATCGTGGGCATTGTGTTCGTGCTGGCCCACATGTTGGCGCGGCTGCTGGGCGGTGACGTCGATTTCGTACTGTCTTCGCTTCTTTCGCTGGCGGTGATTATTGCCGGACTGATGGTCGCGCTGTCAGTGGATGCGTCGCTCGCTTATCGTGTGAAAAAACAGAAGCGCTTTGCCGATAGTGTCGTGCGCCGCATCAGCGCGCGTTACCTACAGATCGTGCGCGTGTTCGCGCAGGTCTTTATCGTCGCCCTGATCGGTCTGATTGGCTTCAAGATCTGGGGCCTGAATATCGATGCATTGCTTGGTTCTAAAATTGGCTGGTCTATCCTGCGGCCGGTATTGTCAATTCTAGCCGCGCTCACGTTCGGCTGGATGTTATGGACCGCGTTGGACAGCTTTATTGAAAACGCCTTGTCGACAGTCGACCGCCACGGGCGCAAGCGGGCGCAGAGCAGCCGCACCATGACGTTGCTGCCGCTGATACGCAATGTCGTGTTCGTCGTCCTGTGCGCGGTGATTGTGGTGGCGGTGCTCGCCAACCTCGGCATTAATGTCGCGCCATTGCTCGCCGGCGCCGGTATAGTCGGTCTCGCCATTGGTTTCGGCTCGCAGCAACTGGTGCAGGATCTGATCACCGGCCTGTTCATTCTGTTCGAGGGCAGTATCTCCGTGGGCGATACGATCGATACCGGCGGTCGCGCGGGTGTGGTCGAGGCGATGACCTTGCGTACGGTCAAGATCCGGGACGTCGACGGCGCGCTGCATTCGGTGCCGTTCAGCCAGATCACGGCGCTCAAGAACCACTCGCGCGACTACGGCGTTTACACCGTAAAAGCGACCGTGGGTTACGGGACGGATCTCGATCGCGTGATTGAGATCATGCGCGACATTGGGCAGGAGCTGCAGGCCGATGCCACCTATTCGTGGGACATCCTCACGCCGCTCGATATATGGGGCGTGGATCAGTTCGCGCCTGACGGCGTGGTCGTCATCGGCGTCATCAAGACGCGTCCGTTGCGGCAGTGGAGCGTGGGCCGCGAGTTCAATCTGCGCCTAAAAAAACGTTTCGACGCGGAAGGCATCCCCATGGCCACGCCGACATTGTCGCTGATTAACTCACAGGCCCAGACGAACGGCAAAGGCAAAGCAGCGCCGGTCGCAGAAGCGGCGCCGTCAATCTGAAATACTGTGATAAGCCTGTTATAAGGATGCGCCGCGTGACCGCTTTTGCGTGCGCGATGCGTGCCCAAATTACACGCGGGTCGACGTCGAGCCACATTCTGGCGCGTGCTTAACAAGCTACGAATGGGGGATGAACCATGGATGCGATTGCGAAGCCGCCCGGTCAGTTAATCGGGGTTGTCTCCGACACGCACGGTCTGCTGCGCCCGGAGGCGATCGCGGCCTTGCGCGAGACGGACCTGATCATTCACGCAGGCGACATCGGCTCGCCGGAAATCCTTGAACAACTGCGCGGGCTCGCGCCCGTGGTCGCGATCCGTGGAAACAACGACAGAGTACCGTGGGCAATGGACCTCGCGGAGACCGAAGTCGTGCAGGTCAACGACGCGTTGATCTATGTCCTGCACGACATTCAAGACCTTGATCTCGACCCGCACGCGGCCGGCTTTCGCGCAGTGGTCTTCGGTCACACGCACAAGCCTTCGATCGAGTATCGCGGGGACATTCTGTATCTCAATCCCGGCAGCATCGGCCCACGGCGCTTCACCTTGCCGATAACCTTCGCGCGCCTGCACGTGGAAGGACAGATGTTCAGCGCGGAAATCGTAGAATTGAGCGTATAACGGCTCGCGAGAAAAATATCACCCCCCACACTTTCGCCAACTGAGCCCGATATGGTTTTAGTGTCTGGGCGCTAGCTCGCCGCAGCGTGCGGGAAATTGATAATTCCACGCGCGGAGAACCAAACGAAATTACGCAGCGATCACGGGCGTGTCGGATGACAACCTGGACGTCGACTTGGGCTATCAGGGCGGCGTCCAGTACCTCATTGCCCGACAAACGCCTGTCCAGGGCGCCACGTCGCGCCAGGCGTGCGTTAGAAAGTCTTAACCCAATCTTCATCTGACGGTCACCTGAAAGTCGCAAGATCCAGCGCTCAAGGCAACAGAGCCGCAGGAGCCATGACCAAAGTAACCGAGATTGCCGGCATCAACCGCCGCGGATTTCTACGCGCGGCGAGCGTGGCCATCGGCGGTGTCGCGTTCGCCGGACCGCTCGCAAGTCTGTACGCGCGACAGATTGAAGGTATTGCCGGGCCGCGTCCCGAGCAGGGTTACGGGCCGCTCGCGCCGGTCGCCGACGAGACCACCGGTCGAGCGTTGCTAAAGCTGCCGCAGGGATTCCGCTATCAGTCGTTTGGCTGGACTGGCGATGTTATGAGTGACGGTACGCCCACACCGGACCGGCACGACGGCATGGCCGTCGTGAGTGTCGACGTGCGGCAGGGTGCCGGACCCGAATTGGTTTTGATCCGTAACCACGAACAGGGTCCCGCGGAGGTGATCGGTGACGGGCAGGCGCCCATCTATGACGATTTCGATCTCCTCGGCGTGCTCGACGGCTTTGGGGGCGGAACGACAGCGCTGTTCTTCGGCCGGGGACGCTTTACCGGCTCACAAGCGACCTTGGGCGGTACACTCGTGAACTGCGCTGGCGGACGCACGCCGTGGGGATCCTGGCTCACCTGCGAGGAGATTACCCTGCGTGGCTCGCAGATCGGCGCCAGGGATCACGGCTTCGTTTTCGAAGTTCCTTCCCCTAGACGGGGTGTGGCGAGCGCCGTGCCCATTGAGGACATGGGCTTCATGCAACACGAAGCCGTCGCGGTGGATCCGCGCACCGGTTTTGCGTATCTGACGGAAGACAACGCCGGAGAGCAGGAACTCTTCAACGATAACGATGATCGCCCCCCCCGATCCGGTTTTTATCGATTTCGTCCAAGCCGGCGTCCAACTCGCGTGGGGGACCTGGAGCAAGGCGGAACGCTCGAGATGCTCAAGGTCGTTGGCGTCCTTAACGCCGATCTTACTCAGGTTCGACAGGGTGAAAGCTTCGCGGTCGAGTGGGTCGAAATCCCGATCCCGAACAGCGATCCCGAAGGCTTCGTGGTTCCGGGCATCGACGTGGAGCTTCCGCCGATCGTTGGCGCGGGTAGGTCTGGGCCGTTCATGCAGGGTGAGGCGCAGGGGGCGGCCGCTTTCAGGCGTTGCGAGGGATTCTGGTATCACGACGGCGTCATCTACTTCGTCGATACCAGCGCCGGCCCGGTTGACAAGGCGTCGTGTGGGCGCTGCAAGTATCGCAGAACATGGTACCGGGGCAAGGGCGGCTCACGGCGATCTTCGTTTCGCCGAGCGAACACGCCGCCGACAATCCCGACAACATCACCGTCAGCCCGCGGGGCGGCATCCTCGTCTGTGAAGACGGACGTGGGCAGGTGATCGGCGGCAGGCGCACCTTCGGCACGCGCCTGATCGGCATCAACCGGGATGGCACGTCGTTCCCGTTCGCCGAGAATAACATGCTGATCGCGCAGCCTATCGCTGGCAAATCGTCAATTGCGCCGGACGATTACCGCGACCGTGAGTTTGCCGGCGCGACTTTCTCACCGGCCGGCGCCTATCTGTTCGTGAACATTCAGACGCCGGGCGTGACTTTCGCGATCCAGGGGCCGTGGGTGCGCGGAGGCCTTTAGATGCAAGTACGCCGTCGGTTCTCTGTACCCACTCGTCGCGTTAGGCGCGCACGGCTAGACGCGCTCGTTTCGCGGCGCTTTGTGAATGAAGTACTACGCGAGTGCTAGCCTGCTGATCGCGCTAATGGCGGCCTCGCACGTTTCGGCTGTCATGGCCGCGTGTCCCTCAGAGCCGACCATCATGGAGATCAAGGCGCCGGGCATCTCTCGCCTTGCGGCGGCCGGTCCGTAATGATCGAGGGTATCGTCACCGCTGTCGGCATCGACGGGTTCCATCTGCAGGACACAACCGGGGATGCGGATGACGCCACGTCCGATGGAACCTTCGTGTTCACCGATGACGCGCCGCAGGTGAGCGCGGGAGACGGCATTCAGGTGACGGGGGAAGTTTCCGAGTTCGTCCCAGGCGGGACGGTTACCGGCAATCTATCCATCACGCAGATCAGCGAACCGGAGATCGAAGTACGGTCTAGCGGCGGCGGCCTTGCCGGAGCCGGTGATCCTGGGCCGCGGCGGGCGCATTCGGTGGGAAAAGGAAGCAGCGCCAGTCGCTCGTCATGGTCCGCTCGCATCGTGCCGGCCCGTGAGCACCAGCAGATTGCCCGCCAGCACCGCGACCAGCCCCAGCAACGCCGGGATTGTCCATTCGTAGCCTTCGACGACGGTCGATATGGCTAGCGCGATGACCGGGAACATCACTGTCGCGTAACCGGCGCGCGTGGCGCCGATGCGGCCCAGTAGAGTCAGGTAAGACGCGAATGCGATCACCGACGCGATGATCGCGAGCCACAGTAGCGACAGCACGTAGGCGGGTGACCAGTCGATGTGGAAATCCCGGTCGCCCAGCAGCGCGATCGCGCCCATGAACACCGCGCCGTAAATCATGCCCCACAGGTTGGCGGAAACCACGCCTAAGCCGCGGCGCTGATTTGAGCCGGAGACCATGTTGCCGGCGCAGAAGCACAGCGTGCCGGTCACACCGAACGCTAGCCCGATGAGCGCGTGCTGATCGAACTCTGTTTTTATTATTTCCGGCCAGAACATGAGCGCGATACCGGCGCAACCCATCAGCGCCGCCAGAGCTAGCCTGCCGTCAATCCGGTCTCTGAAGAGCCGCGCCCATCAGCAGATTAAATACCGACGCGATCGAGAAGATAACGGCCAGCAGTCCGGAGGTGTTTTCCCCCGTGATAGAAAAAATAATAATTAACCGAGAACAGGCACGCGCCCAGCAGCGCAAAGCGCAGGTGATCGCGCCAGCCAAAGTGTATCGCGCGCCCCCTTGCGAGCGCCCAGCCCAGCATGCAAACAGCCCCGATTACGAAGCGCCAGAACACCGACACTTACACCGGCACCTGGCCGACCTGTAATTTGAGCGCGATCCAACTCGTGCTCCAGGCAAACACGGTAATGGCGTACAGACCGAGGTCGCGGGGCGAGAGAATAAGGCGGGAGGTGCGCGTACGTGGAATGGTTTGAGGTTGAGTGTTCATGAGCGTTGCGCGGTACGGTCCACGGTACGCTGTGACAGTGGCCACCGGTCGATCGTTTCAATGCGCGGTACGTCGGTCCGTGAGCGGTTCGCGCCGATAAAGCGCGCCGGCCATAGGAAAATCTGGCGCAAACAAGTCGTTGTAAACCGTCGCGCCGGGCTGAAACGATTGTTTAATTCACGCGCGGAGCCGTGCGCTGCCTGCGATGTTGCGTGGATACGTCCGCGAAGGTCATGATCGCGCGCATGCGGCGGGGCTAATCGTCAAATTTACGCGCGCATACACGCCTGATCTGCAGCGTGGCGGTGATGCTCTCCACACGAGGCAGATAATCCAGCAGGCACTGGTTATAAGCCCGGTCCTCGTCGGACATCAGGCCCGAGTCCTCGTAGTTTTCATAACAGGCGTTCGTTATCAGCTGGCTGGCGATATCCAGCTTCGCGCCGCTTAAGTGTTCCAGGATGCAGTCGTCGTAGGCCGGATTCGTGTCGAAATCACTCCACTGCGCGCGTGCGCTGGTTCCGATAACGAGCAGCATCATTATGGCCGGTAATGGCAAATTTCTCACGATAGCCTCTTTTCGACACCGGCTAATGATCCCGGTGTATCGTGTCAGGTGAAAAAGCAGGCGGACACACAGCCAGATATTCGACGCCACTGACGTCCGGTGTACTGTATCCTTTCCTTCGAACGTCATTTTGCACGCAGGCGCATACTGCGAACGGACGCCTTGATCGCCGCGTCGCGATCCGTGCCGATGCGTTGTTCGTCACTGCGAGTATTGGTGATTTCTAGCCATTCGTGACGCAAGGTCTCAGGTTAATGCCGGCGCCAGCATGACAACGTAAAGAAATTCTCAGCTATTGTCTTGCTACCTCGCGACCGAACCGCTGGGAGTTGGCAGTTGTTCGCCCGGTCGATCTTCTCCCTGCTGCAATTCGGTAAGTCGGTCGCGTTTGCTGCGGATGCGGATGCGCGCGATCGGGTCGATATGGCTGGTGTCCAGCGCCAGTTCAAGCTGCTGCAGCGCCGCGCCGAATTGCCCGTACGCGCTGTAATAATCCGCCAACGCTTCGTGGCTGATCCACGGCAGGCTGGCCCTGGCGGCGGCCTCTGCTCGCAATTCGTCGAGCGCCGGATTGTGATTCTCGACGCGCGTGGCCTCATCGAGGAAGTTCAGCGCATCGCGCGGCCTGCCGGCATCGGACAGCGCCTGCGCCAGGTAATAAACGATGGATTCCTGATCGGGATAAATCTCGTTCAGCCGCTGCAACCCCGCCAGCGCCAGTTGCGGATCGCCCGCGCTCAAATGCGCCTGCGCGATCGCCAGATCGACGTGCACCGAAGTGTCGGGGGTCTCTGCGATGCTGTGCAATACCTCGATACTGCGCTCGGGTTCGCCGGCGCGCGTCAGCGCGAGCGCGTACACGTAGCGATCGGTCGAGTCGTTGGCTTCGCCCGCGCGCAGGGTCTCCTCGTACTGGCTGATGAGCGAATTTGGGTCCGTGGTCAGCGCCAGCGCGCGGGCTTTGGCAAACTGAAAGCGCGCGCTGTCCTTGGCAAACGAGCCGGTAAACTGTGCCGCGCGGCTGCGGGTATCGCTCACGCGGGAGAGGGTGACGGGGTGGCTGCTCAGGTATTCCGGCACCGGGCCGACACTGAGTTGCGAATGCTCATGCAGGCGCTGCAGAAACGCGGGCATGCCCTGCGGGTCGAAGTGCGCCGCCGCCAGCAGACCGATGCCCACGCGATCGGCTTCCTGTTCATTCGCGCGGGAAAACGCAAGCTGCGCCTGCGCGCCTGCGGCCATGCTGGAGAGCAGCGCCGCGCTGCCCACGTCGGCGCCTCCATATGCGCCGGCCAGAATCGACGCCAGCATGGCCAGCGCGGTTTGCAGGTTTATGGTGCCGGCGTTCGCGTAGCTGCGCGCCAGATGGCGTTGCTCGACGTGCGCGATTTCATGCGCCATGACGCCGGCCAGCTCGCTCTCGCTCTGCGCGGTCAGCAGCAGGCCGGTGTTGACCGCGACGATGCCGCCGGGTGCTGCGAACGCGTTGATGGTCCGGTCGGCCACCAGCAGAAAGTGAAATTCCATGCCGGACTCCACCCCCGCGGCCGACAGGCGTGTGCCCAGCGCCTGCACGTAGTCATTGAGCTCGGGGTCCGTTGACACCCTCAGCGCGCCCCGAATCTGTGTGAGCAGAGTATCTCCCAGCAGGGCTTCCTGTGTCGGGCTCAGCACGATGCTGGCCGGGTCGCCCATCTCCGGCAGCCGCAGCGCCTCGCCAGCGCCGGCATCGCTTACCAGCGCGCCGGTGGACCCGGCGCAGGCGATGATTGCCGCGAAAAAACCCGCCACCAGCACACCGTTCACGGGTAATGGGCTAGAGTCACGCGATAAGGCAAGGTTGAAGGTGCGCATGGTACGATCTTGTGCCAGGGTCTCTTTCTTGGAGCCTCATCCGCCGGTAAAGTGCGGTGCCGACCATCTATCGATCACATTCAACGCCGGTGCGGATTATCGTACCATGCCGCTTTAAGTGAGCCGAAATGATGGTTGCACTATGCGCGGGATGACCCCAATGAGGGCTGGATGAACCCATTAGTGCGCCGAATTTATGGAGTTCTCGCAACCTCGCCCGCCGACCCCTTTACGGCTTCGTCCAGCGCGAGCGCTTGTTTATGACCGATTTTGATCAGGAACTGGATACCAGCGGCCTCAATTGCCCGTTGCCGATCCTGCGCGCCAAGAAGGCGCTGGCCGCCATGCAGGACGGGCAGGTGTTGCGCGTGATCGCGACGGACCCGGGTTCGGTGCGCGATTTCGAGGCGTTTTCCAGACAGACCGGCACCGAACTGCTCGAGTCGCGCGAAGAGGCCGGCCGCTTTTATTTCGCCATGCGCAAGTCCTGACATCGGATCGGCCAAACCCCGCAAAACGGTCGCGTGCGTTTTGAACCCGGTGCATCGGCGGTGAGCGTGCCACAATGCGCGGCGTCGCGCGCCCGTGCGTGAAATTTCGGGCCATTCGTATTAACATCTTCGGCCCACTTTCCACACATGACCTGAGATTTGTATTCATTTCTCACAACTGAGCCGCTGTTGACCCGGCGCTCGACGGATTTACCGCCATGACCGCAAATACCCCAAAAGTCGACATCGACCCCAAAACAGAGATCAGTGGTGCCGAGATTTTCGTGCGCTGCCTCGAGGCTGAGGGCGTCGAGTTTGTATTCGGTTATCCGGGCGGCGCGGTGTTGCATATTTACGATGCGCTTTTCAGGCAGGACAAGGTGACGCACATCCTCGCTCGCCACGAGCAGGGCGCCGTGCACGCGGCCGAAGGCTATGCGAAATCCACCACCCGCCCCGGCGTGGCGCTGGTCACCTCGGGGCCCGGCGCGACCAACGCGATCACCGGCATCGCCGATGCGTACATGGATTCTGTGCCGCTGGTGGTGTTCACGGGGCAGGTGCCGACCAACCTCATCGGCAACGATGCCTTCCAGGAAGTCGATACCGTGGGCATTACGCGCCCATGCGTGAAGCACAATTTTTTGGTCAAGTCGGTGGAAGCGCTCGCCTCCACGATCAAAAAGGCGTTTTACATCGCGACCAGCGGCCGTCCGGGTCCGGTGGTGGTGGATATTCCCAAGGACATAACCGCGCACAAGACGGTGTTCAGCTATCCCAAAACGATCAGGATGCGATCCTACAACCCTACGGTCAGCGGGCACATCGGCCAGATCAAGAAGGCTGTCGAACTGATTCTCTCCGCCGAAAAACCGATGATTTACGCGGGCGGCGGCGTGATTCTCGGCAACGCGTCGGAGTCGCTGACCGAATTCACGCGCCTGCTCGGCTATCCCATTACCAATACCTTGATGGGACTGGGCGGTTTTCCTGCCACCGATCCGCAGTCGCTGGGCATGCTGGGCATGCACGGCACCTACGAGGCTAATCTGGGCATGCACCACAGCGACGTATTGATCGCAATCGGTGCGCGCTTCGACGATCGGGTGACGGGTAATATCGAGAAATTCTGCCCGCGTTCAAAGATCGTGCACGTGGACGTCGATCCCAGCTCGATCTCCAAGAACGTCAAGGTCGATATCCCCATCGTCGGCCAGGTGGATAATGTCCTGCAGGCATTGATCAAGGAACTCAAGACCGGCGACCGCAAACCGAAAAATCCCGAGTCCATCAAGGCGTGGTGGGAGCAGATCGAGGAATGGCGTTCGATGGACTGCCTCAAATATGATCGCCAGTCGCCCATCATCAAGCCGCAGTACGTGCTGCAAAAGCTCTACGAGTTAACCGGCGGCGACGCCTTCGTCACCTCCGACGTGGGTCAGCATCAGATGTGGGCCGCGCAGTTTTACAAATTCGATAAGCCGCGGCGCTGGATCAACTCCGGGGGCTTGGGCACTATGGGTTTTGGCCTGCCCGCCGCGATGGGCGTGCAGTTCGCGCATCCTGACGAACTGGTGTGCTGCGTCACCGGCGAGGCAAGCATCCAGATGTGTATTCAGGAGCTATCGACCTGCCTGCAATATCGCCTGCCGATCAAAGTGATTAACCTTAATAATCGCTACATGGGCATGGTGCGTCAGTGGCAGGAATTCTTCTATCAGGGCCGGTACGCAATGTCGTACATGGACGCGCTGCCGGACTTCGTCAAACTCGCCGAAAGCTTCGGCCATGTGGGGATGAAGATCGAACAGCCCGGCGACGTGGAAGGCGCGCTCAAGGAGGCGCTGTCGCTGAAAGATCGGCTGGTGTTCATGGATTTTTTGACCGACCAGAACGAGAACGTGTACCCGATGATCCCGGCCGGCGCCGGCCAGAACGAGATGATACTGGTATAGTGCCGCATTCCGCCCGCAATTAACAACAGTATGCTCAAGCTCGGGATCGCGGAGGCTCAAATCTCCCCTAACCCTCCTTTTCAAAAGGGGGGAGCTTCGGGCATTTTTGGGGAGCCTCGCAACGGCAAGAATGGCTCAAGCTCTGCGAATTCATCCGTTGTGTGCACCGTGCAGACCCTATGAGACACATCATTTCCCTGTTGCTGGAGAACGAGGCCGGCGCGCTGTCCAGAGTCGCCGGGCTGTTCTCAGCGCGTGGCTACAACATCGAATCGCTGACGGTAGCACCCACCAACGATCCCTCCCTGGCGAGGATGACAGTGGTGACCCACGGCTCGGACGAGATCATCGAACAGATCACCAAGCAACTGAACAAGCTGGTGGACGTGGTCAAGATGCTGGACTTGACCGGCCACGCGCACATTGAGCGCGAGATGATGATGATCAAGGTGCGCGCGGAAGGCGCGGATCGCGAAGAGATCAAGCGGCTGTCGGACATCTTTCGCGGGCGCGTGATCGACGTCAACGACCATGCTTACGTGATCGAGCTTACCGGCGCGGGCGCCAAGCTGGACGCTTTCATCGCGGCGCTGGGCACGCGGTCAATCGAGGAAGTCGTGCGCTCGGGCACCATGGGGATCGCGCGCGGCGATACGACCTTGAAGTTGTGATTGTCGCGCCACAGCAAACCAGCCTCGCGCAAAGACGCGAAGGCGTAGAGGACTAAAGCTTTTTGCATCCTGGCGTCTTAGCGTCTGTGCGCGAGGCGGTTATCTACAGGCAGACTTTATTATTCCGGAGTACGAGTGAACATCTATTACGACAAAGACGCCGACCTCTCGCTCATACAAGGCAGGCAGGTGTGCATCATCGGTTATGGTTCGCAGGGCCACGCCCACGCCAACAATCTCAAGGATTCCGGCGTGGAAGTGACGGTTGGTCTGCGCAAGGGGTCACGCTCCGAGGGCAAAGCGAAGAAAGCCGGTCTCAATGTCAAACCGATCGAAGACGCGGTGCGCGGCGCGGATGTGGTGATGGTGCTGGCGCCGGACGAACATCAGGCCACCCTCTATAAAGGTCAGATCGAGCCGAACTTAAAGCAGGACGCAACGCTCGCATTTGCACACGGCTTCAACATCCATTTCCAGCAGATCGAGCCGCGCGCCGATCTGGACGTCATCATGATCGCGCCCAAGGGTCCCGGTCATCTGGTGCGCTCCACGTACAAACAGGGCGGCGGCGTACCGTGTCTGATCTGTGTGCATCAGAATCCTTCCGGCCAGGCGAAGGAAATCGCGCTGTCTTATGCTTCGGCCAACGGCGGCGGGCGCGCCGGCATCATCGAGACCAGCTTCCGCGAGGAAACGGAAACCGATCTGTTCGGTGAGCAGACCGTGTTATGCGGTGGCCTGACCGCGCTGATCCAGGCCGGTTTCGACACCCTGGTTGAAGCCGGGTACGCGCCTGAGATGGCGTATTTCGAATGCCTGCACGAGGTCAAGCTGATCGTCGATCTGATCTACGAGGGCGGCATCGCCAACATGCGTTACTCGATTTCCAACACCGCAGAGTACGGCGATTTTACGCGCGGCCCGCGCATCATCACCGACGAGACGCGCGCCGAAATGCGCAATATCTTAAAGGAAATCCAGAGCGGCCAGTTCGCGCGCGAGTTCATCATGGAAAACCAGACCGGCACGGCGACGATGAAAGCGATGCGGCGGCTGGGCGCCGAACACGAGATCGAGAAAGTCGGCGGACGCCTGCGCGAGATGATGCCGTGGATCAGCGCCAACAAGCTGGTCGATCATAGCAGCAACTGATCGACTGCGCGTATCTGCTTGGGTCGTCGCACTCAAACGCGAGCACGAGCCGCTACGGGATAAAACGCGCGATAATACGGTCTAGTTAAAACAATAACATCGTATAACGTCGGCGAGCCGGCTTTATCCAGGTCAAGTCGTTAATGGTCGCCCGTGCGGCCACCGTTGAATGATCGTACCTTTTGCGCGACGGCGAAACAGGCGCCGCGCTACGCCACGGGGAGGGAAGACATGCTTTATATCGATCCGCACATCCACATGGTGTCGCGCACCACGGACGATTATCAGGCCATGCGCGCCGCCGGCGTGGTCGCGGTCATCGAGCCGGCTTTCTGGATGGGACAGCCGCGCACGGCGGTCGGCACCTTCAAGGATTACTACAGCATGCTGGTCGGATGGGAGCGATTTCGCGCTTCACAGTTCGGCGTACGCCATTACTGCGCCATCGGGTTGAATTCCAAGGAAGCCAACAACGAGCCGCTCGCCGAACAGGTGATGGAGCTGATCCCGCTATATGCCTGCAAGGAAGGCGTGGTCGCGATCGGCGAGATCGGCTTCGACGAGATGTCCGCCAGCGAAGAAAAGTATTTTCGCGCGCAGCTCGAACTGGCCAAAGCGCTGGAGATGCTGGTGATGATCCACACCCCGCACCGGAACAAGAAAGAAGGCACCCGCCGCAGCATCGATATCTGCCTGGAACATGGCATGGGTCCGGCGCGCGTGGTGATCGATCACAATAACGAGGAAACGGTTAAGGACACGCTCGCGCGCGGTTTCTGGGCGGCCTTCACCATTTACCCCAAGACCAAGATGGACAAAGAACGCATGGTGGAAATTGTGCGTCAATATGGTTCAGAGCGGGTCATCGTCGACAGCTCGGCCGACTGGGGCGAGAGCGATCCGCTGTCGGTGCCCAAAACCGCGCGCCTCATGCGGGAGCGGGGCATCGCTGAAACGGACGTGCGCAAGGTGTGCTATCAGAATGCCCTGAACGCCTACGGAAAGACGGGCGGCATGCGAGAAACTGACTGGCTGGACGCGGTGCCGATCGATCAACGCCAGCTCTACGACGGCAACTCGGTGCTGCGGGGGCAGGCGCCGCTGGTTAGCGGGAAATAAAAGTCCTGGCGCGGATCTGTAAATCATGAACGAAGCTGTCTGGCACGCAACGCGCTGGTGGCCGTGGGCGCAATTGATGCGCCCCGCCAATGTCGTCACCGCGCTGGCCGACGTGCTTGCCGGTTTCGCCGCGAGCGGTGCGGCAATGTCTCTTTTCGCGTCATCCGACCCTTCCGCAATCACCGCTCTCATGTGGCTGCTGATCGCCACCGCTGCGCTGTACGCGGGTGGCGTGGTGTTCAACGACGTGTTCGATGCCGAGCTGGATGCAATCGAGCGTCCGGAACGGCCGATCCCCAGCGGTCAGGTATCGCGCAGGGCGGCGGCGTCGTTCGGCACGCTGCTGTTGATCGGCGGCGTGCTTTCCGCGTGGCGGGTCTCGCCCTTTTGCGCAGCGTTGGCCGCCGCGGTCGCGTTAACGGCGATTACATATGACGTTTATGGAAAACATCATGAATGGCTGGGGCCGCTCAACATGGGCGCCTGTCGTGGCCTGAATCTTATTCTCGGCATGAGCGCCATCCCGGCGGCAGTGACTCACATCTGGTTTCTGGCGCTAATCCCGATTGTGTACATCGCCGCCATTACGCTCATCAGCCGCGGCGAAGTTCACGGTGGCACGCGCGCCGTTGGTGTAGCGGCGCTGGGGCTGATGGGCACGCTAGTCGCGGGAATCCTGTTGTTGGGCTTAACGGATGGCTTCACGCTGACCGCAGCCGCGCCGTTTCTGCTCCTGTTCGCGTGGTACGTTGTCCCCGCATTTGTACAAGCCGCGCGGCAGCCGATGCCGGAGCGGATTCGCACGGCGGTCAAGACCGGCGTCATTATGTTGATCGCGCTGAACGCAGGGCTGGCCGCGGGTTTCGCGGGTATCGGCTACGGCTTGATCGTGCTGTCGCTGTTGCCGGTGTCCATGGGTCTCGCGCGCGCGTTTGCGGTGACTTAGACGGAACCTGAATATGGAAGTCGTGATTTGCCAGCGTGTACCCGTCGTCTTCGAGTATCCCGTGCACTTCACGCGCGGCTTGTTCGAGTTGGACAATCCCGTGCTCGCGCGCGTGATCGTGGCGGATCGGGAGCCGGGTTCCCGTAAGCTGCTGCCGGTAGTCGATGCCGGTCTGTTGAAACATCACCCTGAGCTTCTGAAAAAGCTCTCGGTTTATGCGGCAAACCGCCTTCCGCTGCCGCTGCAACCGCCGCTGGTCGTGCCGGGCGGCGAGGACGTCAAGAACGATCCGTCGCTGCCGGAGACGGTTCACGACGCCATTCACGGCGGCGGGCTTTGCCGGCATTCGTATGTACTGGCGATCGGCGGCGGCGCGGTGCTGGACATGGCCGGCTTTGCGGCGGCCACGGCGCATCGTGGCGTGTGCCTGATCCGCGTGCCGACCACCGTGCTGGCGCAAAACGATTCCGGCGTGGGCGTCAAGAACGGCATCAACGCTTTCGGCAAGAAAAATTTTCTCGGCGCCTTCGCGCCGCCTCACGCGGTGCTGAACGACTATTCCTGGCTCACCACCCTGGATGACCGCGACTGGCGCGCAGGAGTAGCCGAGGCCATCAAAGTCGCGCTGATCAAGGATGCGAACTTTTTCGCGTACATCGCCGCTCACGCGCAGTCGCTGATCGAGCGCGACATGTCGGCGATGCGCAAGCTGATTTATCGCTGCGCGGAATTACATTTAAGCCATATCGCCGCGGCCGGCGATCCGTTCGAAACCGGCTCTTCCCGACCACTGGATTTCGGGCACTGGTCCGCGCACAAGCTGGAACAGATGACGGATTATCGTCTGCGCCACGGCGAGGCCGTGGCGATCGGCATCGCGCTGGACAGTGTTTATTCCCACGTCGCCGGTCTGTTTTCGCGCGCCGACGCGGAGCAGGTGCTGAACGTCCTGCAGGCGGTCGGATTGCCGCTTTACACGCCCGAGCTGGAGACGGCGAATGAACCCTCGACCGACTTGCGCGTGTTCGAGGGATTACATGAATTCAAGGAGCACCTGGGCGGCGAGTTGACGATCACCTTGCCGCGCGGGATTGGGCAGGCCATTGACGTACACGAAGTCGATCTGGCGCTCTACAGACGCGCCATTTCAGAGTTGCGTGCACGTTCACGGCGCGACCTGTCGGCGATGAATTATGCCACCGCTTAGCCTGTCGCCGCGCGCGATAATCGATGCCGGGTAAACGCACGGCATGAGAATCGCCGACGACCGCTTTTTTCATTTGACGTATTGCACCAACATTCATCCCGGCGAAAGCTGGGCGGCGGTGCTGGCCAGTCTCGAACGATACGTGCCGGGCCTTAAACAACGCCTTTCGCCGCAGAAACCTTTCGGCATTGGACTGCGTCTATCGGATCTCGCCGCGCGCGAGTTGTTGCAGAGCGATGCGCTCGCCGCTTTCAAGAACTGGCTGGACAATCGCGATTTATACGTCTACACACTCAATGGTTTTCCTTACGGCGGCTTCCACCGACAGGTTGTGAAAGATCAGGTTTACGCACCCGACTGGCGCGAGCCGGCGCGGGTGGATTACACGCTGAGACTGGCACACATTCTGGCGGCGCTGCTGCCGGCGGACATGGAAGGCGGCATTTCCACCGTGCCGATCTCGTACAAGCCCTGGTTCAATAGTGAATCGGCACGGGCGGCGGCGTTCGAGCAGGCGAGCCTAAACCTTGCGCGCGTGGCGGCGGAGCTGATCGCAATCCGCGCTGCCACCGGACGAACCTTGCACGTCGATCTGGAGCCTGAGCCGGATTGTCTGCTGGAGAACAGCAACGAGACCGTCGACTTTTTCGAGCGCTGGCTGTTACCGGTCGGGGGCGGGTGGCTGGCCTCGATGCTTTGTATTTCCCGCACGGACGCCCAAGCAAATCTGCGCGCGCATATCGGCGTTTGTTACGACACATGTCACTTTGCGTTGCAGTTTGAGGCGCCCGCTGCCGCGCTGTCGAAACTGACCGGCGCCGGCATCCGCATCGGCAAGGTGCAACTGAGCGCCGCGCTCAAGACGCCTATCCCCAAATCGACAAATGAACGCCAAGCCGTAATCGAACGTCTGCGCCCATTCGCGGAGCCGACTTACCTGCACCAGATCGTCGAGCGCCGCGTGGATGGCAGCCTGCATCACCATGCCGATCTCTCCACCACTGCGTCGCCGCATCCGGATGCGCGCGAGTGGCGCGTTCACTTTCACGTGCCGATCTTCAGCGGCGATTATGGCGGTGTTTTTTCTACGCAGGATGACATTGCCGCTACGCTTGTCACACTACGCGACACGCGCGCCTGCCCGCATCTGGAGATCGAAACCTATACCTGGGAGGTGTTGCCATCGACACTCAAGATGGATTTGTCCGCATCGATTGCGCGTGAGTATGAATGGGTGCTGGATACGTTCGCGCCGCCGGCTCACTGACTCACACGCCCCATTACAACGATGCGCAAAACAGTCGTTATCAACGTCGTCGGCCTGACACCCAGGTTATTGGGGCAAGCGACGCCTTTTCTGTCTCAATGGATTGCGCGCGGCAGCCACGCGGCGGTCACACCGGTGTTGCCCGCGGTCACGTGTTCGGCGCAGGCGACTTATCTGACGGGTATGCCACCGGCTCGGCACGGCATCGTCGGCAACGGCTGGTATTTTCGCGACGAATGCGAGGTGAGGTTCTGGCGCCAGTCCAACCATCTGGTGCGTGCGCCGAAAATCTGGGAGACTGCGCGCGCGCGCAACGCCAGTTTCACCTGCGCGAATCTGTTCTGGTGGTACAACATGTATTCCACTGTGGATTACGCGGTGACGCCGCGCCCCATGTATCCGGCCGACGGCCGCAAGATCCCCGACATCTACACGCAGCCCGCGGATTTGCGCGATAAACTCAACGCGCAACTGGGCATGTTTCCGTTGTTCGATTTCTGGGGGCCGCGCACCTCCATCCGCTCCAGCCAGTGGATCGCGCAGGCCGCCAAAAAAGTAGACGCGGATTACAGGCCGACCCTGACCCTTATCTATCTCCCGCATCTGGATTACAACCTGCAACGGCTGGGACCGGACGATCCCGCGATCGAAAAAGATCTGCGCGAGATCGATAGCGTTTGCGCGGAGCTGATCGATTATTACGAGGCGCGCGAGACGGACGTGATGGTCGTTTCCGAATACGGAATAACACCGGTCAAGCGCGCCGTCGCGCTCAATCGCGTGCTGCGCGAGCACGACTACATCGCGTTGCGCGAGGAACTGGGGCTAGAGTTGCTGGACGCAGGCGCGAGCAAGGCTTTTGCGGTGGCGGATCATCAGATCGCGCACGTTTACGTGAATGACAAAGATAGCCTCACCGATGCGCGCACCCTGCTGGAGAAAGTGCCCGGTGTCGAGGCGATCCTGGACGAAGAGGGTAAAGCGGCGCATGGTTTGAACCACCCACGCGCCGGCGACCTCGTGGCCGTGGCAGAAAAAGACGCCTGGTTCAGCTATTACTATTGGCTGGACGACAGCAAGGCGCCGGACTTCGCGCGTACGGTGGATATACATCGCAAGCCGGGCTTCGATCCGGTGGAGCTGTTCGTCGATCCCGCGATTCGCTGGCCCGAACTGAAAGTCGGCGGACGCCTGCTTAAGAAAAAGCTGGGTTTCCGGTATCTGATGGACGTGATTCCCCTGGACAGCACGCTGGTCAAGGGGTCGCACGGACGGCTGCCCGACAGCCTGGATGACGCGCCGCTGGTAGCGACACAGCAGACGCAGTTGTTAGCCGCGTCTCAGATCGAGGCGACGGATATTCACGATCTCGTCCTCGCGCATTTGTCTGCTGATACGCTGCGCGCGCGCTGTGTCGGCTGAGATTTCACCGTCTCCGGGTCAACCGTCTCGGGCCGCCCTCCTGGAGTGGTTGTACCGTTGCCTTGTGCGGCAACTCGACGCGAACGTTCTCGACTGGCTGGACGAGCAGCGTGAGCGTCTGGCCGCGGGCGCGCCCGATTACGCATTTTTTGCCACGTTCAGCGCAACGCCGCGCCACACGGGCAAACAGAAGCTATGCTCGGCACCCGAAGATCAACAATCCATCGGCGACCTTATCAATTGGCAAACCTGGAGGATCGATCAGGCCGCGCGCGCGCTTTTGCTGCTCTCTATCGATAACGACGATGCGGACGCTTATGCGTGTAGGCTGCATAAACTTTCCACCTGCGCGGACCTGGACGAACTGATCGCGCTTTATCAGAGTCTGCCACTGTTGCCGCACGGAAAGCGGCTGATTACGCTGGCCGCGGAAGGCGCGCGCAGCAACATGACGGAAGTGTTCAACGCCGTGGCGCTGGGCAATGCCTATCCCGCCGAGCATTTCGATGAGGCGGCTTGGAATCAACTGGTGCTCAAAGCGCTATTCGTGGGTCGCCCGTTGCATGCAATCTATGGTATCGAGCGCCGCGCTAATCGCACATTAGCCCGCATGTTGGTCGATTACGCACATGAACGCTGGGCGGCAGCGCGGATCGTGTCCCCGGAACTGTGGCGGCCGGTTGGACCGTACGCGGACGACGATGTGGTCGCCGATCTCGAAAGAGTGCTGGAGGATTGCGACCCGGTGCAGCAGTCGGCCGCCGCGCTGGCGCTATCGCAAAGCCAGTCGCCGCGCGCGCTAGAGGCGCTTGCCCGGCGCCCCGATCTGCGCGCGGCCATTCTTGAGAAACGCCTAACCTGGCGCGGGCTTGCTGAAGGTAAGTCGATAATCTGAAGTTTCATCCGCAGCGGATCGCACAAGTCATACGCCACTTATCGCGATTGCATTTGGTGAAGTCAGGGAATTTCCGTGGCTATGCGTGTCAGACTGAACTTTGATTGCAACGCGAATCGCTCAAAGGAGTGAATAAGATGCACAGTCTCCCCGACATTTCAAAACTTAAGCTTGTAGCCATCGGCGTGGCGCTGGCCGCCGCTTGGGCGTTACCGGCCAGTGCCGAGATCACGATCGCCAACGAGGATACCGCCAATCCGAGCCTGCTCTATCAGGGCGAGCCGATGTTCAAGATCGGGCCGATGCCGGAGACGACGGTATTCGGTATGCAGTGGGGCTCAAAGTATCTCGATCATCAGGCATGGTTCGACTGGATGGCGGCGAACGAGCTGGGTTATGGCCGGGTTTATCCTGACAGTGGCTACGGGTGGCTGCCTACGCGCGCGCCGGGCCGTGTTTATCCGTTCGAGGTTGTTCGGTGGGAAGGCGACAAGCCGATTGTCGATATCACGCGTTTCGATCCGGACTACTGGGACAACATGTCACGGGTGATTGGGGAGGCCAAAGAGCGCGGCGTGGTGTTGCAGATGCAGCTCTACCAGCGCGTGTTCTTCGAGGACGTTGAAGACGGCGAAGGCTGGCCCATCAATTATTTCAATCCGGTCAACAACGTCAACAAATTCGAGGTGCCGGCGGAAGGCAGCGACGGCGGTATCGTAGACACCGTCAAGGATACGGTGAAGGGGCTGATCGGCGCGTCCGAGCCGATCGAAGACGGCTACGGCCTGTTCGCCGTAATGGCCGAAGACACACCGTGGCGCGAAGTTCACCGCCAATGGGTGGAACATATTCTCAACGCCATCGGCGATCACGGCAACGTCATCATCGATCTCATGAACGAAGGCAATTTCAACAAGGGCATGACCGAAGGCTGGATCGAGACCACACTGGACATTATCGAGAAATGGGAGAAGAAAACAGGCAACGACTTGAGAGTCGGCATGGACTTCGACCATCTCTACAAAATCTTTCTCAAGACCGGTGACCGGGCGCACCTGGAATACGTGCTTTCCAACCCGCGCTTGGACGTGATCATCGCCGAAGGTTCCGAAAGCCACGTTGTACCCGAGCTGGTGGCCGGTGATCGCGAACCCATGCACAAGGATCTCGCTCGTGAGTTCCGGGCGCGCTATCAGAAACCCGTAATCAGCACCAACAGCCCTTCTCGCGGCCCGCACGTGAAAGTCGAGGCGCTGCATCTGTATCAGTGGTATTCATTGATGACCAAGTTGCAGGGCGTGGGCGTGTATGCCAAGGAATACCCGCTAGCCTTCACCAAACCGCCGGTGTCTATCTACGCCACGCGCTCGAAGATTCTCATGCGGTTCTTCGATCAGATTGATGATTATGCGGCGCTTGAGCTGCTTCCCGGCCAGCGTATAAGCGCGCCCGGCGAATATAAACTGGCGCTCACGTCGCCAGGTGAGGCTGTCGTCTATCTAAGCGCCGGCATTAGCGCGGCGCCCATAGCCAAGGACGAGGAGGCCGAACTAAAACTGACCGAGCTCGACGTGCCCGATGGCGCGGTGAAGATCGAATCGCTGAACCCGCGCAGTGGCGAGACGCAGAGTTCGGCAGGCACAATCCAGCACGGCGTGCTCGTGATCAAACTGCCGAACATCGACCACGATGTAGCGATGCACATTACGCCTGCAAAACAATGAGGGGAGAATAAGTTGAGCGCAAGGGCATTAGCTGCCGACAATCGCGGCCGCCGCGATCGTATGGTTGTTGCGGGAGGGCGCGCATGAACGAGATCCACCTCAGGCGCTCGACGGATACCGACGAAGAGCGGCAGCGCGCGCGGCGCGGCATCTATCTGCTGCCGAATCTCTTCACGACCGCGGCCTTGTTTGCCGGGTTCTACGCCATCGTCGCCGCCATCAACGACCGCTACGCGGCGGCGGCGATCGCAGTGTTCGTCGCATTGATCCTCGACGGACTGGACGGGCGCGTCGCACGCATGACCAACACGCAAAGCGCGTTTGGCGCGCAGTACGATTCGCTGTCAGACGTGATTTCATTCGGGCTGGCGCCCGCGCTGGTCATGTACGAATGGGCGCTGGTCTACATGAAACCCATGGGCTGGTTCTGGGGCCAGATTGGCTGGCTGGCGGCGTTCTTCTACGCCGCCACTACCGCCTTGCGGCTGGCGCGCTTCAACACGCGTATCGCAACCCAGGACAAACGCTATTTTCAGGGCCTGCCCAGCCCGGCGGCCGCCGCGCTTTTGATGGGCATGATCTGGATGTGGCACGACCTCGATTTCGAAGGCGCGCATCTCAAGATACCGGCGCTCCTGATCACCGTTTCCGCCGGCGCGCTGATGGTCAGCAATCTGACGTTTTACAGCTTCAAGGACTTCGATCTGCGCGAGCGCGTACCCTTCGTCGCCATGCTGGCCGTGGTGCTGGGACTGATGCTGTTGTCTCTGGACCCGCCCAAAGTGCTGTTCACTTGTTTCGCGATTTATACCTTGTCGGGCCCCGTGCTCGGCGTGATCCGCTGGCGGCGCAAGCGGGGGCATCGACTTACCCCGAGTTAAGCGCATACAAAAGAACCGGCGAAAGCTGTGGGCAAACATGACAAACTGATAGACCGCATTCTGCGCGGAACGTCGGACGCGGATATTCCCTTCGAAGGACTATGCGTTTTGTTAACGCGACTGGGATTTGAAAAGCGAACGCGGGGAAGCCATCATATTTTTCGCAAACTTGGCGTAGATGAGAGAATCAACCTGCAACGGGACGGGAGCAAAGCCAAACCATACCAGGTTCGGCAAGTGCGCGCGGTCATTCTGAAATACCACTTGGCGGGTGAAGGCTGATGTATCGATATGAGACGATTATCTTCTGGAGCGAAGAGGACCAGTCGTTTATCGCGGAGGTGCCGGAGCTACCGGGTTGTATGGCGCACGGAGACTCCCAGGAAATGGCTCTCGCAAACGCAAAAGAGGCTATTGCGCTCTGGCTGGATACGGCGGGGGAATTTGGCGATCCCATTCCGGAACCCAAAGGCCGGCGGCTGAATTATGCCTAGTGTCCATAGGCAAACGACGTTGACAATACCAGCATTAAGCCCGAGTTAAAGACCTTCGGCAAACGTTTGTCGGTGGCTACGTTAAGCCGCCCGGTTGCGGCCATTACCTGGATCGCGACGCTCTATACCTCAGTTCACACCGTCATCGGAACGACCCGTCTTGGTCGCCGGTCGCAACTCAAGCCAGACTTTGCAAGTCAATGGTTAAGAAATACAATTCCTTGTGCGAATACTTGGCGACAGGATTGATTTAGATGCCGCGGCAATGGGTTTTTGTATTGCTGTTAATCTGCACGCTGCTGAATGCGGCGGGTTTTCTCTGGGACATCTTCGAGCCGGTGCTGTTTTATGAGGAGATCGTCCACGTCATAACGCCCTTCACGCTCGTCGCGATAACGGCGGAAATCATTTATCGCGCCGGCGGCGATGACGAGTTCTTCGACACGCCTCGCCACGCACTGCTTACCGGCAGCGTGATCGGGCTGGTTGGCGCGATAGGCTGGGAGGGCATCGAGATCTTGCTCGATTATCTGTTCCCGACCGCCAGCATCGACAACACGCTCCCCGATACGATGTTCGACATCGTGCTAGGCATCATCGGCGGCGCCGCCGGAGGTTGGGTCGCGGACCACTACCTGGATCGCATCTTTCACCGCGTCCGCCCAAGCGCTCGTTCCTCAAACGAGCGCTAGTGCGGCGCGATAAACGATCCGTGAGCGACATCCCGCCAGGCAGGGTGAAACGACTGCCCGGCACGCGAGATGTTCCTGCAACTCGAGAATTTCCCACGATTTAGGAATGCCGATGTCCGGGCTATTCAAAATGTGGAATGACCGCAACCGCATCATCTCCATTGGTCCTCATTGGACATCAATCTGGCGATAGATTCGATCGATCTTCCTGAACGATTTACAGCTCACGGCGCATCGAGGGATGGCAGGCTAGTGTGTGAAGACTTGCACCAGTTCCGGCCTTTTTAGGCGCCTGAAAAATTGCTCATAGAAAACATCTTGATGAAGAGTACCGTAGCGAAAGAACTGGTGACGAAAGCCCTGCGGGCTGCTGCCTCTGCTGGGAACGAAACCCAGCTTCGTCATGAGATAGAAAAGGTGCTGGAAACTGCTTGCGCCATACTGTCGGTTCCATGGACACCATTCCAGTTAGATCGCAGCCTGAGAGGTAACGCCAGCAAAATAAGGTTCGTGGATGTTGCTCACGGCGCGGTCGTGATCGAGTACGAGCCGCCCCAGTCATTCGGAGGCATGATCGGCGCCAAGCTGAAACACGCCCGACAGCAAGTGGAGGAGTACGCGCAACTCCTGGCGGAGGAGGAGGGGCGCCCGCTGCACGAGTACGTTTTGGTTGCATGGGATGGGTCACACATCAACTTCGGCCGCCTCGTCGCCGACGCCCGCATTTGGGAAACCCTGATGCCCTTTGATCAACATGCCGCAACCCGTCTGCTAACGGAATTGCAGACGAATGGCATTCCGCTTGTTCATCCTAAGCTGCTCGCGAATCTCGCCGGTCCCGACTCTGAGTTTGGCGCCAAGCTAATTCCGCTATTCTTCTCCGCCCTCAAAGCTGCTTGCGCATCGACAAAAACCAGCAAGACGAAGCTATTGTTTACTGAGTGGCGCGCCTGTTCGGTCAAGTAGTTGGCATACAATCCGAGTCGATGCGCCAACTCCTCCACCAACAGGGCGCGGCACACAGCCAAAGCTATAACGCCGACCCGTCCGCGTATCTCTTTGCCTTGAATACGTACATTGCACTCCTGGCAAAACTCGTTGCGGCTTCGGCACTGCCGAATGCTAGCCAGGACATCCACGACGCGTCTGTTCTGATTGCCAAGCGAGTCGCGGCTCTGGAATCAGGCGCCTTATTCGAGCACGCTGGAGTTGTCAACATGCTGAATGGCGACTTCTTCTCATGGTATCGAGACGATTCCGCGTGGGCGACGTTCTCGCCCGTCATCAATGCACTGGTCGCTCGATTAACGGGTATTAGCTACGATGTTCAAAAGAAGTCACCAGCATCAACGCGAGACCTGTTCAAAGGCATATATGAGACTTTTGTTCCGCGTGCGCTTCGGCATGCGCTTGGTGAGTTTTATACGCCGGACTGGCTCGCCGAATTTGGTTTGAACACTCTTAACTGGCAACCTGACGATGATCTGCTCGATCCAACCTGCGGCTCCGGCACGTTCGTGTTGGAGGCGCTGCGGAGGCGGCTGGCAGACGGGCATCCGCGCACGGCTCACAAATTGTTGGATGGACTATATGGCTTCGACCTAAATCCGCTCGCGGTCCTAACTGCAAAAGGGTCGCTTGCGGTTTACGTGGCGCCTTATCTAGACTCAGATAATCCCGTGCGGTTGTCGATCTATCTAGCGGACGCTATAAACCCAGCTTCGCAGGAAATCGACGGGAGCTACGCGCATGTGCTGCAAACGGAGGTTGGCGTGAAGAGCTTTCGCTTGCCTCAGAAAGTCATCGTCCGCTCCGACTTTTCAGACTTTTCGCTCATATAAGAGACCTAGTTGAGGCAGTTGTCGATCCGAACGCCATTGCTGCGATTATCATCGAGGAGATTAACGATCCGTCGCTCGATCAGACCGATACAGCAGCCATCGAAGGCACGATCGAAACGCTATGCGAGCTGCACAAGCGCGGCTGGAACGGCATTTGGTGCCCTATTGTTGCGGACCGATTCGCGGCTGGTGCTATCCCGCCGGTGAGGTTTGTTTGCGGCGATCCGCCGTGGGTGAAGTGGAGTCACTTGCCCCCCGAGTACGCGAGCTTCATTGGCCCTCGATGCAGAAAGCTGGGGGTCTTCAGCTCAGACCGCTGGGTTGGTGGAATCGAGTCTGACATCTCGACGGTGATCACCTTCGAGGTGATCGACAAATATCTCGCCCTGAATGGGATGCTCGGCTTCTTCATGACTGGCACTGTGTTTACCAATGAGTCGAGCGAGGGGCTCAGGCAGTTCACTATTCGCGACGGCGCCGTTCGCTGCGCGGTCTGCTCGGTGGACGACTTTACTGCAATCTCCCCTTTCGACGGAGTGTCTAACCGGCCAACTTTCCTCCTGATTCAGCGCGATGCAGCGACGGAGTTTCCAGTACCTTACCGCCTGTGGAGCACTCCAAGTACAAAACGCGCGCGAATCCGCTGGTTCAGCAGTGCTGCTGCCTTCCTCGATCAAGCCAAGCGTGAGGATCGGGAAGCACGGCCGGTGCCTGGAGGTAATGGCGCGCGTCCGTGGTTAATCGGCACCAAGGCTGAACACATGACATTCGCGAAAGTATTCAGCGCAGGAGCCGCCGTCTACTCAGCGCGCAAGGGCGTGACAACTGATCGTAACGGTATCTTCTGGGCGCGGTTGCTGGGCGAGTCGTCCTCAGACTCTATCCGAGTGCAGAATGCTGCACACATCGGTCGAACGAAAGATATTGCAACCAAGACAGCATTGGTCGAGGTAGAGCACTTGTTTCCGCTCCTGCGAGGCCGAGGCGTAGCGCCTTTCGATGCACAGCCGGAGGCGGAGCTTCGCATCATTGTGCCGCAAAGAGGGATGCACGGCGATCCAGATTTACCGATCAGTGGACCGAAAACTTTCTAGTTTCTCAAAGAATTCAAGGTTGAACTAGAAGGGCGATCTAGCTACCGACGCTTTCAGGCACGCGGAGGTCACCCGTATTATTCGCTGTGGAGTACTCGACCTTACACATTCTCGCCGTACAAGGTGCTTTGGCGGGAAATGGGTGGCACGCGCTTTGCGGCAGCGTACATAGGCGATTGGCCGGACAGTGTGCTTGGGCGAAAATGCGTAATCCCGGATCACAAACTTTATTTCATCCCGGTCGCTACTCAGGCCGAGGCTGCTTACCTGACTGGATTGCTGAACGCGCCAACTATTTCGGCCGCGGTTTCCGCGTACGCGTCACAGCTAAGTCTGGGTGCGAGCGTTGCGGAGTATTTGCACTTACCGAAATACGATAATGCCAATGGCATACACGCACACGTCGAAACCCTTGCGACGAAAATTACGCAGCGCGGCGGTGGTCCGACGGAAACGGAGCTATCGGAACTCGACACCAGCGTCCGCTCGCTGCTTAGCATACACTGATCATTGCGCAGCGGTCCCAGCTACCTCGGCGAATGCCGTGGGCCAGCGGCGCGCCATTGGTGTTTCGCTGGAAGAGGCGTCAGGCGCAGTAGTCATCATCGAAACGGGTCCGCAAAACGTTTCAGCCATTACATTGGTCGACCCAATGTCAAACAGAGGTGGCCCCACGCAGTTGGACAGGATATCGGGTTTCTTAAGTGAGCTCCGCGGGTTAAGCCGCCAGCTTTGCTGGTGGCGAACTAAAGTAGACGGTATCCGGGGTTTGCCCGTCAAG
>Ga0136621_1000123_pt1 | contig 27463 bp, 29 predicted proteins | sample AntDryUQ445A2306_FD_104673 | JGI IMG/M metagenome (GOLD analysis project Ga0136621, IMG submission 104673) | Polar desert sand microbial communities from Dry Valleys, Antarctica - metaG UQ445A (23.06) | ecosystem: Environmental > Terrestrial > Soil > Desert | place: Antarctica: Dry Valley...
CGTCGATCACCGCCAGTTCATGCTCCATGTATTCGCGGTTGCGATTGGTCAGCACGCCCAGTTTGAGGCCAAGACCTTTAAGCTCCAGCAACATGTCGCGCGAATGCTCTTCCATCGGCGTCACGTTGCCATAGTGATTCCTGTAAGCCTGATCGAACGCGTCGTGCGCGATGTGCTTGGCGTCCTCGTCCGGTCCAAACAGGACCTCGAAGATGTCGGTGCGTGAAATTTTGCGGTCGGCCTTGATTTTCGGATGTAGTTGCCGGCGATCCTTGATGTACTTCAGCAATTTGGCATCGTCTACGGTCTTGCTGTCCTCCGCCTTCAACAGCCTTTCGACAAGACCGAGTTCTTCCAGCTTCGGGAACATGTCGTCCAGCGCGTAATACATCGCGTCCATGGTGTCGGCCAGGGTCGCGTGCCAGTCAAAAACGAGCGCTTTGGGGATCGCACGGGGGATGGAGAGAATGCTCACGAGGCATTCTCGCGTTCGAAAATTAATAACGTCAGCGGGTAACGATTCTCGTCGTCCTGCGCGCGCACTTCGCGAGCGACCTCACGCCAAGTGCTTTTTTCGAACTCCGGAAAGAAGGTATCGCCTTTAATGTCGGCCGCGATCAGCGTGATGTAAAGCCGGTCCGCCAATGGCAGCGCTTCGCGGAATATCTGCGCGCCGCCGATGACGAAGACCTCGTCGGATACTGCCGACAGCGTCAGCGCGTCGTTCAGGCTGGGCGCCACGTCCACACCGGGGCACTTAAAGCCCGTATTGTGGGTGACGACGATATGACGCCGGCCGGGGAGTATGCGTCCCAGCGACTCGAAGGTGCGCCTGCCCATAATCATGGGATGTCCCATGGTGAGTTCGCGGAACCGCTTGAGATCGGCGGGCAGATGCCAGGGCATACCGCCGTCGCGGCCGATTATACGATCCGGCGTCATGGCGACGATCAGCGATACGCGCATGAGCTACACCGCCACCGGCGCCTTGATGTGGGGGTGTGGTTGATAGCCCGTCAACTCGAAGTCGTCATAGCTGAAATCGAAGATAGAGGTTATGTCCGGATTCAGACGCATCCGCGGCAGCGGATACGGCGCTCTGGATAGTTGCAGTTTCGCCTGCTCGATATGATTCAGATACAGATGCACGTCGCCGAAGGTGTGCACGAATTCTCCGGGCTTCAGGTTCGTGACCTGCGCCATCATCAGCAGCAGCAAGGAGTACGACGCGATATTGAACGGCACGCCCAGAAACACGTCGGCACTGCGTTGATAAAGCTGGCAGGAGAGTTTGCCGTCGGCTACGTAAAACTGGAAGAACGCGTGGCAGGGGGCCAGCGCCATACGGTCCAGTTCGCCGACGTTCCAGGCGCTGACGATGATACGGCGCGAATTGGGATCGGTTTTGATCAATTCCACCGCGCGCGCGATCTGATCAATTTGTCCGCCATCAGAAGCCGCCCACGAACGCCACTGCGCACCGTAGACCGGCCCGAGATCGCCGTTCGCATCCGCCCACTCGTCCCAGATGCTGACGCCATTTTCACGCAGATACTGAACGCTTGTGTCACCGCGCAGCAGCCACAGCAGTTCGTAAATGATGGAGCGCAGGTGCAGCTTCTTGGTGGTCACCAGCGGAAAACCGTCGGCAATATCAAAACGTGCCTGGTAGCCGAACACGGACACGGTGCCGGTGCCGGTGCGATCCTGTTTGCGCGCCCCATGATCGAGAACGTGGCGCAACAGGTCCAGATACTGCCGCATGCTTACGCGGTCTCCCGCCGGCCTTGCCCGCGATACGCGAACGTCATCAGCGCGAGCCCCAGAACAATCATCGGCAGGGTAAGCACCTGTCCCAGCGTAAGCCAGCCGAAGGCAAGATAACCGATGTGCGCGTCGGGCAGACGCACGAACTCGACCAGACAACGGAATGCGCCATATGCGACAAGAAACAGGCCGCACACCGCGCCGGTAGGTCGCGCTTTGTTCGAGAACAGCCACAGAATGACAAACAGCAGCACGCCTTCCAGCAGCGCTTCGTACAATTGCGAAGGATGCCGCGGCTCCGGTCCGGCGCCGGGAAAGATCATGCCCCAGGGCAGGCTGGTTGGCGCGCCCCATAGCTCGCCGTTGATAAAATTCCCGATGCGGCCGGCGCCCAGTCCGACGGGCATCATGGGCGCGATAAAATCGCAGAGACGTACGAAGCCTGTCTGGTAACGGCGGCTGTAGATCGCCGCGGCGATCACCACGCCGATCAGCCCGCCGTGAAAACTCATGCCGCCCTGCCAGATCTGGAACAGGATCAGCGGGTCGTTTAGAAACGCCGGCAGATTGTAAAAAAATATATAGCCCAGACGCCCGCCCAGAATCACGCCGAGCACGCCGTAAAACAGCATGTCGCCAACCTGTTCTGGCGTGACCGGCGAGTGCGGCTGCTTCGCGCGCAACACGCCCAGTGCCCAGAAACCCAAGAATCCGACCAGGTACGTAATCCCATACCAGTGAATCCTGAGGGGTCCTAGCTGCAGCGCGATGGGGTCGATGTCGGGGTAGGTCAGCATTGCAGTAATTTTAACAGTTCAGGACAAACATACGCCCGGCTCACACGGTCAATCGCGCGAACACCGCCTTCAAATATGCCGTCTCGGTGATCGCCGGATGAATCGGATGATCCGGCCCCTGCCCGCCGAAACTCAAGATCTGCATGTCACGGCTCACGTGCCGTGCCGCGCCGTGCATCTGCGTCACCAGTTCTGCCTGCGTCAGATGATAGGAACACGAGCAGGACACGATAATCGCGTCTTTCGTGAGCAACCGCATCGCCAGCTCGTTCAGGCGCCGATAAGCCTGCGTACCCGCTTTGATGTCTTTTTTCCGCTTGATGAAGGCCGGCGGGTCCAGAATCACGACGTCATAGCGCTCGTCCGCGGCGTGCGATTCTTGCAACAGCCTGAAGGCGTCACCCTGGCGAAATTCCACCGCGCCACTCACACCGTTGAGTTCGGCGTTGCGTCGCGCGTACTCTAGCGCGATGCTGGATTCGTCGATGCAGGTGACACGAGCGGCGCCATGCACGGCGGCCTGCACGCCCCACGCGCCGACATAGCTGAACACGTCGAGCACCCGCTTGCCCTTCACGAAAGCGGGCAGACGCGCGCGATTTTCGGCCTGATCGAAATACCATCCGGTCTTCTGGCCTTGGCGCAGGGGCGCCTCGAACGCGACCCCGTGCTCGGACAATGTCACCCGCTCCGGCGGCTCGCCCAGCGGCGTTTCGACGTATTGCGGCAGACTCTCCAGCGCGCGGATGGGGTTGTCGTTGCGCAGCAGGATCGCGCGCGGATGCAGAAGTTTATCGAGCGCGGCCAGGATCTCTATTTTCACCCGTTCCATGCCCGCGGTCGCGATCTGCACTACCAGCACGTCGTCGAAACGGTCGACAATGAGCCCCGGCAGTCCGTCGCTTTCACCGTATACCAGCCGGTAAAAAGGCGTCCCGAACAGTTGTTCACGCAGCGACAGCGCGATATTGAGCCGATGCGCGATCAGCGAAGGCGACCACGGATGGCGCCGGTCGCGACTCACCAGCCGCGCGCAGATCAGCGAATGCGGATTGACATAGCCGGTACCGAGCGGACGGCCGCGATAATCCTGAACCTCCAGCGCCTCGCCGGGTTCGAACCCAGTCAGCGGGGTGCGTTCGATATCCACCTCGTTGCTGAACACCCACGGATGACCGGCGCGCAGGCGGCGCTCCTCGTTGCGCTTGAGACGCAGCGGCGGCAGGGCGGTTTGACTGACTGGCGCGGGTGTGGACATGATGGGCGCGCATGATAACACCGCCATGACCCCTCACATGAACCTGGGCCCGCGCGGCTCGCAACCCAAATTGAGTTCTGATTAACTGACAGACAGCCATGACCGACTTTCAAAATCAATTGATCGACGAGACCAGCCCCTATCTGCGTCAGCACGCGCACAACCCGGTGGACTGGTTTCCATGGAATGCGCGGGCGCTCAAAAAAGCGCGCGACGAAGACAAGCCCATCCTGCTGTCGATCGGTTATTCGGCGTGTCACTGGTGTCACGTGATGGCGCACGAATCCTTCGAAGATCCGGCAGTCGCCGAAGTCATGAACGATCTGTTCGTCAACATCAAGGTGGACCGCGAGGAGCGGCCGGACCTCGATAAAATCTACCAGACCTCTCAACTCCTGCTGAACCAGCGCGGCGGCGGCTGGCCGCTGACCATGTTTCTGACACCGACCGATCAGGTGCCCTTTTTTGGCGGCACCTATTTTCCAAAAGCGCCCATGCACGGCCTGCCCGCGTTTACCGACCTGCTGCAGCGGGTGGCGGGCTTTTACCGGCAGAGGCGCGACGACATCGGCAAACAGAACGTGTCGATGCGCAAGGCGCTGGAGAGCATCTTCGGACAGCCGCCGGCAGGCGAACCGCTTGGCGAGGAGACGCTGAATATGGCGCGCCTGCAACTCGAACAAAGTTTCGATGCGCGCGACGGCGGCTTCGGCAACGCGCCCAAATTTCCGCATCCGACCAACATAGAGCGCCTGCTGCGGCACTGGGCGGCGTCGCGTAACGAACCCGATCGGCAGGCGCTGCACATGGCCTTGTTCTCGCTCCAGAAGATGGCGCAGGGCGGCATTTACGATCATTTGGGCGGTGGCTTCTGCCGGTATTCGGTTGACGGTCAGTGGATGATTCCGCATTTCGAAAAAATGCTGTACGACAACGGTCCCTTGCTGGGGCTGTGCGCACAGGCGGCCGTCGCCACCCTCGATGCCGAACTGGAACGCGCGGCGCGCGAGACTGCGGGATGGGCGATACGCGAGATGCAGTCGCCGGAGGGTGGCTATTATTCCTCGCTGGATGCCGACGCCGAAGGCGAAGAGGGCAAATTCCACGTCTGGGGCAGGGCACAAATAGAAGCGCTGCTGGAGCCGCGCGATTACGCGATCTTCGCGCGCCGCTTCGGGCTGGATGGGCCAGCCAACTTCGAGGGCCGCTGGCATCTGCGCGTATGCGAGGACTTGAAGGATCTCGCGGCGGCGTTCGATACGGACGAGAACTCGATCAACACCAGCCTCGAACGCTCACGACAAACGCTCTTCGATGTGCGCGAACAGCGCGTGCATCCAGGCCGCGACGACAAGGTACTGACAAGCTGGAACGCGCTGATGATCAAGGGGATGGCCACGGCGGGCCGGCATCTGGGGATGCCCGAGTGCATCGAATCGGCCCATAGATCGCTGGATTTTATCCGTCAGACCTTGTGGCGGGACGGCCGGCTGCTGGCGACCTTCAAGGACGGCAAGGCGCACCTCACGGCTTATGTCGATGACTACGTGTTTCTCATCGACGCGGTACTGGAGCTGTTGCAGGCACGCTGGCGCAGTGATGAATTAACCTTCGCCTGCGAACTCGCCGATGCCCTGCTCGGTCACTTCGAGGACCGGACTAGCGGCGGGTTTTATTTCACCGCCGACGACCACGAGTCGCTGATTCAGCGGCCCAAGGTGATGGCCGACGAGGCCACACCCGCGGGCAACGGCGTGGCGGCGCAGGCGCTGGCGCGGCTGGGATATTTAATCGGCGACACGCGCTATATCGAGGCTGCGACACGCACACTGGAGGCCGCCGCCGGCGCGGTGGCGCAGGCGCCAATCGCACACGCCAGTCTGCTGGCGGCACTGGAAGAAAGCCTGACACCGCCGCAAATCCTGATTCTGCGCGGCGCTGGCGACACGTTCGATGCCTGGCACCGCGCCGCAGCGCGCGCCTACGCGCCTCGGCGTTTGTGTTTTGCGATTCGCACCGATGCGCGAGACCTGCCGCCGGCGCTTGGGAAAAAAACCCCGGAAGGGCCGGCAGTTGCGTACCTTTGTGAGGGCATGACCTGCGCGGCGCCGATCACGGACAGCAAAGATTTCGAACAGATGCTCGCCGCCACCGACGCTCGAAGCTGACCGCGCCCTGTATTGGTCGCATCCGCGGGATTCGCGCACCCGCGCGGATCCGCTAACATGTGCGTCCTCTGAAATTTCAACCTGTTCTAGCATGAAGAAAATCCGCGTCGCGTACCGGCTGATGCTGCTTGGTATACATATCGCCGTGGGGCTCATTATCGTCGCCACGTTGCTGCGGCGGGGAGAAAGCCGGCCGCCGGACGACAGAGGCAGGAAAGTTGTGCGCTGGTGGCTCAAACGTTCCAGCCACATCATGGGGCTGCGGGTCAAGGTATCGGGCGTCGTCCCGGAGCGGCCGGTGCTGGTGGTGTGCAATCACATCTCATGGCTGGACATCCCGGTGCTGGGCGGCGTGCTGCCGGTCAGTTTCGTCTCCAAAAGCGACATTCGCGACTGGCGCGTGTTGGGCGTCATAACGGGCCGCGGCGGCACGCTGTTTATCCGCCGCGGCGGCAAGAACGCGGCCAATGAGGCCGCCGAACAGATCGCCTTTCGACTGCGGCGCGGTGACAGCATCGCGTTGTTCCCGGAGGGCACGACCACCGATGGCATAAGCGTCAGGCGGTTTCACCCGCGTCTGTTCGGCGCGGCCGCGCATCCCGGCGTCGCCGTTCAACCCGTGGCGATCCGCTACCCGCATCCGCTGGGCGTGCACCCCGCCGCACCGTTCGTGAGAAACGAGCCACTGTTCAGTCACGGCGTACGCGCGCTGGGCGAGAAACGCATCGATGTCGAGGTGACCTTGTGCCCGCCAATCGCCCGCCAGCCGGTGGACCGCCGAACGTTGTCCAGGCTGGCGCACGAAGCGATCCGGGAAGTGGTCGAACAGCAGCCGGAAGATTTGCGGACCCGCTCACGCGGATGACTCTTCCGGTTCCGCGGTCAGCGGCCGGCGAGCATACGGCGGTGCGGAACGAGTTGCACGGCAACAAACGCCAGCGCGGCGACCACGACGATGGATGGCCCGGCGGGCGTATCCCATTGCAGCGACGCCGCGAGGCCGCCGATCACGGCCCCGCCGCCGATCAGGCTCGCCAGCAGCGCCATCTGCTCCGGGCTGGATACCAGCCGGCGCGCGGTCGCGGCCGGGATGATCATCAATGCGGTGATGAGCAAAATGCCGATGATCTTCATCGCCACCGCCACCACCACGGCGACCAGCAGCATGTGCCCCACACTCACCCAGGTCACAGGCACGCCTTCCACCCGCGCCAGATCCTCGTCGATGGTCATGCACAAGAGGGGACGCCACAGCCCGATGACACCCAGCATCGCCAGCGCGCCGCCGCCGAAAATCCACCACAGGTCGCGATCGGAAATCGCCAGAATATCCCCGAAAAGATAGCCGGTTAAATCGACCCGCAGGCCCTCGACGAACGCGACCGCAACCAGTCCCAGCGCGAGGGCGCTGTGCGCCAGGATGCCCAGTATGGTGTCGCTCGCGAGATGCCGCTGCTGTTGAAGTGCTGCCAGCAACAACGCGGCCGTGACACACACGGCGAGCACCGCCAGATTGAGCCCGACATTGAACAGCAGGCCCAGCGCGACGCCAAGCAGCGAGCTGTGAGCTAGGGTATCGCCAAAATAAGACATGCGGCGCCACACGATGAACGACCCCAGGGGGCCTGCCACCAGCGCCACCGCGAGACCGGCGCCGCCCGCACGCAGCATGAAATCATCCATGAACATCGTCGCGCTCGCGCTGATCCGGCCCGCCATGATTTGGTTCGCCATTCAGGGGCACAACTTCGCCCTGCAGATCGTGCACGTGGTCATGATGGTGCTTGTAAAGGCCAATACCGCCCAGCCGCTCCGCGCCGAACAGCTTCAGGTATTCGGGATGCTGGCTCACGGCCTCGGGCTGACCGGTACAGCATACGTGATGATTCAGACAGATCACCGAGTCCGACGCCTCCATGACCAGGTGCAGGTCCTGGGAAATCATCAACACCGCGCACCCGTGACGATCGCGTATGGTCGCGATCAGCCGGTAAAGATCGCCTTGCCCGGCCACGTCCACGCCTTGCGCGGGTTCGTCCAGCACCAGTATCTCCGGCCGGCGCAGTAGCGCGCGGGCCAGCAATATGCGCTGAAACTCGCCGCCCGAAACCACCCCTACCTGCGAATTCTCCACGTGCGCGGCGCCAACCTCGGCCAGCGTTGCGCGGACCGCGGATCTGGACGTGCGGTTGTTGAGCGCGAGAAAACGTTTCACGGTCAGCGGGATGGCGGGGTCGATGCGCAGGCGCTGCGGCATGTAGCCGATTCTGAGTCGACGCGCGCGCGTAACGCGCCCCGAACTGCACGAAACCAGCCCCAGCAATACGCGCAGCAAGGTAGTCTTGCCGGCGCCGTTGGGACCGATCAGGGTCACGATCTGGCGCGCGTAAATGGCCATATCCACGTTGTTGAGGATAGCGCGCCCGTCAAGCGTTACGTTTACGCTGCGCGCCTGCAGAAGGGGCTGGTCGGCCGCGTGCACCGTCGATATCCTGCTGGCGGGTGCGCTCACGAGACAGCCTGGCATGCGTTACAGACGCCCTCGATTTCCACAATCTGCCGCGGGATGCGATAGCCCAGCCCCGCGGCGCGCTGAGTGATGTCGTCCATGATTTCCTGCTCCTGCAGCTCCATCGCACCGCCGCAGCCGGTACATACGAAGATCAGTCCGCAGTGCCCGTTCCGCGGGCGGCAGCAGGCCACGAACGTACTCGATTTAGCGATGCGGTGAACCAAACCGTGGGCCCGCAGAAATTCAAGCGTGCGGTAGATGGTCGGCGGCGCGTCGCTGTAGCCATCCGCGCGCAGCTCGCTTAGCAGGCTATACGCGCCCACCGGCTTGCCGCATGCCAGCACCAGTTCCAGTACGCGGCGGCGCAATGGTGTGAGACGCGCGCCACTGAGTTTGCAGACCTGCTCGGCGGCCACGAGCCCTTTGCCGCAGTCAGCGATGGTGCGGTTTCGTTGCATAGGCTTCGCAATCCGGCATCACGTGGTATTGTTACTTTATAACGTTCCGACCTCTCACTGTACCAATCAAACATCATGTCCGCCGTAAAATTCATCGCTCTGTTGCTGCTCGCCTGCGTGTACACGTCGCACGTCAGCGCTACGCCGCGCGTGGTGGCGAGCATCGCGCCCGTGCACTCGCTGGTCGCCTCGGTCATGCGGGGCGTTGCCGAACCTGAGCTGCTGGTTTCGGCAGGCTCCTCGCCGCACGCTTTCGCGCTCGCACCATCCGACATGCGGGCGCTGTATGACGCCGATCTGATCGTGTGGGTGGGCAGACCGCTGGAGCGATTTCTCGTCAAGTCTTTGCACACAATCGGCAATCCGGGCGCGCAGGTGGCGGTGGCGGAACTGCCGGGTATGGATTTGTTGAAGCTGCGGCGGGACGGGGTCGAAAGCGGTGGCGGTTTCGTAGAGAGCCGCGCGACTCGCGGCGCGGACCCGCATCTGTGGCTAGACCCGCGCAACGCGCGCCTGATCGTCACGTACGTTGCGCGGCGCCTGGCGGCGCTAGATGCCCGCAACGCGCAGCAATATGCGGTCAATGCGAGGGCGACCATCGCGCGCCTCAATGACCTGGATGCGCGCATCGAGCGGCAGCTTGCGCCTGTCAGGCACCTGCCGTTTGTGGTGTTCCACGACGCCTACCAGTATTTCGAGCGCCGCTACGGCCTGAACACGGCTGCCGTGATCCAGAGCGATCCGGAAGCCAGCCCCGGCGCGCGCTGGATTCTCGATGTGCGGGAAGCGATAGAAACCGAGCAGGTGCGCTGCGTATTCGCAGAACCGCAGTTAAACTCCGCGCTGGTGAATACGGTGCTGGAAGATAGCGGCGCGCGCCGCGGCTCCCTGGACCCCGAAGGCGCGGACATCGCGTCCGGCCCGGAAGGGTATTTTATTCTGATGCAGCGCCTGGCGGATTCGTTACACGGCTGCCTGGCGAAACCTTAACCCGTCGCTTCCCGCCAGCCAAGATCCAGCTCGCGCGCGGCCCGTACCTCGTCTAAACGGCGATTGGGCAGGCTGTACGGCGCGCCCTGTACGCGACCGGCCTCGTTGTCCGCCTCTGCGCGGATCGCCACCAGTGCGTTCACGAAGCCATCCAGTTCGTCCTTGCTCTCGGTCTCGGTCGGCTCGATCAGCAGGCATTCGGGCACCAGCAGCGGAAAATAAGTCGTCGGTGCGTGGTAGCCGTAATCCAGCAGGCGCTTGGCGTAATTGGCGGCCGTCACGCCCTGCGTCTTCGCCTGGCGCTTCAAAGTGACGATGAATTCGTGCGTGGCCCGACGGTCAGGATAGCCCAGATCGAAACCCTCGGCGGCCAGCCGCGCCATCAGATAATTGGCGTTCAAGGTCGCAAATTGGGCGACCCTGGCCAGACCCTCGCGGCCCAGCATGCGAATGTACACATACGCACGCAGCAACACCCCCGCGTTGCCGGCGAAAGCCGACAGCCGGCCGATGGTTCGCGGCAAATCCTGCTCCGTGCGCCACACGTACCGCGCGTCCGTCCGGCCTACCACCGGCACCGGCATGAACGGCAACAGCCGCGCGCCGACGCCGATCGCGCCCGCGCCGGGTCCGCCACCGCCATGCGGTGTGGAGAAGGTCTTGTGCAGGTTCATGTGGATCACGTCGAAGCCCATGTCGCCGGGCCGTACCTGGCCCAGAATGGCGTTTAGGTTGGCGCCGTCGTAATACAGCAAGCCCCCGGCATCGTGCACCAGGGCGGCGATGTCGCCGATACGGCGCTCGAATACGCCCAGAGTCGACGGGTTGGTCAGCATCAGACCGGCCGTTTGCGACCCGGCTGCGGCCTGCAAGGCATCCATGTCGATGTCGCCGGAACGGTCGGTACGAATCTCGCGCACAGTATATCCGCACATCACCGCAGTGGCCGGGTTGGTGCCGTGCGCCGCATCCGGCACCAGGATTTCGGTGCGCGCCGTATCGCCGCGCGCCTGGTGGTAAGCGCGGATCATCGCCACGCCGGCGAATTCGCCCTGCGCGCCGGCCATGGGTGTCAACGACACGTCCCGCATGCCGGTGACGCTTTTAAGGATCTCCTGCAAATCGAACATGCACGCCATAAAACCCTGGCTGAAACGCGGTGGCGCGTGGGGGTGGCGATTGACCAGACCCGGCAGCATCGCCAGCGCGTTACAGGCGCGCGGGTTGTATTTCATGGTGCAGGAACCGAGCGGATAAAAGTGCGTATCGATGGAAAAATTCAGCCGCGACAGGCGGGTGTAGTGACGCACTACCTGCAATTCGGAAACCTGCGGCAGCGCGGGCGGCCGCTGCCGCCGGAACCGGGCCGGCAGGGATTCAGTGCCGGCGAGCGCGGACGGCGCCTGCGCATAGCCGCGTCGCCCGTTACGCCCGCGTTCGAAGATCAGCATGTGGAAAAGGAATCGCCTCAGGCCATGGCCGCCATGGCCTTGTCATAATTGGGCTCTTGCGAGATTTCCGGCACCAGTTCCGTATGCACGACTTTGTCGTTTTCGTCCAGCACCACCACCGCGCGTGCGGCGATGCCTTCAAGCGGGCCGTCCTGTATCAGCACGCCATAGTCTTTGGCAAAATCGCGCGAACGCATCAGCGACAGCGGGATAATCCGCTCTACGTTCTCGGCGCCGCAGAACCGCGAGGCCGCGAATGGCAGGTCCGCTGACACCGCCAGCATCACCGCGTTGCCCTGTTCCTTGGCGAAATCGTTAAACTTTTTCGTGGACTTTGCGCACACCGGCGTGTCCACACTGGGCACGATGTTGAGCAGTTTTTTCTTGCCTTTGAAGTCGGCCAGCGAAACGTCTTTCAAATCCTTGTTTACCAGCCGGAAATCGGGCGCCTTGGCGCCTAACTTCGGCAGTTCACCGTTAGTGTGAATCTCCTTGCCCTGAAAAGTAATGGTGCTCATTGGTTTCGCTCCTTTAAAAAATTGGTTGAAAACGATTGCGAGAAAGATGCGCTACTGCATACGAATGATGGCCGCACACACCGGTGCGTTTCCGGCGGCTACTTTAACACCCGAGCGAGCGTTTGCGCGTAGTGCTCGATGTCCCGAGCGGTCTTGGTTTCCGTGGCGCATACCAGGACACAATCCTTGAGTTCCGGATAGTCCGCGCCCAGCGCGTAGCCGCCGAGAATATTCTGCTCGGCAAGAGCGTCCAGCACCGGTTGCGCGGGGCGCGGCAGCCGCAGCACGGATTCATGAAAGTAATCGCCATCGAACACCCGTGCCACACCCTCGACCCGCGACAGCGCATCGACCAGCGCATGTGTGTTCGCGTAGCAGCTCGCCGCCACCCGTTCCAGACCATGGCCGCCCAGTAGCGCGAGATGAATGGTGGCGGCCGTCACCAGCAGCCCCTGGTTGGTGCAGATGTTCGAAGTCGCCTTCGAGCGGCGGATATGTTGCTCGCGCGCCTGGAGGGTAAGCACGAAGCCGGGGTTGCCATCGGCATCCACGGTACGCCCGACGAGGCGCCCGGGCATATGCCGCACATGCGCGCGCCGGGTGCACATAAACCCGCAGTATGGCCCGCCCGAACTTAAGGGCGCGCCCAGCGGCTGGCCCTCGCCGACCACGACATCCGCGCCAATATTCGCGCCCTGTTGGATGCCCCACGCGCCCGGCGGCTTAATAAGCGCGAGCGACACCGGATTGACCACCGCGATGGTCAACACACCGTGCGCCTGCGCCCAGGCCGTGAGTTCGTCCATTTCTTCCAGTACGCCGAAGAAATTCGGTTGCGGAATGACCAGGGCGGTCGGCTGCGCGTCGGCGTAAGTCTCCAGCACGGCCGATTCCGTGCGGCCGCTGGTCTTGTCGCAGGGCAGCTCCAGCAACTCGACACCCTGATGCCGCACGATGCTGCGCACTGTGGCGCGATACGCCGGGTGTACGCTCGCCGGCATCAGCACCCGCCTGGGCGACCCTTTCGGCTTGCGGCTGACCCGCATCGCCATCAGCACCGCTTCGGCCAGCGCGGAAGCGCCGTCGTACAGCGACGCATTGGCCACGTCCATCCCGGTCAGGGCTGTCATCATGCTCTGGTATTCGTAGGTGAGCTGCAAAGTGCCCTGCGAGGCCTCCGCCTGATAAGGCGTATACGAGGTGTAAAACTCGCCGCGCGTGGCAAGTTGCCAGACGGCGGCCGGAATGTGGTGTTCATAGGCGCCAGCGCCAATGAAGTTAAGCGGCGCGCCGTCACGCGCCGCGACCTCGTTCATCAGGCGCGCGACTTCCATCTCGTTCAAACCCGCGGGCACGTCGCTGAGTGGGCCGCAGCGCAGCTCATCCGGAATCTCGTCGAACAACTGCTCGATACGCTCGACACCAGCCGCGGCCAGCATCTCGCGGATATCGTCCTCGGTATGGGGAATGAAGGGCATTTTGTCAGCTTCAGGCTGAACGGATGCGCCGGTGGCGCAATAATAGTTGATGCGTCACAGGGCTATGCGTCGCCAGGGATCAAGTATCGGCGTGGGCGTGCGCCTGATAGGCGTCGGCGTCCATCAACGTCTCGAGCGCGGTCGCGTCTTCAGGCGCCAACCGGAACAGCCAGCCCTCGCCGAACGCGTCCTTGTTGATCACTTCGGGCGTCTCGATCAGCGCCGCATTGGATTCCACGATTTCTCCCGATAGCGGCGCGTAAATATCTGAAGCGGCCTTGACCGACTCGACTACCGCGCACGCCTCACCAGCCTTAACACGCGTTTCCGGCGGCGGCGCCTCGACGAACACCAGATCGCCAAGCTGCTCCTGCGCGTGATCGGTGATGCCGACGGTCACCGTACCGTCGTCATTGAGCCGTACCCATTCGTGCGACGGGGTGTACTTCAGATCGGCGGGTAACGGGCTCATGGCAATCTCCGGTCGGTTATCGGGTATTAAAACGGATGCTTAGAACTCGCCAGCGGGTACTGGCTACGTCAAGACACAGTCGGGATACACGCTTTTCCGTTGCGTACGAACGGCGGTCTCACAACGCGCGCGGGCAGGCGCTGGCCGCGGCTTTCCACCTCGCAGCGTTCGCCCGATGTTACCGGCACACGCGCCAGCGCGATCGGCGCGCCCAGGGTGGGCGAGAAACCACCGCTGGTGACTTCGCCTTCTTCGCCGTTTTCGAACAGCACTTTCTGGTGCGCGCGCGGCAGACCGCGCCCTTCCACGACCAGCCCGACCCGTTTGCGGGTCACACCCGCTTCGCGCTCTTCTGCTAATGCCTTGCGACCGACGAATTCGCGTTCCGGCTGCCAGCTTATGCTCCAGGCGAGCCCACATTGCAGTGGCGTTATCTCTTCGCTCATCTCGGCGCCGTAAAGGTTCAGACCCGCTTCCAGCCGTAGCGTGTCGCGCGCGCCCAGTCCCGCGGGCGCTACGCCGGCATCGACCAGACGCTGCCACAACGCCGGCGCGGCAGCGGCCGGCAGCAGGACTTCGAAGCCATCCTCGCCGGTGTATCCGGTGCGGGCAACCCAGGTGTCGCCGATTTCGGCGACGTGAAAGTAACCCAGCCGTTGCGCAATGGGGCCTGCGTCGCCATCCAGTTGCGCCACCAGCCGCTCGCGCGCCGCGGGCCCCTGCACCGCGAGCATCGCCAACTCGTCGAGGACTTTCGGTCTGACACCGTGATCGCGCGCCAGCTCGGTCGTCCATGCGAGCACCCGGTCACGGGTCGCGGCGTTGGCAACCAGGCGATAACGATCCTGACCCGTGTAATACACGATCACGTCGTCGATCACACCGCCCCGCGGATTCAGCATGCAGCTGTAAAGTGCGCGGCCCGGCATGCTCATGGCATCGATCTCGGCGGCCAGCAAACGACGCAGATAAGCGCGCGCGCCGGCACCCGTGATGTCCATGACCGTCATGTGCGACACATCGAAAACACCGGCGTCGCGGCGCACCCGATGGTGCTCCTCGATCTGCGAGCCATAATGCAAAGGCATGTCCCAGCCGCCGAAGTTCACCATACGCGCGCCGTGCGCCAGGTGCTTCTCGTGCAAAGCGGTCTGCTTTAGCGTTTTGTCGATCGTCATGTCGCCCGAGAGTAAAGAGCCACGCGTTGCGCACGCGGCGGAATGTGCGTATACCATGTCAATCATGGACCGTCATGGCCATTAAGTATCGAAGGGTAGCCCGAGCCGCGCGCCCGCTGCAACCGGCTTATCCCACGCCTCGCCGACTTTTTTCGCACAGCGGCACAGTCCGCGTTGAGACGCTGCAACGTCGTGTGCCGCATCATTTTCCTGGAGTTGAACATGCTGGCTCGTTACCTGTTCTCGTTAATTGTCGGCCTGGGCGCCGTGGACTCTGGAGGCGCGGAAACTACATTGAGCGTGCATAGCGCGTGGATTCGCGAAGCGCCGCCGAACGCGACGGCGCTGGCAGGCTATCTGACCATAGAAAATCACGGCGTGATCCCGCGCATACTGATCGGCGCCAAAAGCGCCGAATTCGGCAGCATCGAGATACATCGATCGATCGTGAAGAACGATGTCGCGAGTATGGTGCGGCAGAAATCCGTGTCCATCCCGCCCGCTGGTGGCCAGGTGGATCTCAAGCCCAATGGCTGGCACCTGATGATGCTGGCGCCGACCGTACCGTTGCGCGCTGGCAAAATGGTCACCGTCACGCTCAAATTCAATGGCGACGAGAGCGTGACGACGACGATGCCGGTCAGAAATGCGGGCGGTACCGTGACGACGCACCACGATGGTCATCACCACTGATACTATCGGAGAATACGCGTTTTCCGCACAACTCAAGGCGCGACGACGCCCCGCCGACTTTATCCTCGACGCTTAAGCGTTGCGCATCTTGTTGCTGTTTTTATGTCCCGCCTGCATATTTGACCTGATCCCGCTACGCAGCCCATGATGACGCCGTAATTCCACGCGCGCTGCGCCGTCATCATGAGTGAATTTTACGCCGCACTGGTCACGGCGTCTCAATTGATCGTCAGCCTCGACCCCGACCTGGCCGAGATCGTGCTGCTGTCCTTGCGGGTGAGCCTCCTCGCGGTCGGATTGGCGGCGCTGATCGGCATGCCGCTGGGCGCCGCGATTGCGCTTTATTGCTTTCCCGGCCGTAGTTTGCTCGCGACCTTGCTCAACGCGTGCATGGGTCTGCCGCCCGTCGTGGTTGGGCTGGTGGTGTATCTCCTGTTGTCTCGCTCCGGCCCGCTGGGGCCGCTGGGACTGCTGTTCACACCCACCGCGATGGTCATCGCGCAGTGCGTGCTGGTCACGCCCATCATCGCGGCCCTGACCCGGCAGACCATCAGCGATCTAAACGAAGAATACGACGAGCAGTTCCGGGCCATGGGCGCGGGCGGCATGCGCAAAATGCGGGCGCTGCTGTGGGACGGACGCTTTAGTCTGGTGACCGCGGTGCTTGCCGGCTTCGGCCGCGCCAGCAGCGAGGTCGGGGCGGTACTCATCGTCGGCGGAAATATCGATCACGTCACGCGCGTGATGACGACCACCATCGCCCTGGAGACGAGCAAGGGCAATCTGGCGCTCGCACTTGCGCTGGGGTTGATCCTGATCGCGATCTCGGTAAGCGTCAACGCTGCCGCCATGAGTGTCAGAGATGTCGCCTATCGCCGCTATCGCTAAAGCCGATGCCGTTGCCGTTGCCGAACGCAGCGCGGCGGGTGCACGCCGCGAGGTGGCATCCGGCGTATTGCCGCTGGTGGTAAGCAAACTTGTATATTGCGCGGGCGGGCACCGCCTGCTGGACGAAATCTCGTTCACGTTGCGGGCCGGCGCCAACACGATGCTGCTGGGCCCCAACGGCGCGGGTAAAAGCCTGCTGCTGCGTCTGTGTCACGGGTTGCTCGAACCCGAGCGCGGTTCGGTAAGCTGGGGCGGCGAAGGCGCGAAGCACGCGCATCGCTGGGTCTCCATGGTGTTTCAGAAACCGGTGCTGCTGCGCCGCTCGGCCGCCGCCAACATCGACTATGCACTGGCCGTCAAGGGTGTACCGCGCGTCGCGCGCAAAGTACGGGTCAACACGGCGCTGGCCGACGCCGGCCTTGAGCATCTCGCCAGACGTCCGGCGCGCGTGCTGTCAGGCGGCGAACAGCAGCGCCTGGCAATCGCGCGGGCGTGGGCATCGCAGCCGCGGGTATTGTTGCTGGATGAACCGACTTCCAACCTCGACCCGGCCGCAACGCGCGCGATCGAAACGCTGATCCAGAGCATCCGCCGGGCCGGTGCGCGCATCATCATGAGCACGCACGATCTGGCGCAGGCAAGGCGTCTGGGCGACGACGTCCTGTTCATACACAAGGGGCGGGTGCTGGAACATACGCCGGCCGGTGATTTTTTCGAATGTCCACGAAGCGCGCCGGCCCGGGCGTTTCTGCGAGGCGATTTGCTTAGCTAAACAACGCCGTGGGCGCCGCCGACTGGCTCGTTAATTCGCGTTGTAAATCACCTGCCCCAGCGCGGACACGTCGTAGCCACCCAGCTCTTTAGCGCGCTCGATGAACCGCGGCGAACGCGCAAACCGCAACAGCCGCTGGAAAGGCGGCTCGAAGTAATCGCGACGCGCAATGGCGAGATCGTAACGCTCGCGGTGGAGGGGCAAAAACTCAAGCCGGAACTGGCGGGCGACAGCCGCGATCGCGATGCCGCCATCGGCCTTGCCCTCCAGCACCGCCACGGCCACATCGGTTTCGCTGCGCGCGGTCGTCTCGATCAGATTCAGATCGTCACGCGACATGCCGGCCCGCTCCAGCAGGTACTTGAGCAGCAGGTAACTGCCCGCGGTGTGCTGCCGGTCCACCACGCGCAGCTTGCGGTCGCGCAGATCGGTAAGTGCACTCACTCCATGCGGGTTACCCTGAGCCAGCACCAGTCCCTGCTCGCGCTGCGCCCATTCCACCAATACGACCTGCAAGCCCGCGAGCAACTGCCGCGCGAGATCGATGTTGTAGTGACCCGACTCGCCGTCGAGTACGTGCAGACCACATACCATCGCCTGGCGTGCGGCGAGGCGGCGCACACCGTCGAGACTGCCGTCGAACTGCGTGGCGCAATCGCACTCGGCTTCGCGCAACGCCCATTCCAGCAGCGGGTCGTGACTGCCGGCGATCACCTGCGGCGTGGTCCACGCAGCCTCGATATCAGTCTGATATTCCGTGTGACGGATGACCCACAGATCGATCAGAGTTCTCGGGAAAAGCCATTTGCCGGTCAGGCGCGTACAGGGAATGCTGCGGGTGCGGACCAGATCGTAAATTTTACGTTCTTTGAGCCGCAGATAATCCGCGACCTCGCGGGTGTTCATCAGCTCGCGCATGCCGAAGTTGGTCGTCGCGATCAAAAATTTTCGCGGGCCATACGCGGGTGTTCGCCGGATAGTCCCATTGCACGACGCATGATGCGGCGCTTAACCGCGGGCGCGGCGTCGGTCACATTCAAACCCGCGCCGCGCAGCCAGCGCCATGCCTGCGCCTCTTGCGCGAACAGGAATTTGAAGCCTTCCATCGCGCGCATGGTCATCTCGTTATCGCCCCGGCGCGCGCGCTCGTAACGACGCAACACGCGCAGGCTGCCGATGTCGCGCCGACTCTCCGCAAGCGTTTCCGCCAAGGTGGCCGCGTCCATAAACCCTAGGTTGGCGCCCAACCCCGCGAGCGGATGGATACCGTGCGCCGCATCGCCGATCAATGCCACACGCGGCAACACGTAGCGATCCGCCTGCCCGCCGCGCAACGGGAACACGGCGCGTGCGCCACAAGACTCGATGCGGCCCAGCCTGTAATCGAATTCGGCGGCAAGCACATCCTTGAACGCGTCATCGGGCATTGCCGCCAGGGCTTGCGTGCGCTTGTCCGGCGTTGACCAGACGATCGAGCAACGTCCATCGGCGAGTGGCAGAAACGCCAGCACGCTTTTCGCGACGAAGCGCTGCCAGGCGGTATGTTGATGCGGCAATTCGGTGCCCACCGTCGCGACCAGCGCGCTGTGGTCATAGTCACGCGCGTTGAAAATGACGCCGGCCAGGGTTCTAACCTGCGAGTGGGCGCCGTCCGCACCGATCAGCAAGCGCGCCGAAATGTGTGCGCCACTGACGAGTTCGACCGCGACGTGATCTTCCATGACGTCGAACCGCGCCAGGGCATCCGGGCAGTGCCAGGTAACATTCTCGAACGCGCGCAGGCATTCCACCAGTGCCTGCTGTATGACCCGGTTCTCGACGATATAGCCCAGTTGTGACGTGTTTACGTCACAGCAATCGAAATGGATAGCACCGCTGCTTGCCGCGTCCCAGACGTGCATCTGGCGGTAAGGGCACGCCCGTTCGGCCGCGATCGAGCCCCATGCACCCAGCGCGTTCAGAATCGTCGCGGAGGCGGGACTGATCGCCGACACCCGCCCACGGTAATCAGCAGTACCGTAGTCCGCATCGCGATCAAAACTTTCTGCCTCGTGGGCTTCGACGATCGTGACCCGCAGACCTTGCTGCGCCAACGCGCGCGCGGCGGTGGCGCCAATCATGCCGCCGCCGATGACGACCACATCCTGTGGTGGGCTTGTCTGCGCGCTCACCTCGAACCCGCCAAGCTTAAATCTACCTGGGTTAGATCCACCAGGTTCAGGCCGGTGGTCAGGCGCGGAACCGCGCCGCTCACACCCATGGCGCGGCGCGCGAGAGCGTGGCGCAGCGGCGGGACCGCGTCCAGTGCCAGCCGCGCCGCGCCGCGCGCGCAGGCTATCGGCGCAAAGGGATTGACAAAGGCGCGCGCCAGCGTGTCGGTGAAGCGAGCGACGTACCGCAGATCCGCCTTGCGCCGGTCCGCATAGCGGCCGAGCAGAAGTTGCTCGCCGGGATCATGCGGTGCGTGCGCGCAAAGCAGGTCCGCGAGTTCGGCCACGTCGCGCAGGGCAAGATTGAAGCCCTGGCCCGCGACCGGATGCAGGGCATGTGCGGCGTTGCCGATCAGCACGGCGCGCGGCGCGACCAGTTCGCGCGCGACGTTAATTGTCAACGGATACGCCAGCCTGGCGCCGACCTTCATAAAGCGCCCCAGGCGATAGCCGAAGCACCTCTGCAATTTTTCGAGAAATTGGGTATCGCTCAGACGCATGATCGCCGCGATCTCTGTCGCGGCGTGCGTCCACACCAGCGCGCAGCGCCCCTCGCTCTTGGGCAATAACGCCAGCGGCCCGGCAGTTGTAAAACGCTCGTACGCGGCGAACCGATGATCCTCCGACGGCGTAACATTCGCGACGATCGCGGTCTGTCCATAATCGGCGGTCGAGGCGGCAATGCCCAACTGCCGTCGAATATTAGAACTCGCGCCATCCGCCGCGATCAGCAGGCGCCCGCGCAGCGTCCGTACCGGAGCCTCGCCTTTCTCCGCGCCACCGTCCGCGCGCACATCGACCGACGTGCCATCGACGATGAAGTCCCGCACACGCGCCGGCGCAACAATATCGATGTTGGCTTGAGCAATCAACCGCGCGTAAATAACCTGACCGAGATCGCGGCTGGGCACGACGTAACCGAGCGCCGCCACACCTTCCTCGCGATGATGCAGCCGCGTCGCGCCAAAACGCCCGCGTTCCGACACGTGTATGGATTTTATGGGCGTAGCCACGGGCGCGATCGTCTGCCACAACCCTAGACCTTCGAGTATCCGCCGCGAGCCGAATGCAAGCGCCAGGCTTCGATCATCGTAGCCCGGAGCATTCCTGTCGCCCGCCGCCCGCGCCTCGATCAGCGCGACCCGGTACGGCGATGCCGACAAGGCGCAAGCCAGGGTAGCGCCGGCCAGCCCGCCGCCGACAATCAAAATATCGCAATCAGTCGTCATAGTCCGCGCCACACGAAAGGCGCCGGCACAGCGCCAGGAAAATGGAGCCCGCCCGTGAAAACGACACCTTGCGTCATCGATGGCTACTCGATGACGCCGCAGGCCATGCGCGGCCCGCCACCGCCAAGCTCCACGGGCTTGTCCGAATAATTATCGCCATGTACATGCACCATCAGCGCGCGCTCATTAAGGTCATTCAGCTTCAGCCTCGGCGCGAGCACGGGATGCGTCGCGTTACCCTCGCTATCGACGTACAGCGGCGGCAGATCGCCCAGGTGACCGCTGCCATAAGGCCCCCTGTGCTTGCCGGTTTGTGCCGGATCGTAATGACTGCCCGCGGCATACGCCGCGGTAATTTCGCCTTCATCCTTGGCCGGTTCGCAAGTCGGATTCTCATGCACATGAAAACCGTGCATGCCGGGCGGCAAATCGCTCAAGTGTGGCTTCAGCAACACGCCCCAGGGCGTCGTGGTCGCCTTCACATCGCCGATCGCGGCGCCCACGCCGTCGTCATCGACCGTGCGCATTTCGATGGTCATTTCATCTGCGCGCGCGGCCGTCATTAAACATGCGCCTAACGCAAAGATCATCAATCGGTTCATTTGTTCGGACTCCTTAAGTCTTGTACTTTCGGATGTTTTGCCGCGCGGGACTCGCCGCTGAGCGTGTCCCGCCACAATAAAAAAATCTATCACGGCGGCGTCAGTTAGCGAACGACGCCATGTACGCTTCGATCTCGTTCGCTTCCCGTATCAACACTTCGGTCAACACATTATTGCCGTCACGCGTGACCTGCACGTTGTCCTCGATGCGGATGCCGATGTTGCGGTAGCGTTTCGGCACGCCGGGGCTCTTCGCCGCGATGTAAAGACCCGGCTCGATGGTCAGGGTCATGCCGGATTCCAGCAGTCGCCACCCGTCATCGCTGCGATAATCGCCTACGTCGTGCACGTCCATGCCCAGCAGGTGCGCCGTGCGGTGCATGTAAAATCGCCGATATTCGCCCTTTTTGATGAGACCGGCGGGCTTGCCCTTCAATAGCTCAAGATTTATCAGCCCCCTGGTTAAAACCTTGACCGCGGCATCGTGCGGATCGTTCCAGTGATTGCCAGGCTGCACTTTCTGTATGGCCGCGCGCTGCGCCTGCAGAACCAGGTCGTACAACTCGCGTTGCGCGGGGCTGAAACGCCCGTTGATCGGGAACGTGCGCGTGATGTCGCTGGCGTAGCCTTCGCATTCGGCGCCCGCGTCGATCAATACCAGATCGCCATCGCGCAGGGTCGCGGCATTTTCGGTGTAGTGCAGGATGCAGCCGTTGGCGCCGCCGCCGACGATGGCCGAATAAGCAGGCACCATTCCGGCGCGGCGGAATTCGTACAGCAACTCGGCTTCCAGTTCGAACTCGGCCATGCCGGGCCGGCACACGCGCATGGCGCGCTCGTGCGCGCGCACAGAGGCTTCGGCAGCACTTTGCATCGCGCGGGTTTCAGGCTTCGACTTGTAAAGCCGCATCTCATGCAGCAGATATTCGAGCGATACGAATTCGCGCGGGGGACGGTTGCCGGCGCTGGCGCGCCCGCGCAACTGATTGACCCAGCCCATGAGCCTTTGATCGAATGCCGGGTCGCGGCCCAGGGTGCAGTAGACGCGTGTGTGTCCTTCCAGCAGGCCGGGCAGCTGGTCGTCGAGTTCATCGATGGGATATGCCTCGTCGGCACCGTAGTCTTTAACCACGCCCTTGGGGCCGGCGCGGCGGCCATGCCACGTTTCTTTCGCCTTATCGCGTTCGCGACAGAACAGAATGAAGCGACCGCCGCTTTGACCCGGAATCAGCACCGCCAGCGACTCGGGTTCGACGAACCCGGTGAGATACAGAAAATCGCTATCCTGACGGTAAGGATGATCCACATCGCGATTGCGCGTACGCACCTGACCCGACGGAATAATCGCGATGCTCCGATTGCCCATCATGCGCATCAGAGCACGGCGACGCCTGGCGAACTCTGTCGCGGTCACTATCTGACGCTGCATGTCTGCTTGTGCCGGAGTGTTTTTCGTGCAGACGCCATCGCGAAACGCCGTCGCCCTCAAAGTTAGTAACAGGCGCATACTAGCACTGCGAAGCGACAAACTGCACCGCGGCCACTGTCATCGGCGCGCCCGGCAAAATGGTTGACCACCCTGCGGCGGAGTCCTACTATTGAACGCATGGCTGACGACGACGTTACGCACGACGCCGAGTCGCAATTGCGACGGCTGGAGAATCGCGTGGATCGCTTGATCGCGTATAGTCAGCGGCTCAAGGAGGAGAATGTTGCGTTGCGCGTGCAACAGCAGACGCTCGCGGCACAGCGCGCCAGCCTGATCGACAAACACGAGATGGCGCGATCAAGGGTGGAAGCGATGATCAACCGGCTGAAGTCCATGGAGCGGGGCGCGTGATGGGGACCAGCATTCCGGTCACTGTTTACATTCTCGACAAGGAATATCGGGTAGCCTGCCCCGAAGACGAACACAGCGCGCTGCTCGCTTCGGCCAGTCTGCTCAACGCACGCATGAAACAGATCAGGGAAAGCGGCAAGGTGGTCGGCGCGGATCGTGTGGCGGTGATTGCGGCATTGAATCTGACGCAGGAGTTTCTCAACGAGAAGACGTCGCGGGAAACTTTCAGCCGCGACGTTACGGCGCGGATCAGGTCGATCGAAAATCGAATCGACACCGTGTTGGCAACGGATGATGAAGCAACGTCCGAGGCGTTGTAGATTACTGCGGGTCGGTTGACTAAACTAGAGTTAACGGATCAGCACTAACAGGTTTGGGCACCTCTGCGGTGTTCGTGAGCGGCCGGGTGTATATCCTTGAGCCTAATTATATACCCCGGGAGCTGAGAAGCAGGTGCTGTTGTGCAGACCCGCGCAAGCGGGGAGCCTGATGCGCCTGTGCAGCGCCCACCTGAACCATCGGTTCAAGGTCGAAGGCCTGCCACGGCATTCGCGGAGCGTGTCCGCTTCAATTCCCGCACGCAGGTTTATCCCACGTAACAGCTATCAGCCGGCGGGCGTTTCCGCGAACTCATGCGATTGCGCCGGTGAGCAGTCGCGCGAGCTTATGTTTGCGTACCCATGTAATGCGCCTGAGCCGCAAGCCCATCCAATCTAAATTCCCGCGATGACGCAATACTGGGTTATGAAAACGGAACCGGATGAATTCGGCATCGACGATTTGCGGCGGGTCGAGGTCGAGTCCTGGGACGGCGTGCGCAATTATCAGGCGCGCAACATGATGCGCGACGAGATGCACAAAGGCGACCTCGCGTTTCTCTATCACTCGGCCTGCAGGGAAATCGGCATTGCCGGCATCATGACGATTGCGCGCGAGGCATACGCGGACCCTACTGCACTCGATCCGGCCAGCGATCATTTCGACCCTAAGAGCGATCCTGACAATCCGCGCTGGCTGATGGTGGACGTGCGCTACAAACGGCGGCTGAAACGCGTGATTGGTCTTGCCGAACTCAAGCGTCATCCGCAATTGAAAGACATGCCGCTGCTGCGCAAAGGCAATCGCCTCTCGGTTTCACCCGTGACCCGCGAACAGTGGGATTTTATTCTTAGCCTGGAGTGATCGTCAGCGTCTTGCGTGCGCATGACGCCAAGCGGAGTTGAAAAAAACGTTACGGCGCGACTGGTAATTCTAATAAACTCGATTATACTCAAGCGCGAGCCTGTTACTATTTGACTTGGGAGGGGATTATGGCCACGGCAAAAAGCGGTACCAAGAAGAAAGTCGTCAAGAAGGCGGCGGCTGCAAAAAAGGCGGTAACCAACAAGAAGGGAGTTGCGAAGTCGGCGCCAAAAACAAAGAGCGTCAAGAAAAAGACACCGGCCAAAAAAACGGCCGCACCAAAGCGTGCAGCGGTAAAGAAGAAAACGCCTGCCGCGTCTAAGAAGAAAGTTACGAAAAAGGCGGCTCCGAAGAGTGCATCGGCAAAAGCGAAAGCCACTGCTAAAAAAGCCGGCGTTAAAAAGAAGAGAACCTAAAAGAAGAAAAGCTGACCTCTCGCGTCAGCCGTATGTTGTTGAAAGGCTCTTGAATATAGAGCCTTTTTTATGGCGGGCTTTTCTGCCCGTTTTTCAGACCTGCTATTAATCGTTGTTCGCCGTTTACTAACCAGTGCAAGAGCCGTCGGGTCAACCGAGAAAAAGCTTGTACACTGGATTGGCGGTTTCATCCCAGTATCGATAGCCAAGCGCTCGCAATGATCCCCGCAAGCGTTTCCTGTCACCATCGGGAACCTGCATGCCGACCAGCACGCGGCCATAGGCGGCGCCGTGATTGCGATAGTGAAAAAGACTGATATTCCAGCCGTAATTCATCGCGTCAAGAAATTGAAGCAATGCGCCGGGGCGTTCGGGAAACTCAAAACGGTACAATAGTTCGTTTTCAACATCGGGAGAACGTCCGCCTACCATATGCCGCACGTGCAGCTTCGCCATCTCGTTATCGGTCATGTCCAGCACCGGATAATCCTTATTCCGCAGCGCCGCGATGATCTTCTCTTTTTCGGTGTCGCCATCGGCGATGCGCACGCCGACAAAAATATGTGCGTCGCTGCCTGGCGCGTAACGATAGTTGAATTCGGTAACGCCGCGCCTGCCAAGCGCCCGGCAGAACGCACGGAAACTACCGGGTCGCTCCGGGATGGTCACCGCAAATACCGCTTCGCGTCGTTCGCCCAGCTCAGCCCGCTCGGCGACATGCCGCAGGCGGTCGAAGTTAAAATTCGCGCCGCTGTTGATCGCGACCAGATGCTGTCCGGATAGTTTTTCACGCGCCAGATATTTTTTGACACCCGCCACCGCCAGGGCGCCGGCAGGCTCCGCCATGGTGCGCGTATCGTCGAAAATGTCCTTGATCGCCGCACAGATCTCGTCGGTGGTAACCAGCAGTATTTCATCGACGGATTCTTTAGCCAGGCGAAAAGTCTCCTTGCCGACGCGGCGCACCGCGACACCGTCCGCGAAGATGCCGACCCGCTCCAGAGTCACCGGCCGGCCCGCCGCTAGCGCCTCGTACATGGTCGGCGCATCCTGCGGCTCCACACCGATAATCTTTGTGTCCGGTCTGAGATATTTGAGATACGTCGCCACACCGGCGAGCAGACCGCCGCCCCCTACCGGCACGAACACGGCCGCGATTTCGTCCGGATGTTGCCGCGCGATCTCCACGCCGATAGTGCCCTGACCGGCAATTACATCGGGGTCGTCGTACGGATGGATGAAGGTCATGCCGCGCTCGCCAACGAGTTCCTGCGCGTGTGCGAATGCATCGTCGTAAGCATCGCCATGCAATACCGTGCGCGCGCCTAGTGCGCGCACCGCGTCTATCTTGATGCGCGGTGTCGTGACGGGCATGACGATGACCGCCTTGATACCCAAGCGCTGCGCGGCCAGCGCCACGCCCTGCGCGTGGTTGCCCGCCGAGGCCGCGATAACGCCTTTCGCCTTCTCGGCAGCCGACAAATGGAATATCTTGTTATACGCGCCACGCAGTTTGAACGAGAAGATCGGCTGCTGATCCTCGCGCTTCAGATAAACCAGATTATCGACACGCTTCGACAGCGACGGCGCCAGATCGAGTGAAGACTCGGTCGCCACATCGTAAACGCGCGCGCCGAGAATTTTCTCGATGTATCCGTTATCCACGATGCGCTAGAAAAAGTTGTGACAGGAAAGGGTCCATCAAAGACGTATCGCTGACAGCGATCGGGCAATGGTAGCAGGCTCGCCGACCAATAAACACAGATCACACACGAGCAGAAACGCCATGAACAAAGACGATATTAAACGCCGCGTGGCCGAGGCGGCGCTCGAATACATCCAGACGGGTGATGTGATTGGCGTGGGCACCGGCACGACCGCCAATTTCTTTATCGACGCGCTCGCGCACATCAAAAACAGGATCGACGGCGCTGTCGCCAGCTCGCAAGCGACAGCGCAACGGCTCGAACACGCGGGTATTGCCGTGATGGATTTGAACGATGTCGGCGAATTGCCGTTATACGTAGACGGCGCGGATGAAGCGACCCGTCATCGCCATCTGATCAAGGGCGGCGGCGGCGCGTTGACGCGGGAGAAGATCATCGCGAGCGCCAGCCGCAAATTCGTCTGCATCATCGACGACTCGAAGCTGATCGGCGTACTGGGCGCGTTTCCGGTACCTGTCGAAGTCATACCCATGGCGCGGAGCCTGGTCGCGCGCAAACTTGTCGGCATGGGTGGCTCGCCCGCACTGCGGCCGGATTTCACGAGCGACAACGGCAATCCAATCCTGGATGTCCGTAACCTCAACATCATGGAACCTTCGAAACTCGAGGCTAGTATCAACAACATTCCCGGCGTGGTAACGGTGGGTATCTTCGCATTGCGTCCCGCCGATGTATTGCTCATCGCAGGTCAAGGCGGAGTTGAATCTCTGAAGTAAGCCGGGTCTCGCTAATCAAAGCAATTAACCGTCGCGGCAGGAGGCAGGAGGCAGGATGAGTGCAGGCAGAGGTGGCCCCACAAAATCGGACAGCGGGATAAGTGGAGCTCTGCAACAATGGGCGAGAGATTGCCCGAGGAG
>Ga0136621_1000124_pt1 | contig 27441 bp, 23 predicted proteins | sample AntDryUQ445A2306_FD_104673 | JGI IMG/M metagenome (GOLD analysis project Ga0136621, IMG submission 104673) | Polar desert sand microbial communities from Dry Valleys, Antarctica - metaG UQ445A (23.06) | ecosystem: Environmental > Terrestrial > Soil > Desert | place: Antarctica: Dry Valley...
ACCACGGATCGTGCGCTGCTGCGCTCGTTCCTGGAGCGCGATCGGCGCTACGCCGCCTACGCGATCTGCGATCTCGAGGACCGCGAGTTTGCCCGCACGCGGTGGGGCGTCGCATGGGCGGACGGCGAGCCGATCGCGGTCGCCCTCGAGTACACCGGCCTCACGCCACAGCCGCTCTTCCTGATGGGCCGCAACGATGGCCTCGAGGCCATCCTCCGTGACGTGCTCCGACCGCGCGCCGCGTACCTTGCAGCGCTGCCGGACGCACTGGCGGCGGTCGAGTCCCATTACCGGGTCGATCCGGGGCCGCCCATGGTCAGGATGTGGGTGGATCGGGACCAGTTCCACCCCATCGCCGGCGACCCGGACGTGCGGCGGCTCATCCCCGGCGAGATCGGCGAGCTCAACCGGCTCTACCAGCTGGGCTTCGCGTCGTGGCTGCCGGCATCGGCGATCGGCGACGGCGTGTACTTCGGGATCCGCGCGGGCGGCAAGCTGATCGCCGCGGCCGGGACCCACCTGATCTCGCCCACCGCGCGGATCGCCGTCGTGGGCAACGTCCTGACCCACCTCGAGCACCGCGGCCGGGGCTACGCGACAGCCGTGACGAGCGCTGTCACCAGGGAGCTGCTCCGATTCTGCGACGAGGTCGTCCTCAACGTGCGATCCGACAACCCGCCCGCAATGCAGGCATACCGGCGGCTCGGCTACGTGGAGCACGTCCGGTTCGAGGAGCGGATGGTCCACCGGCTCGGCCCCGCCTGGTCCGGGCTCGCCTTAACGCTCCGCCGCTTCTTTGCCCCCCGAAAGGAGAACCCGACACGATGACCGCCACCACCGACGCGACGGCCGGCACCCTGCCCGGCACACTGCCCGCCCACGACGTAACGGATCTCGGCCTCGCGACCGAGGGCATCCGGCGGATCGAGTGGGCGGAGCGTGAGATGCCCGTCCTGCGCCTGATTCGCGAGCGCTTCGAGCGCGAGCGCCCGCTCGATGGCCTGCGCATCGGGGCATGCCTCCACGTCACCACCGAGACCGCGAACCTGATGCGAACGCTCAAGGCGGGTGGCGCCGAGGTCGTGCTCGCGGCGTCGAACCCCCTCTCGACCAAGGACGACGTGGCGGCCGCGCTCGTCGCCGAGTACGGGATCGGCGTGCACGCCCGGCGGGGCGAGGACCGCGACACGTACTACGCCCATCTCAACAGCGTCGCCGACACCCGGCCGCACCTCACGATGGACGATGGCTGCGATCTCGTCTCGCTGCTCCACAGCGAGCGGCCGGACCAGGTGAGCGAGGTGCTGGCCGGGACCGAGGAGACGACCACCGGCGTGATCCGGCTCAAGGCGATGGCGGCCGACGGGGCGCTCCGCTTCCCGGTCGTGGCGGTAAACGAGGCGCAGACCAAGCACCTGTTCGACAACCGCTACGGAACCGGGCAGTCGACCGTCGACGGGATCCTCCGTGCCACCAACCTGCTGATCGCCGGTCGCCGCGTGGTGATCGCGGGCTACGGCTGGGTTGGCAAGGGGATCTCCGCGCGGATGCACGGTCACGGCGCGCACGTCGCGATCATCGAGGTGGATCCGGTTCGCGCGCTCGAAGCGCTGATGGACGGCTTCCAGGTGATGACCGCGGCCCAGGCAGCACCTTGGGGCGACCTCTTCGTGACTGCGACCGGCAATGTCAACGTCTTCCGGCGCGAGCATTTCGGTGCGATGAGGGACGGCGCGGTGATGGCCAACAGCGGGCACTTCGACGCGGAGCTGGATCTCAAGGCGCTGCGCGAGATGGCCGAGGGCCATGTCCGCGAGGTGCGTGAGAACGTGCAGGAGTTCGACCTGGGCGGCAAGCGGGTCCACCTGATCGCCGAGGGCCGGCTGGTCAACCTCGGAGCGGCCGAGGGCCACCCCGCGGCGGTCATGGACATGAGCTTCGCGAACCAGGCGCTGTGCGCCGAGTACGTCGCCCAGCACCACGAGGAGCTCGAGAGCCGGGTCTACGTGGTGCCCGAGGCGATCGACGCGGAGGTGGCTCGCCTGAAGCTCGCGGCGATGGGCATCGAGCTCGATGCCATGACCCCCGAGCAGGTCGAGTACGTCTCGTCCTGGCAGCACGGCACGTGAGCCGGCGGGGACCCTCCAAGGCAGACCAGAAGGCCGCCCGGAAGCGGGATCGGGCGGAGTCCCGCGCTCGCGAGAGCGCGGAGTGGGACGAGCAGATGGTCCTGGAGCCGGGCGAGCTGCGCGCGCTCCTCGCGCATCTCGGCGCCGAGCTCCCCGCGGCGGGATGCGGCCACAGCCTTGCGCTCACCCGGGCCTGGGCGGCCGCGCATGGCGAGGACTGGGCCCGGCTCCAGCCGTCGCTCGCCCACTTCGGCGGCAGCTGCGACTGCGAGGTGCTGGCCAACGTCGATCCCGCGACGCGGGTCGACACCTGGGCGAGGTACTGAGCCATGGCCGGCCGGATCAGCGCGCCGTACGGCAGCTGGGCCTCGCCCTTCGGGATCGATCTCCTCGTCGCCGGGCGAGTCTCGCTGGACGAAGCCCGCTTCGACGGTGCCGATTCGCTCGTCTGGATCGAGAGCCGGCCCGAGGACGCCGGGCGCCAGACGCTCGTCCGCTGGACCGCGGCCGGCGGCGCCCGCGACATCAGCCCGGACGGCATGAACGTCCGCACGCGCGTCCATGAGTACGGCGGCGCCCCGTCGCTCGTGGCCGGCGAGCTCGTTGTCGTGTCCGACTTCAGCACGGGCCGCCTCCACAGGGTGGCCGCCGACCGCTCGTCCGCGCCGATCACCCCGGAGGGGCAATGGCGCTTCGCCGACCTCGAGCTCGACGCCGCGCGCAACCGGCTGATCGCCGTGCGCGAGGACCACGAGGCCGGGGGGGAGGCGGTCAACACGATCGTCGCGATCCCCCTCGACGGGGGCGAGGTCGAGGTTCTCCTCGACGGCCGCGACTTCTTCGCGGCGCCCCGCCTGTCGCCGGACGGCGCGAGCCTCGCGTACCTTGCCTGGGATCATCCGAACATGCCGTGGGACGGCACCGAGCTGTTCGTCGCTGCGCTCGATGGCGACGGACGACCGGGATCCGTCGAGAAGGTCGACGGCTCGGCGTCGGACTGGATCGCGCAGCCGCGCTGGTCACCCGACGGCGTCCTCCATTTCGCGGCCGAACCGACTGGCTGGATGAACCTGCGGCGCGGCGTCGACGGCCGGATCGAGGCCGTCACGGATGAGGCGGCAGAGTTCGCATCCCCCGATTGGCAGCTCGGCTACCGGAACTACGGGTTTGCCGGCGACGGCTCGATCGTGGCGATCGGACGCAGCGGCGGACGCGACCGGCTCTACCGCATCGACGCCGGCGGCACGCGGCCGATCGACCTGCCGTTCACCGAGCTCGCGACGATGGACGTCGCCGGGGACAGCGTGGTCCTGCTCGCCTCCTCGCCGACGGCCCTCAACGCCGCCGTCCTGCTGAACTTGCGCGACGGCTCGCTCGAGGTCGTCCGTCGCTCCTCGACCGCGGAGTTCCAGCCCGACCAGGTGAGCGTCCCGGAGCCCGTCGAGTTTCCGACGACCAACGGGCGGTCGGCGTTCGGGCTCTTCTACGCGCCGGCGAACCCATCGCACGACGCGCCGGCGGGAGAGCGGCCGCCGCTGATCGTCACGAGCCACGGCGGGCCCACGGCCAACGCGTTCGGGGGGCTGACGATGACCACCCAGCTCTTCACGAGCCGGGGCATCGCGGTGCTCGACGTCGACTACGGCGGCTCGACCGGGTACGGACGCGACTACCGCAAGCGGCTTGAGGGTGAATGGGGCGTGGTCGATGTCGACGACTGCGTGGCGGGGGCGCGGTTCCTCGCGGAGCGCGGCGACGTGGATGGCGACCGGCTGGCGGTCCGCGGCGGCAGCGCGTCGGGCTACACGACGTTGTGCGCAATAGCCTTCCGGGACGTGTTCGGCGCGGGGATCTGCTACTTCGGGATCGGCGACCTCCTGGCGTTCACGGCCGAGACCCACAAGTTCGAGTCGCGCTACCTCGACCGGCTGGTGGGCCCCCTGCCCGAGGCCGAGGCCATCTACCGCGAGCGGTCGCCCAACAACTACGCCGGCCAGATCCGCTGCCCGATCCTCATCCTCCAGGGCTCGGAGGACCATGTCGTGCCGGCCGCCGAGGCCGAACGGATTGTCGACGCGCTCTGGGAGCAGCGGATCCCGCACGCGTACCTGCTGTTCGACGGCGAGGACCACGGGTTCCGCAAGGCGGACAGCCTGATCCGCTCGTTCGAGGGCGAGCTCTCGTTCCTGGGCCAGGTGTTCGGATTCCGCCCGGCCGACCGCATCGAGCCGATCAAGGTGGAGGGGCTCGACGCGTGGCGCGCCGCGCGGGAGGCGAGCGTACCGGGGTGATGTCCGTCGCCGCGGTGGCGACATCCGTAACCGGCGCCGTTGCCGAGACGGGCGATCGTGCCACGCTCGGGGCGATCGAGGTCGTCCTGCTGCTCCTGCTGGCCGCCACCGCGTTGGTGGTCGTGGCTCGACGGATCGGCCTCCCGTACCCCATCCTCCTGGTGGTCGGTGGCCTGGTCCTGGGTTTCGTGCCCGGCCTGCCCCGGGTGGAGCTCGAGCCAGACGTCGTCTTCCTGCTGTTCCTGCCGCCGATCCTCTTCGCGGGCGGGTTACTTCACCTCGATCGGCGACTTCAAGGCCAACCTTCGGCCGATCGCGTTGCTCGCCGTAGGGCTCGTCCTCTTCACGATGGTCGCGGTGGCCGTTGTCGCGCAGGCCCTCATCCCGGACCTCGGCTGGGCAGCGGCCTTCGCACTGGGCGCGATCGTTGCGCCACCGGATGCGGTCGCCGCCACGGCCGTCCTCCAGCGGTTGGGCGTCCCCCGGCGGATCGTCACGATCCTCGAGGGGGAGTCGTTGATCAACGACGCCACGGCGCTCGTCGCCTACCGGTTCGCCGTCGCGGCCGCCGTCACGGGCGCGTTCTCGCTCGTGCAGGCGGGCATCAGCTTCGTGTTCGTGTCGATCGGGGGCATCGCCGTGGGTCTGGCGATCGGCTGGGTGGTTCGTCGCGCGACGAGCCGGATCGATGACCCGGTCTTCTCGGTCGTGATCACCTTCCTCGCGCCCGCGGCAGCCTATATCCCGGCCGAGGAGCTGGGTGTGTCGGGCGTGCTGGCGGCCGTGGCAGGCGGGATCTATCTCGGCCGGCATGCGCCACGGCACATGAGCTCGGAGGTCCGGGTGGCCGGCCAGGCGGCCTGGCAGGTGCTCCTGTTCCTGATCAACGGCGCGGTGTTCATCCTCATCGGCGTGCAGCTGCCGGGCGTGCTCGAGGGGCTCGATCGGTGGAGCACCGGGCAGCTTGCCGGCCTTGCGCTGGCCATCGCCACAACGACGATCGTCGCCCGTGTCGTGTGGGTCTTCCCGGCCACGTACCTGCCTCGCCGGTTGAGCGCCCGAATCCGGGAACGCGATCCTTCTCCGCCGCCTCGGTACGTATTCCTGGTGTCATGGGCGGGGATGCGCGGCGTCGTGTCGATGGCCGCGGCGCTCGCGCTGCCGTTGACCCTGCCCTCCGGCGCGCCCTTCCCAGAGCGAAACCTGCTGATCTTCCTCACCTTCGCGGTGATCCTCGCCACGCTCGTCGGCCAGGGCCTGACGCTGCCCCTGTTGATACGCCGGCTGGGGATCGTGTCGGACACCGGCCGCGATCATGACGAGGCTCACGCCCGGATCGTCCTGGCCGAGGCGGCGATCGAGCAGATCGGGCGGATGAGCGGCCGCTGGGCGGACCACGCCGAGCTGGTGGACCGCCTGCGCGCCGAGCACCTCCACCGGATGGAGCACCACGACCACGACGCCGGCGAGGAGCCGGCGAGCGCCGTCGAGCGCGAGCGGATCGAGCACCGGGAGATCGTGCTGTCGGTGATCGAAGCCGAGCGGGAGGCGCTCCTGCGGCTGCGCGATCGGAGCGCCGTGACGGACGACACGTTCCGGCGGATCGAGCGTGATCTCGACCTCGAGCAGCTCCGGATGGAGGCGTAGGCCAGCGCCGGGCGGACGCGGCGCTCCGAGCCCGCACCGTTCGAGCCCCCATCTTCACTGTGAGTGAGCGGTTTCGCCACAGCCGAGCGCGAACCTATGCCCTTGCCTGCAGTCTGGGTGTGCGGCCACGCTCATTCATGCCCCAACCGCTCACCGTGGGTGAGGGTCACTCCTCAGGGCCAAACTCGGCCGCCCGGGTCAGGCCGCGGCCAGGTCGCGCAGGCGGGCCATGCCGGCATGGATCTCGGCGAACGAGGTGTACAGCGGCGAGAGGCCAAGGCGGATCGAGTCCGGCTCGCGGAAGTCCGGGATAACCCGGCTGGCGATCAGCTGCGCACACAGGCGGCGCGCATCGGGATGGCGTACGGCCACGTGGGAGCCGCGCCGCGCCGGGTCGCGCGGGGTACCCAGCCGGAAGTCGAGGGGCGCCAGCCAGGCATCGTGCAGCTCGATGGCGTACGACGTCAGCGCGGCCGACTTGGCACGGATCGCGTCGATGCCGGCGTCGGCGACCATGCGGACCCCCTCCTCGACCGCGGCCAGGGCGAGGATCCCGGGCGTTCCAGCCTGCCAGCCACGGATGCCCGCCGCCGGCGTGAACCCCTGGCCCATCGCGAACTGGTCGCCCTGGCCGAACCACCCCTGGATCGGGCTTCGGAGCCGGTCCTGGAGCTCGCGCCGGACGTAGAGCCAGGCCGGCGCGCCCGGGCCGCCGTTGAGGTACTTGTACGTGCAGCCCGCGGCGAGATCGGCGCCAGTTCCCTGCAGCTCCACGGGCACGGCCCCCGCCGCGTGCGAGAGGTCCCACAGCACCAGCGAGCCCGCCTCGTGTGCGAGCCGGGTGGTCGCCTCGAGGTCGGCGATCGCGGCCGAGCGGTAGTTGACGAGCGACAGGCTGACCAGCGCGACGTCGCCGTCGAGGATCGCGGCGACGTCCACCGGTTGCGGTCCTTCGACCGGGTCCGCCTCGATCCAGCGGATCGTCAGGTCGCGCGCCGCCGCGAGCCCCTCGAGGACGTACCGATCCGTGGGGAAGTTGTCCCGGTCGGTGATGAGCGCTCCCCGGCCCGGCCGCGCCTCGAGGGCGGCCCAGGCGAGGTTGTAGAGGTTGACCGTTGTCGAGTCGGTCACGACGATCTCGCCAGGCCACGCGCCCACGATCTGAGCGATCGCGTCGCCGACTCTAACCGGGTCGTCGATCCAGTGCTCCCAGCCGCGGATCAGCTCGCGGCCCCAGCCGCCCTCGACGACGTCGGTCAACCGGTCGACCGTCGCTCGCGGCAGGCGGCCCAGCGAGTTGCCGTCGAGGTAGATCAGCTCCGGGTCGCGGATGACGAACCGCTCGCGATACCCGCCGAGCGGGTCTGCGGCATCGAGTGCCCGCGCGCGCTCGAGGTCGACCGCGGTTGCCGTATCCACCGCCGAACTCTAGCGCGGCGTCTCCGGCTGACCATCCGCCGAGCGGTGTACCCTGCCGCGAGACCCAGAGGAGACGCATGACCAGCATCGTCGACGCCGAGCACTACCTGTTCACGTCCGAGTCGGTGACCGAGGGCCACCCGGACAAGATGTGCGACCAGATCTCCGACGCGATCCTCGACGCCATCATCCGCGAGGACCCCGAGGCCCGGGTCGCCTGCGAGACCGCGACGACGACCGGCCTCGTCATGGTCCTCGGCGAGATCACGACGACCTCCTACGTCGACTTCCAGTCGATCGTGCGCGACACGGTCCGCGACATCGGCTACACGAAGGCGGAATACGGGTTCGACTACCTGACCTGCGGCACGCTGGTGTCGGTCAAGGAGCAGTCCAAGGACATCGCGATGGGCGTTGACGAGGCGCTCGAGATCCGCGAGGACAGCGCGCCTGCCCAGGAGCTGGGCGCCGGCGACCAGGGGATGATGTTCGGCTTCGCCTGCCGCGAAACCCCCGAGCTGATGCCGCTGCCGATCGCGTTGGCGCACCGGATGGCGCGCCGCCTCGCCGAGGTCCGCAAGTCCGGCCAGCTCCCGTACCTCCGGCCGGACGGCAAGACCCAGGTGACCGTCGAGTACGAACGCGGGATACCCCGGCGCGTCCGCACCGTCGTGGTCTCGGCCCAGCACGATCCGGACGTGCGGACGGAGCGCCTCCGCAGCGACCTCGTGGAGACGGTGATCCTGCCGACCGTGCCGCGCGACCTGCGGCCGGACGATCCGGTGATGCATGTCAATCCGACGGGCCGGTTCGTGACCGGCGGTCCGATGGGCGACGCGGGGCTCACCGGCCGCAAGATCATCGTCGACAGCTACGGCGGCATGGCGCGGCACGGCGGCGGCGCCTTCTCGGGAAAGGATCCCACCAAGGTGGACCGGTCCGGCGCGTACGCCGCCCGCTGGGTGGCCAAGAACGTCGTGGCGGCAGGCCTCGCCGACCGCTTCGAGGTGGAGATCGCGTACGGGATCGGGATCGCACGGCCGATCAGCTTCTCCGTCGAGTCGTTCGGGACGGGCGTGCTGCCCGACCACGAGATACAGGCACTGATCGAACGCCACTTCGATCTCCGGCCGGCCTCGATCATCGCGGCCCTCGACCTCCGTCAGCCGATCTACCGGCAGACGGCGGCATACGGGCACTTCGGGCGCGAGGATCTCGACCTGCCCTGGGAGCGGACCGACAAGGCCGAGCTCCTCCGGGCGGAGGCCGGCGTCGCGGCTCCCGAACCAGTCCACGCCGCGAGCTGACCGCTCCGCGCGGCGCGTGCCGCGCTCGGCTCGGAGCCTACCGGGCGTCGGCGATGATGCCCGTCATCGAGCCCTTCTCCGTGGGGCCCGACGTGTGCCGCGCCTGGCGTCGCAGCAGCCACTGGCCGACGATCAGCATCGCCAGCGTGAATGCCAGCATCATCGTCGCAACCGCATTGGTCTCGGGCGTGACCCCGCGTTTCACCTGCCCGAAGATGAACAGCGGCAGCGTCGAGGACCCCGGTCCGGACGTGAAGGTCGTGATCACGTAGTCGTCGAAGCTGAAGGTGAACGCGAGCAGGAACCCCGCGACGATTGCCGGCAGGAGCTGGGGCAGGGTGATCTGGGTGAACGTCCGCCACGGCGTCGCGAACAGGTCGTACGACGCGTCGGCGAGCGAGCGGTCCATCCCGGAGAGGCGGGCCCGCACCAGCAGCAGGACGAGGCTCGTGTTGAAGAGCACGTGCGCGGCGATGATCGTGGGGTGGCCAAGGTTGAGCTTGAGCCCGAAGACCGCCTCGATCGCGTCGAAGCCCGAGGCGAACATGACGAGCGTGGCCAGCGCGATGACGATCTCTGGGACGATCACGCTGGTGTAGGTGAGGGCGTCGAAGACGAGGCGGGCGCGCTTCCCGACGCGCTGCAGGCCGAGCGCCGCCATCGTCCCGAACAGCGTCGCCAGGATGGCGTTTGGTACGGCCACGATGAAGCTGTTGGTCAGCGCGCGATGCACGACCGAGTCATTCAGCGCCACCTCGAACCAACGCAGCGAGAAGCCGCCCCACTGGGTGACCCGGCGCGTCGTGTCGTTGAAGGCGAACAGGACCACGACGAAGATCGGCAGATAGAGGAACAGGTAGACGAGGATCGCGTGCGAGCGCAGCCAGCCCTCGACGAGACTCGCTCCGCGGTCAGTGGGACGAGCCCGCTTGCGCTGGGTGAGCGCACCCGCCGCCGGGATCGCGGGCGCGCTCACAGGACGCTCACCTCGCGCGACCCTCGGCCCCGGTTCACGAACCACAGGTAGGTCGCAATCGTGACGAACATCAGCACGATCAGGCCAACGGCGCGAGCCGAGCCATTGGGCCAGTTCCGGTTCTCCAGGAAGTCGCTGACGAGCGCGTTGCCCATTAGGTAGGTCTTCCCGTAGCCCAGGATCTGCGGGATCACGTACTCGCCCATCATCGGGATGAACACGAGAATGCTGCCGGTGACCAGGCCGGGCAACGCGATGGGCAGGGTTACCTGCCGGAACGTCGCCCAGCGTCCCGCACCCAGGTCCTTCGAGGCCTCGACCAGCGAGCGGTCCATCCGCTCGAGGGTCACGTACAACGGGAACACCATGAGCGGCAGGTACCCGTAGACGAGCCCGATGAGCACGGCGACCGGGGTTCCCAGGATCGTGAACCGGTCATCGCCGGTGAGGGTCTGAACCCAGCCGGCAAGCCCCATGTCCGGGCCGAGGACGATCAGCCACGCGTACGTCCGGATCAGGAAGCTCGTCCAGAAGGGCACCACCAGGAGCAGGATCAGCAGGCCCTTCCTCCGCCCCGCGCGGGTGGCGATGAAATAGGCGAGCGGCAGCCCCACGAGCAGGCAGCCGATCGTGCCCGCCAGCGCCATCTGGACGCTGGTGATGAACGGCTCGGGCCGGCTGAGCGCCCGGACGTAGTTGTCTAGGACGAAGGCGGGCTCGTAGCCGCCGTTGCGCGCCCGGATGCCGAACGAGAAGACGAGGACGATGAGCAGCGGCGCGACGAGCAGGGCGACGTACCACAGCCCGGTGGGAAAGACCAGCGCGAACGTGACCAGCCGTGATCGGAACCGGCTGGTTTCGGCGTCTCGCCTTGGCGCGCTCGCGATGGCGGCCATGCCGTGGTCCGCTCGAGATCGGGCGGCTGTCGATCGGCCCTGTCAGCCGCCGATCGCCTGCTTGAACTCCTCCATGATGTCGGAGCGCTGCGTGTTGCCCGAGGTGTCCTGAGCGCCCTCGAGGGAGGCGATGACCTCGTCCGGCGGAAAGATCGCGGGGTCGTTGAGGATCTCCGGGTCGACGAACTCCTTGGCCGCGTCGTTGCACGTCGCGTAGAGGTTGTAGTTCGTCTCCTCGGCCTGGATCTCGGGCTCGTGGATGAAGTTCAGCCAGGCGTAGGCCGCATTGGGGTGGGGGGCGTCCGTCAGCATCACCCAAGTGTCCATCCAGAACAGCGTGCCCTCGGATGGCACCACGTATCCGGCCTTGTTCTCCTCGACGAGCGGCGCGAGCTCCTGTCCGAGCGGCCCTGTCCAGCCCAGTGTGAGGACTGCCTCGCCAGTGGCCATCTTGTCACCGTACGTGTCCGAGTCGAGGGCCAGCAGGTGGGGCGCGCACTCGAGCAGGATCTTGCGCGCCTCCTCGAGCTCGGCCTTGTCGACCGAGTTGAGCGAGTAGCCGAGCATCTTGAGGGGGAACGTGAAGACATCGCCCTGCGACGTGACGAACACCGTCTTGCCGGACGCCTCACCCTTGACCATGTCGTAGAACTCGCGCCACGAGGCCGGGATCTTCGAGAGGAGATCGGACCGGTAGAGGATGCCGGTCGTGCCGTAGTCCTTGGGCACCTGGTACTCGTCGGTCGGATCCCACCACAGCTTCTTGAACGACTTGTTGATGTGCTTGGTGTTCGGGATCCGGGCCAGGTCGAGCTTCTGGATGAAGCCTTCCTGGACCATGGCGGGCAGGTACTCGGCGGTGGGGGCGGCGATGTCGTAGCCCGACGCGCCGGCCTGAAGCTTGGCGATCAGCTCCTCGTTGTCGGCGTAGACGTCGTACTGGAAGGTCTCGACGCCGAAGCGCTCCTTGAACGTGTCGCGATTAGTCTCGGAGATGTAGTCCGACCAGTTGTACATGAACAGCTCGGACTCGACTTCCGGCTGGCTCGCGGCCGCCGTTGAGGTCGCGCTGGCACTGGCGGCGGCCGTTCCGCTCGGCGCCTGCGATGTCGCGGTCGATGGCGATGGGGTACCGCCGCTGCTCGAGCAGGCGGCCAGGAACGCCGACGTCCCGGCGAGCCCGGAGGCCGCGAGGAAGCTCCGGCGATTGACCTTCGTGCGCGCCATCCGCGCCAGCAGCGCGTCGAGATCCTGGTCTGCCACGTCGCTCCTCCTCCCGGCCCAGCCGGGCATTCTGAACCTCAACCGGTCAGGACGAGGTTCGCCTCCTCATGCCAGCGGACCACGACCGGGTCCCCGGGACCAAGTCCATGTCCGGCCGCCGCTCCGGCGGCATTCTGCCGGTGGGCGATGAGCTCGCCGGCGCGATCGGTCTCGATGCGGTACTCCGTATGGTCGCCGAGATAGGTGCCCTGGTTGATCCGTCCGGCCAGCGCCGTCCACCCGGGCTGGCCGGCCAGCCCGTTCGAGGCGGGCTCGACGGTGAGCCGCTCGGGGCGCACTGCCACGGTGACGGTCGAGCCCGCGGTCGGCTTCGCCGCGGGGTCGGTCACGGCGCCCGCGAGCTCAACCCCACGCTCGGTCTCGACCCGCGCGACCCGGGTGGTGCCGTCGAACGCGACGACCCGGCCGGGGAGCGTGTTCGACACGCCGATGAAGTTGGCAACGAAACGGTTGATCGGGCGCTCGTACAGATCGGTCGGTTGGCCCTGCTGCTGGATCCGGCCGTCGAGCATGACGACGATCACGTCGGACATCGTCAGGGCCTCCTCCTGGTCGTGGGTCACGTACACGAACGTGATCCCGACCTCGCGCTGCAGCGCCTTGAGCTCGAGCTGCATCTCCTTGCGGAGCTTGAGGTCCAGCGCCCCCAGAGGCTCGTCGAGGAGCAGCACGGTGGGCCGGTTGACCAGCGCCCGGGCCAGCGCGACGCGCTGCTGCTGTCCGCCTGAGAGCTCCCACGTCCGGCGCTTGCCGTAGCCGCTCAGCCTGACGAGCTCGAGCGCCTCGGCCGCCCGCCGCTCGGACTCCGGCCGCGAGACCTTTCGCTGGCGCAGCCCGTAGCCGACGTTCTGGAACACGTCCATGTGGGGGAACAGCGCGTAGTGCTGGAAGACGGTGTTGACGTTGCGCCGGTAGGGCGGCACGCCAGCGACCGGCCGGCCGGCGAGGAGGATCTCCCCGCGCGTCGGCTGCTCGAAGCCGGCGATCATCCGGAGCGTCGTCGTCTTGCCGCAACCGGACGGGCCCAGGAACGAGTAGAACTCGCCGTGAGCGACACGGAGCGTCATGTCGTCGACCGCGGTGACCGCCCCGAATTCCTTGGTGACGCCCAGGATCTCGACGTCCGGCGCCGCGCCCTCCATGGCGTCCGAAGGCTGCTCGTGGCGGGCGTGGCTGCCGGGTGCGGTCGGCCGGCGTGTCTCCGGGGAGAGCGAGACGGTCAAAGCCCCTCTGCGAGCCTCCCGATGGCCGCGGCGACGCCACGGGTGACGAGGATCGTACGTGGACCGGCTCGGGACCGTCAACGCGATCCGCGTGCGAGATTCGCACGACACGGGCGCCGCGCGCGTGGAATGCGCCCGCTGTGCCACCGCTTCAGGTGCGGGTTTCGACACTTCGCATCGAGGACGGTGTGGTCCAGCGGCGCCCGCCTAGAATGGGCGGGCATGTACGTCGTGATCCTCGCGGGAGGAGGCGGGACCCGTCTGTGGCCGCTCAGCCGGCCCGGCCGACCCAAGCCCTTCCTGCCGCTGATCAGCGACGAGACGCTCTTCCAGCGAACGGTCCAGCGAGTAGCCGCGTGGGACGTGTATTGCGTGGCGGATGCTCGCTACGCGGCGCTGGTACGGCACCAGGCCCCGCAAGTCGAGGTCGTCGCCGAGCCCACGGCCCGCAACACGGCCGCGGCGATTGCGCTCGCAACGGCAGCGATCGACCGCCCTGAGGACGAGGTGATGGCCGTCCTGCCGGCCGATCACTGGATCGAGAAGGAAGACGTCTTCGCCGGCGTCCTGGCCGCCGCCGAGGCCGAGCTGGCCCGCGGTGCGCCCGCGCTCGGGGTGGACCGGCCGCTCGTCACCCTCGGGGTGCAGCCGAACCGGCCCGCCACGGAGTATGGGTACCTGCGACCGGACCTCGATCGCTCGCAGCGGGATCGCCTGGATGCGTTCGTCCTCGCTGCCTTCGAGGAGAAGCCCAGCCCAGACCGCGCAGCCGAGCTCATCGATCAGGAGGGCGTGGCCTGGAACGCCGGCATGTTCCTATGGCAGCGGGGCGCGATCCGCGACGCGCTGACCATGTACACGCAGATCCTCGGACCGATCCAGGCCGCCATGGGCTCGGCGGCGGCGCTTGCCCGCGCCTACGACTCGGTCGCGCGGATCTCGATCGACTACGCCGTCATGGAGCCGGCGGCTCGGGACGGCACCGTGGTCATGGGCGCGATGGACGTCGGCTGGAACGACCTGGGCAGCTGGACCGAGCTGCTCGCGGCGCTCGGGATTCCGGGCATCGACGCCCGCGTGGTCCTGACGGGCGAGTCGGTCGACGTGAGCGCCGATGACCTCGTGGTCGAGCGGCTGGGCCACAGGGTGGTCACCGTGCCGCCACCCCGCGACGGTACGATGACGGCCAGCGACACGATTGCCTTGCTCAGGGGCGCCCGTCCCTTCGAGGCGCAGGTCGACGAGCTGCTTGCCCGGTGCTCAGGAGCGTAGCCAGCGTGACCGATACCGTCGCCCCACCCGCGCCGACCCGCATCGTCTTCGGCACCGACGGCTGGCGCGCCCGGGTCGCCGACGACTACACGTTCGAGAACGTCCGGCGCTGCGCCGACGGCGTCGCCCGCTACGTCATCGACCGGGGCGAGCAGGCGAAGGGCGTCGTCGTCGCGTACGACCGGCGGTTCGCATCGGAGCACTTCGCGACGGCCGCCGCCGAGGTGCTCCTCGCGCACGACATCCCCGTCGCGTTCGCGGTCCACGCCGTGCCCACCCAGATGAGCTCGTACGAGGTGGTCCAGCGTGGCGCCGCGGCCGGGATCGTCATCACGGCCAGCCACAACCCGTGGACGGACAACGGCTTCAAGGTCAAGTCGCCGAGCGGATCGGCAGCCGGGCCCGAGATCCTCGCCGTCCTCGAGGAGCAGATCCAGCGCAACGGCGGCGCGCCAATCGAGGCCCGGCCATTTGCCGACGCCGAGGCGGCGGGCCTCGTCGAGCGCTTCGACCCGTACGACGGCTACGAGCGGTTCCTGCGCCGGACGCTCGATCTCGACGCGCTGCGGGCCGCCGACGTCAGCGTCCTCGTGGAGCCGCTCTACGGCTCCGGGGCCGGCTGGATTCCGCGGCTGCTGGCCGGCGGTCGGATCCGGGTGACCGAGATCCACAACGAGCGCAACCCCTACTTCGGGGGCGTCAACCCCGAGCCGATCCGACCGCACGTGGACGAGGCGCTGAGGCTGATCGAGGCGGGCGGCTACGACCTCGGGCTGCTCCTCGACGGCGACGCCGACCGGGCGGGTGCGGCCGACGAGCGGGGCGTGTTCATCCACCAGCTCCAGGTCACCGGACTGCTGATGTATTACCTGGCCGAGCATCGCGGCTGGCGGGATCCCGTGGTCATCAGCGTCAACAACACGTCGATGGCCGAGCGGCTCGGCGAGCGCTACGGGATCGCGGTCCACGAGACGCCGGTGGGCTTCAAGTACATCGGGCCCCGGATGATCGAGACCGGCGCGATGATGGGCGGCGAGGAGTCAGGCGGGTTCGGGTTCGGGATGCACCTGCCGGAGCGTGACGGGATCTACGCGGACCTCCTGCTGCTGGACCTCTTCCTGAGCGAAAAGGCCGCCGGTCGCTGGCCGGTATCGCGTGCCATCGAGCACTTCCACGAGGTGGCCGGCCCGTCCTGGTACCGGCGGATCGACGTCCACGTGGAGCGGTCGCGCTACCCGGAGACGAAGCGCCGGCTGCTCGTCGACCTGCGTGAGCAGTCGCCCGACGAGCTCGCCGGCCAGCCGGTCACCCGCACGGTGGTCCTCGAAACCGGGGACGGCTTCAAGTTCTTCGTCGCCGACGGGTCGTGGCTGCTGGTCCGGACCTCGGGCACGGAGCCCCTCGTCCGCGTGTACACGGAGGCGACGTCCGAGGCCACCCGTGAGGCCATGCTCGCGGCCGGCGAGCACCTCGTGCGCGGCACGTGAGCGTGGAGGGCCGCTCGAGCGGCGCCGCGGCCGCGCGCCGGGTCGAGAAGCCGTGGGGCCACGAGCTGATCTGGGCCCTCACGGAGCGGTACTGCGGCAAGCTCCTGGTCATCGAGACCGGGCGCCGGCTCTCGCTCCAGCGTCATGCCCTCAAGGACGAAACGATCCTCGTGCTGGCTGGCCGGCTTCGGTTGACGCTCGAGGACGACACGGGATCTATCCGCGACGAGGAGCTCGGGCCGGGCGACGCGCGACGCGTGGCGACCGGCCGGATCCACCGCTACGAGGCCATCGAGCGTTGCGAGCTCGTCGAGGTGTCGACGCCCGAGCTCGACGATGTCGAGCGACTCGAGGACGACTTCGGGCGGCAGGGCACGAGCGAGCCATGATCCGGTCCCGCCGCGCTACAGTCGCTCGAGGATGAGCCGCACCTGGAGCCGCCTTCCTGCCGCCGTCCTCTGCTCGGCTTTTGGCCTCGCCATCCTGGCCGGCGCCTGTGGAACAACCGTGTCGCCGTCGCCGATTTCGTCGGGCGCCGCCGCCTCGCAGGCAGCCTCTTCGACGCCCACCTCGAGCGCAACCGTTGTTGCCCCCTCGGGCGGGCTGGGTGGCTCGCAGCCGCCAGCCTCGGGTGAGCCGTCGCCCTCCCCGTCGCCATCGACCTCGAGCGGCCCGTCCGCGCCGACCGCGCCCTCCCAGTCGCCTTCGACGTCTGCCTCGCCCTCGGCCCTGCCGTCCCCGGTCCCGCCCGCCGTCGTCGCCCACGACCCGCGCAAGTTCGGGTTTGCCGCGAAGGGCATGACCAACGAGATGATGGCGTTCGTCACGATCGATCAGATCGACTACGCCCTCGAGACGATGAACTGGGATGTCGTTTCCACGGTCGCGTACTTCTCGCTGGGGGCGCAGCGCGACGGTTCGATCGCGCAGGACGCGGGCTGGCGGGCGTGGAACTCGGACGCGATGACGCAGCTCATCGAGAAGGCGCATGCCAACGGGACCAAGGTCGTGATCTCGCTCGAGCGGTTCTCGTGGTCGGTGGGGCAGACGGCCGTCTCCCGCGCACTCCTCGGGTCGGTGGAGCGGCGGTCGCGGCTGGCGCGCGAGGTTGCGGCCGAGGTCGTGCGGCGCGGTGTGGACGGGGTGAACGTCGACTTCGAGCCGATCCCGTCGGGCCAGAAGGACGAGTTCACCCACTTCATCAAGACCCTTCGCCGCGAGCTCGATCGGGTGCGGCCGGGCGCGCAGCTGACGTTCGACGTCGTGGGTCACCACGAGTCGTATGACGTCGCTGCGGCGACCGGACCCGACGCCGCCGACGCCGTCTACCTGATGGGCTACCACTATTCGGGGACCTGGTCCTCCCGGGCCGGTTCGACGGCCCCGATGGGCGGCACGCGATACGACCTCGTCGATACCGTGATCAGCCTGCTCGAGGAGGTCGAGCGCCACGAGATCATCATGGGCGTGCCCTACTACGGGCACGTCTGGCCGACCGCCGGCAACGGCAGGAACGCCGGGACGGAGGGCGGCGGCTTCGACATGGCGGTCTCCCGCGCGTACGGCCTGGCGCGGGAGCACGGCGTCAAGTACGACGAGATCGAACAGGTCGCCTGGGTTCCGTTCCGAGGCGAACCATGCGACGGGTGTGCAACCCGCTGGTTCCAGCTGTACTTCGATGATGCGCGGGCGAGCGGCTACAAATGGGCGTGGATCAAGCGCAACAAGCTGCTCGGCAGCGGCGTATGGACCATCGGCTTCGAGGGTGGGCGTGGCGCGCTCGACGATGCGATGGAGGGGGTCTTCCTGCGCCGTTGAGGGGCGGGCCATCCAAGCGCGGTCGGCGCCGGCGATTTCACCCGATGGGGGATGTCCGGTCGTGGCTCGGGGTGTAGTCTTGGCTCGCGACCGCCATCACCCGGTCGAGGTGCATCGATCGGACGGCGGCCCCGGAAGCGCTCCCCGCCGGGAGCGACGGAGGTAGCAGCGCGATGCACAGCTCCCTGATCGGCAAGGTCGAGAAGGCGAATCGCTACGCCCGCGAGCTGGACCGGATCACCCTCGATCGGTTCTCGGTCACGTTCCGCGGCGACAACGACACGCATCACGTGAGTCTCGACGCCGGCCAGTGGCGCTGCACCTGCCACTACTTCGAGAGCTGGGACTCGTGCGTCCATGTCCTGACACTCCAGAAGATCATGGGCGTGATGCTGCCCGACGAGGCGCAGGAATCGAGGATCTTCTCCGCCCAGAGCGCGCCGGCGACCTGATCCGCGCGCGCCGGCGCGACCCGCGCGTCACGCCCCAGGCGCGCGGCTCAGCGCAGCCAGTCGACCGCGGCGCGGGCGCTCCCACCGGGTAGCGTCGCGCGGGCCACCTCACGCCAGCCGTCGGCGCGCCCGTAGACGACGGTCGTGCCCGGGCCCTCGATCTGCTGCCAGACGATCGCGAGGCGGTCCCCGGCCTGGGTGAGCGCCATCGAGCCGACCTCGGCCTGTTCCTCGATGCGCGCCAGTGGCTCGGCCGTGTCGCCCGCGAGCCACCCGACGAGCGGTCGAATGTCGACGGCGCCGCCGGCCGGATCCGCGAGCGCGATCAGCGCGCCGGCCGAGATCGTGACGGGCGTCCCCCCCGGTGCGTCGATGGGCGGGCCCGCCGCGACCGCGCCGGTGATCGAGTGGACCACGATCGCGCCGCGATCGGTCTGGACGAGGAGCCGCTCGTCGCTCAGCCAGGCCAGCGGCGCGATAACCGGTTCGCCGGGGATCGGCAGGAGCAGGGTGGCGCCCGCCACGGGATCGATGATCGTGAGCGTCAGCCTCGCCGCCGCCCCGAAATCGGCCGCCAGCGCCGCGATCCGTGCGCCGCCCGGCGACCAGGTCGCGAACCGGAGCGGCTCCGCCGGGAGATCCGCACCCCCACCGGTCGCGGGTCGCCACGCGGGATCGACTCCGGTGGCGGGCTTGTCGCTCAGCTCGACCGTTCCGTCGTCGAGGGTCGCGGCGAGCCGCCCGCCCGGCCCTGCGGCGATCCAGGCCGTGCCCGGATGGGGGAGCGTCACGCCTCGAGAACCACCTCCATCGTCGTGGATCGTGAGCGTCGCGGCCCCGGGCTCGCCGGCGAGGATCACGAGCCCGGCCGTCGGTGCTTTCGGGTCAGGCGTCGTCCGATCCGCGCCGCACGCGACCAGGCCCACGGCCAGCGCGCCGCCGAGAACGAGGGTCAGCCCGGCCACGGGCATCGGCGCGCGCCGGGCTCGGCGGGCGAGGACTCGCTCGATGGAACAGAGTGCTGCGGCGGGCGCGAAGGCGGGCATGGGGTGGACCAGTCTGCCACCCCATCCCGCCTGGCGTGCTCGAGCGGTCAGCGCACCTCGAGGTGCCAGTAGTACGACGCGTCGCCCAGGCCGTTCGCGAAGACGACCTGGACCGAGACCACCCACGACCCAGCAGCCGGCGCCTGGAAAGCGGGAGGACCCGCGCCCTCGCCGAGGGGAACGGGACTCGCACCCGCGACATCGGCGGCGGCCGCCGCGCGAGCCGTCCAGCTCTCGACGGCGACACCGGCGAGATCGATCTCCACCGGTCCCGCAGCGATCTCCACCAAGTCGAGCGCGGTCGCCGGCAGCCAGGGCGCCGCGTTGCTCCCGCCGGCCCAGGTCCACGAGCCAGGCTCGCCCGGCTCAAGCACGGCGCCGGCCACGAACGTCGCGACCGGCGGTGGCGCGAGCGTGGGCTCCGGGTCGGGCGTCGCCGACGCCACGGGGGACGGGTAAGCCGTGGTGGCGGCGGCCGAGGCGGTCGTCGCGACAGCAGACGGTGAGGCGCTGCCGGGCGCCCTGCCGATGCAGGCCCCGACGAGGAGCGAGAGAACAAGGGCCGCCAGGCCCGACTGGGACCGCGTCATCATCGCTCCCTCCCTGCTCGATCGCCCGGGTCGTCGGCGGGCGCCGACTCCAGGCAGGCCAACGTCTGGCACTTGATGACTGTGACGGCGACGGCGGCCGAGCTGGCTCCGCGAAGCCCCTCGGTCGCCGGTTCGGGGAACACGGCGCGCCACTCGTAGGTCGCAGCGGGGGTGATGCGCAGCACATAGGTCCCGGCGCCGGTGCCGGCCGGCATCTGGCCGATCGACGTCCACGTCGTGGTGCCCTTCACGCGCCGCTGCAGATGGACGGTGCGGCTCGAGACCGGGTTGCCGCTCAGGCGGCCGTCACCCGCGTTGTCGGCCACCACGAGCGCCGCGCTGAACGTCACCTGCGTCCCGGAGCTTACCGTCGTGGCGCTGGCGGTCAGCCCGAGGTTGACCGCCAGGTCGAGACACGTGGAGTAGCCGGCGAACCAGCTCGTCATGTCGTACCGGGTCTGGAGCGTCGCGATGTCACAGCGCCCGAAGTCATGCTCGTTCCAGTACTGGCGCGGCCGTGCGCGGCTTACCGTCTGGACCACGGAATCCCCGTAATCGCTTTCGTTCCCGTAGTTGACGTGGTGCCCGAGCCCCAGGACGTGACCGAGCTCGTCGAGCATGATGTTCTCCACGTCATAGCAGCCGTCGGTCACCGGGTTGAGCATCTGGCACCAGCGCAAGGTGCCCCAGTCGAACCGATGGCCGTGCTCGCGGAACGCCACCCGGAAGGTGCTGGGTGCATTCCCACCGTCTGCGCAGGCGAGCCCGTTGAGACCGCAGAACACGCTCGTCCCGTACTCGACCGTGCTCGACCCGGCCGGGTCGTAGAGGAACGTGGGTGCGCGCGAGTACTTCGACTCGTTGGAGTCGATCGCGCCGGCCTTGATCGCGGTCTGCATCGCAGTGGGTGGGACCTCGCCCGCCATCCAGCGGTAGCGGATGACCTGGTCCTGGTTCCAGGTCGGCCAGCCGATCAGCGGGGTGAGGGAGTGGGCCGTGACTCGCACCGCGGCCGGAGCGAGGAGCGCGGCGATGAGGAATATCACGCCCGCGCCGCGCAGCACGCCGTTCATGGGGTCACCTCCGCCAGGCGGACGATCTGGCCGTCGCTGAGGCGGGTGAGCATCGCTCCATCCGGGGAGCGGCCGTCGGGTGCCCAGGCAAGCCAACCGGGTGGGACGCCGGTGCCCGACGCCGCCCCGTGCGACGACGGGACGAGCCGGAGGCCCGCTTCCGGCGGGCCGACCGTCTGCTCGATCGCGCCGTCGAGTCGGTGAACCTCCGCGCCGCGGACCGTATCCGTCGCCACGCGCGGGCCGATGGGGGTCGTGACCAGCGACGCCAAGCCGGCGGCGCCGGCCAGGGGTCGGGCCTGCCCGCTCGCGATGTCCGTGGTCAGGATGGGGCAGGGCCGGGCATCGCACGCGCCGTAGCCGATGGCATGACCGCCGGCCACGCCGACAAGCTCGCCCTGCCCGGGATCGTCGAGCACCACGACACGGCCGGTCGACAGCTCGACCAGCCGCGTCCGGCATTGGACCGCGCCGCAGGATTGGACCACCAGCCGGTCGCCCTCGCTCGTCCAGCCGAGCGTGGTGGAGAACGTGCGCCCGAACCGGGCGTCTGCGGTCAGCGGCCCGAGGACGCGCCGCACCGCCGAGCCATCGAGCGGGCGCCGCCAGACGCCGAGATCGGCGCGGGTCGAACGGTGCACCCGGAACTCAAACACGGCGCCGGCCGCGGGGTCGAGCGTCACGCGGCGGATGACATCGGTGGAGGCGCCGAGCCGCCACGCACAGCCGGCGCGGCGGTCGATCGCTCGGATCTCCGAGCGCCGCTCATCGTCCGCAACGACGAGGATGAGCCGCCCGAACGGTCCTGCCGCCGACGACTCCGGTGGCAGGTCCACGTGCCGGGTCCGCTGGCTGCCGAGTCCCGCCCGGAGCCGCTGGCCGGCGAGGGTTCCGGACCCATCGAGGAGCGGATCGAGGGTGAACCAGGCATCGGGCACCGGCCGGTTCGCGTCGGCCGTCGGGTCCGGGACCGTGACGGCCGACGAGAGACTGGCGAGGCCACCGGGACACGGAGGTGGATCCCACGGCTGATCGGCCGCGCCGATCGACACCGACGCGAGCAACCCGGCCGCGACCGCGGCGACCACGGGTGGACCGAGACACACGAGCCATCGTCTCTCCACCATCGAAACCTCCTCCGGCGGACGAGTGCTGGCGGGAGGAGGGCGAGGCGCACATGGTGGCAGCGGCGACTTATCGCCCACTTATCACGTCCGGCGGCGGGGCAAGCGCGCCGATCGCGGCGTCGCGCATCATGCAGCCCATGCGCATCGCCGACTTCGCGCTCGAGCGTTTCTTCGCTCGCTGGGAGTTCAGCGTTCGACATCTGCTCTGCGCGTCGGATGTCGAGGGCTATCCGATGTCGGACCTCCTCGACCTCGCCGACGAGGAGACTGGGGCGTTGTGGGCCGACCTGCGCCTGGGCTACACCGAGTCCGCCAGCCACCCGCTGCTGCGCGCGGAGATCGCAGAGCTGTACCAGCACGTCGATCCGGACGGCGTGCTCGTCTTCGCTGGCGCCGAGGAGGCGATCTTCTGCCTCCTCAACGTCGCGGTGGGACCCGGTGACCACGTGGTGGTCACGTGGCCCGGGTACCAGAGCCTGCACGAGGTGGCCCGCGCGGCCGGCGGTGTCGTGACGCTGCACGAGCTGCACGAGCAGGACGGCTGGCGGCTCGATGTCGAGCGGCTCATACGCGCGCTCCGGCCCGATACCCGTCTCGTCGTAGTCAACGCCCCGCACAACCCCACGGGCATGCAGCCGACCCACGCCGAGTGGGCCCGGCTGACCGATGAGCTGGCCGACCGGCGGATCCCGCTGCTGTCCGACGAGGTCTACCGGTTCCTCGAGCACGACGAGCGCGACCGGCTGCTTCCGGGCACCGATGCCTATGGGCAGGGGATCTCGCTCGGCGTGATGTCGAAATCGTTCGCGATGGCGGGCCTCCGCATCGGCTGGCTCGCGACCCGCGACCGTGACCTCCTGGACCGCTGCGCCCGGTTCAAGGACTACACGACGATCTGCTCGTCGGCGCCGTCCGAGGTCCTGGCGCTCATGGCGCTCCGGGCGCGCGAGCAGGTGCTGGGGCGGTCGCTGCGGATCGTGCAGGACAACCTCGAGGTCCTCGACGGGTTCTTCCGGCGCCGGACCGACGTGAGCTGGGTGCGCCCGCGTGCGGGCCCGGTCGGGTATCCGCGCCTCACGCTCGACACGTCGATCGACGACCTGACGACCGAGCTCATCGAGGCGGAGGGCGTCCTGCTGCTCCCGGGCTCGCAGCTGGGGCATGCCGGCAACCACTTCCGGCTCGGGTTCGGGCGGGCGGATCTGCCCGAGGCCCTCGCGCGCTTCGAGGCCTTCCTGGACCGGCGAGCCGGTTGAGGGAGCGGCGGGTCGTCAGGCTCGCTTGCGTTGCAGGTCGAGGAACGGCAGGTCCTCGATCGTCGCCGGGACGCGTCCCCGCCGGCCCTCGACGGTCCATTCGACCTCGAGCCGGGTCCCTGTTCCGGGGGTCCGGGCCGGCAGCGAGGCGAGGCCGATCGCCTGCTTGAGGATGGGGCTCCAGCCGTGGCTGGTGACCCGCCCGATGGGCCCGCCGCGCCCCCCGAAGACCGGCACGGGCGAGCGGTCGACGGCGGCCGGGATCGCGGGCGGCAGCCCCTGCGCGCTGTACAGCGCCTCGATCCCGTCCCAGTCGAGCTCGAGCCCCACCAGCCGCCGCGCGGGACCGCCGGCTCGGGCCTCGCGTTCGAGCGCCAACCGGCCCACGAAGTCGGCCTTGGTGAAGTCGACCAGCCGGCCCAGACCGATCTCGGCCGGCGAGTAGCTCTGCTCTGGGTTGAGCGCGTGGCGGGCCGACGTGTAGTCGACCTCGAGGAGGATCAGCCCGGCCTCCAGCCGCACGACGTCGAGCGCGAGCATGCCGGCGGGACGCAGACCGTACGCGCGACCGGCCGAGACGACCGCGTCCCAGACCGCTGGCGCGTCCTCCGCCGGCATCCAGATCTCGTAGCCGAGGTCGCCGGTGTAGCCGGTTCGCGATACGTCGACCGCGACCCCGGCCAGTTGCGCGGTCCTCCGCCGGAAATAGCCCAGGTCCGCGAAGGCCTCGCCGGCGGCCGCCTCGAGGACGTCCCGCGACAGCGGGCCCTGGAGCGCGAGGGCGGCGACCGCCTGGGTCACGTCGTCGATCTCGACGCGGAGCCCGCGCGCGTTGAGGCGAAGCCAGCGGAGCTGCGGATCGGCCGCCGTCCAGCGGAACGAGCCATCGTCGAGCCGGTGCACCGTGCCGTCGTCGATGACCTTGCCGAACTCGTCACACCAGGGCGTGTAGAAGACCCGGCCGGGCGACAGCTTAGTTGCGTCGCGGGTGATCACCCGGTCCACGAGCCGCTCGGCGTCCGGGCCACTTACGCGGTACTTGTAGAGGGGGGACACGTCGATGAGGGCCGCCGCCTCGCGGATGGCGTTGTACTCGATGTCGTGGGCGTCGGCGTACACGGACGAGGCGTAGTACCCGCTCCACTCGCGCCACTGCATCTTCCGGTTCAGCGGGGCGGTGCGCGGGTGGAACGCTGTGCCGACGCTCACGCGGCAACTCTCCTCGACGGCGCGACTGAGGGCGGAGTATGCCGGATCGACGATCCTCATTGCCGTTGAGCGGATCGGGCACAGGTCAGCGTGGCCGGTCGCCCACGCTGCACTTCGGGGGCGCGACCGCGCTCAGCTGCGCCGAATGTGCTCAACCTTGTTGAGGGAGACGACCAGGGCCGAAGTCAATGGATCGGCCCGCGGATCGATCCGCTCCCGAACGACACGCCGCGCGGTCATGAGGCCGGCAACTCATCGATCACCAGGGGCTTGGTCAAGGCACAGGGTCCTCGAAGGGGTCGCGCACCCTGATCCCCCGGAACTTCGATAGTCCCGATCGTGCGTCCAGATCTCGTGGACGCCGTTCTCCAGCATCAGCGCAACGAGATGGGCATCCGACACCAGGTTGCCGGTTGGGCGGAGATCATCCGACAGGCCAAGGAGACGGCCCAGGAGATGCCAGGGTGCGTGGCTATCCGCAGGTAGGCGAGCGCCGTGGGCCAGAACAGGTACGCGAGCTCGGGCCCGGCGCTACAGTCCGGGGCGGCAGAGCACCAGCAGGGGAGGGCGCGTGGCCCGGCGGTACGACGCGGTCATCATCGGTGGCGGCCACAACGGCCTGGTCTCGGCGGCCTACCTGGCGCGCGCCGGCCTCCGGGCGCTGGTCCTCGAGAAGCGCCACGTCCTGGGCGGCGCGGCGGTGACCGAGGAGATCTTCCCGGGCTTCCGCTTCTCGGTCTTCTCGTACGTCGTGTCGCTGCTGCGGCCGGAGATCATCCGCGAGCTCCAGCTGCCGCGCCACGGGCTGGACATCCTGCCGCTCGACGGGACGTTCACGCCGCTTCACGCCGGCGAGGGGCCGCCCGGCGGCGACTACCTGTGGCGGGTGAACGACCACGGCCGCACGGTGCGCGAGCTGCGCCGCTGGTCGGCGACCGATGCCGAGGCGTACGAGGAGTACGGCCAGCTGATGGTCGACATGGCCCGGTTCATCAAGCCGATCCTGGCCATCGTCCCCCCCGACCCGACCTCGCTCGATCCGCGGCCGCTCCTCCCGCTGGGCGGCCTCGCCCGCGCCTTCGGGCAGCTCACCGAGCGCCAGCAGGCCGTGTTCGTCCAGCTCATGACCATGTCCGCCGCGGATTTCCTCGACCAGTGGTTCGAGACCGACCCGCTCAAGGCAACGATGGCCGCGTCCGGGATCATCGGGACGTACCAGGGCGTCCGCTCACCGGGCACGGCATACGTCCTGCTCCACCACTACATGGGCGAGATCGACGGCGCGTTCCGCGCCTGGGGCATCCCGAAGGGCGGCACCGGCGGCGTCTCGAACGCGATCGCGTCGGCGGCCCGCGGGCTCGGCGCGGAGATCCGGACCGAGGCACCGGTCACGCGGATCATCGTCCGGGATGGTCGAGCGATCGGCGTGGCGCTCGAGGACGGCGAGGAGATCGAGGCGGCTGCAGTCCTGTCGTCGGTCGATTCGCGCCGCACGTTCGTCGACCTGCTCGAACCGGGGACGCTCGACCCTGACTTCGAGCGCGGCGTGCGGCAATTCAAGTTCCGGGGCTCGTCCGGCAAGGTCAACCTGGCGGTCGACCGGCTGCCCGACTTCGCCTGCCTGCCGGGCGATGGGGAGCATCTCCGGGGCGCCATCTCGTTCAGCCCGAGCCTCGACGACATGGAGCGTGCCTACGACGACGCGAAGTACGGCCGCTGGAGCCGGAGGCCGTACATCGACATGATCATCCCCACGCTCGTCGACCCGTCCATGGCGCCTCCCGGCAAGCACGTCATCAGCTGCTTCGTGCAGTACGCGCCGTACCAGCTTGCCCCGGGCCTGGGATCGTGGGACGACAACCGCGACGCGTTCGGCGATGCCGTGATCGACCGGATCGCCGAGTTCGCGCCGAACATCAAGGACGTGATCCTCCACCGCCAGGTGCTGACGCCGCTCGACATCGAGCGCACGACCGGCCTGTCCGAGGGCAACATCTTCCAGGGCGAGCTGTCGCTGGAGCAGCTCTTCTTCAACCGGCCGGTGCCCGGTCACGCGCGCTTCCGGACGCCGGTCCGCGACCTCTGGCTGTGCGGCTCGGCGACCCACCCCGGCGGCGGGATCATGGGCGCCAACGGCAGGATCGCCGCGCTCGAGGTGCTCCGGTCGCGCGGCCGGAGGGTCGCCTGATGGCCGGTCGCGACGGCTTGGACGCGATCGTGGTCGGTGGCGGCCACAACGGGCTCGTGACGGCGGCGTACCTGGGTCGCGCCGGGCTGCGCACGCTCGTCCTCGAGCGCCGCGAGCGGGTAGGGGGCGCCGCCTCGACGACCGAGCTTGCGCCCGGCCTTCGAGTACCGACGCTCGCCCATACCGTCGGGCGGCTGCGGCCGTCGGTGGCGCGCGAGCTCGACCTGCGGGCCCACGGCCTCCGGCTCAGCGCGCCGGAGGTGCGCGTGTTCGCGCCGCAGCCCGACGGTCGCGCTGTGACCCTGTGGGCGGACGTCGAGCGGACGGCGGCCGGTCTCCGCGACTTCCCACCGTGCCTCGACGTGGCCGAGTCGCTCGAGCCGGTGCAGAACGGGGTAGAGCATTCCGTCCGTCCACTCCATGCGCCCTCCCGATAACTCGCGCACCCGCTGGAGGATGGCATATCCATAGCTGTCCTCCTCGGCCAGGATGGCGAGGACGATCGGAGTCGAGGAGGCGGCCATCAGGTCCTTGTTGATCTCCATGATTTCAGGCATCGCTCGGAGGGGGCGGGCTGACCGGATCGTTACCTAGCAGCATTATACATTGCGGTGCTATGTATGTCAAACAGGCCCTCCTGCTTCCTTTGATGTCGGCAACCATGCCCCACTGGAACCGGCTGATTCGAGCTCCGGCGCAGCAACCTGAAGCCTGTCCGGAAGCCGGCAGCGCGGGCCCCTCCTCGTTTCAC
>Ga0136621_1000126_pt1 | contig 27295 bp, 28 predicted proteins | sample AntDryUQ445A2306_FD_104673 | JGI IMG/M metagenome (GOLD analysis project Ga0136621, IMG submission 104673) | Polar desert sand microbial communities from Dry Valleys, Antarctica - metaG UQ445A (23.06) | ecosystem: Environmental > Terrestrial > Soil > Desert | place: Antarctica: Dry Valley...
CGCCTCCGAGCTCGCCCACGACCGCCGCCGCCCCGAGCGCGACGAGCCCGCCGAGGAAAGCAACACTGAGCAGGGCGGCGGCGCGCGAGAGGAGCGGGAGTCGCTTCACAAGGTGTGTTGTATCCCGTTGGTCTTAACGAACGCTGAGAGGCTCGTTAAGCCATGGTTGTGCCCGTGCGAACACTTAGAGAGCGGCCGTTTTGACCGTCCCTTCGCGTTCGGAGCCAAACGCCTGCTCGAGCCGCCGCTCCAGCTCGCCGCTCGCGTGAAGCTCCTCGACGATGTCCGCTCCGCCGATCAGCTCGCCCTTGATGAAGACCTGGGGGATCGTCGGCCAGCCGGAGAGCGCCGCCAGCTCCTGCCGGATTCGAGGATCCGGCAGGACGTCCACTGCGGTGACGGGTGCGCCGGCCGAGCGCAGCGCCCGGAGCGCGCGGTCCGAGTTGCCGCACATGACGAGCTGCGGCGTCCCCTTGATGAACACGCTCACCGGCTCGGTCGAGATGATCTGCTGAATTTGCTCGCGCAGGTCGCTCACGGTGTAGTTCCTCCCTCGGATCGTGGTCTTGTGCGGATGCGAAGCTCATGGATGGATCCATCTGCGAGCGGCTCTGCGAGCGCGTCGTAGACGAGGCGATGCTGCTCGACCAACGAGAGCCCGGTGAAGCGGTCACACGAGACAATCACCTGGAAGTGGTCGCCGCCGCCGGTCCGGTCCTCCACCGCAAGCTCGCTTGCGTCGGGGAAGGCAGTGCGCAGCAGCGCTTCGAGCGGCCCGGTCGTGGTCACTCCAACCATCGTATCCTCGCGACGTCGGACAGCTTGGGGTCGTTTCGACACGACGCGTTCCGCGCGGTACGTTTGTCGGGGTGAAGCGGCTCACCCTCGGCCTTATGCTCTTCGCGCTGGTGGCGCCTGCTCAGGGTCGCGCCTCCACGCCGTTGCCGTGGTGCGGCACGGACACTTCCGCGATCGACCGGGCGCCGGACGCCGTCTCCGGCTTTGCCGTCCACGTCGCGTACGTCTTCCCGCCCGGTGCACCCGATCGATTCTCCGAGTGGGCACCGCGGCTGACCGGCGATGTGGCCGCGATCGAGGCGTGGTGGCGGAACCAGGATGCGTCACGGGCGCCGCGCTTCGATCTCCACGCCTTTCCGTGTACGAGCAGCTTCGGAAGGCTCGACCTCTCCCGCATTCAACTCTCTGCGCAGGTCGGCCAGGTGACCTCCGCCTTCTCCCGGATCCGGCTGCTGCTCGCGAGCGAGCACGGCTTGCGCCAGTCGGAGAAGGTGTACCTCGTCTACTACGACGGGCCGACGGGACAGATCGGGCGCGAACGGATCTGCGGACAGGCTGACGAGGGTCGGATCGGTGTGTCGGGCCTGGCCCTCGTCTACCTCGACTCGTGCGGCTCCGAAGAAGGCGACGATCTGCGCCCGGTCGTCGCCGTGCACGAGCTCGTCCACGCCCTCGGAGGCGTCGACAGAGACGACGCGCCGAGCGCCTGCTTTGGGGGCCATGTCTGCGATGAGGGCACCGACCTGATGACGGCGATCCTGGCGGATGGACCTCTGGAGTCGCGCGTCCTCGACCACAACCGGGACGACTACTACGGCCATGCGGGCTCGTGGGACGATCTTCAGGACTCTCGCTACCTCGAGCGCCTCGATTCACCCGACCGCGCCGCTCCTTCGACTCCCTCGGCACTTTCGATCACGAACGATCGCTTCGGCGACGTTCGCTTCTCGTGGAGCCCCGCCACGGATGATGTCGGCCCGGTCTCCTATCGTGTCTCGCGGGACGGCTTCTTCGTCGACGAGGTGATGCGAAGCTCCCTGCTGCTTCCGGCCCTCCTCGGGAGCACCAGCACGTACTCGGTCCGCGCCGTCGACGCGGTCGGCCGCTTGAGCGTCCCGGTCTTCCTACGCTTCACCGCAGGGCTCGGCATCGTCGATGCGAGCGGTCAGTTGCTTCGTGACACGGTGCCACCGGCCCCGGTGACCCAGGTCGCCGTCCGCAAGCTCGCGACGCGTCTCGTCCTCACCTGGGCTCGAGCGCGCGACGCCGGCGGCCTGAGGGGCTACCGGCTCCGGGTCGGCTCGCGCATCCAGACGACGACGCGGGAGACGCTGACTGTGCCGCGCAGCCGTTTGACCGGCCCGGTCACGATCGTCGCAATCGACAAGGCCGGAAACGTTGGGCCGGCGACGACGGTCTCGCTTCGCCGCCTCAGGTAGGAGGGCCGCCTGAGGTAGGAGGACGGCTGAGGTAGGAGGGTTTCGCGCGACCGGCCGCGAGGTACGAGCGGCGGGTGACCGAGTTCGGCTACTGGCTGTCGTCGGAGGAGCACGAGCCCCTAGACCTCGTCAGGTACGCGCAGCGCGCCGAGGAGAAGGGGTTCTCGTTCGCGATGATCTCCGACCACTTCCACCCCTGGATCGATGCGCAGGGCCAGAGCCCCTTCGTCTGGAGCGTGATCGGCGGCATCGCTGCGACGACGAAGCGGATCCGGCTCGGCACCGGCGTCACATGCCCGATGATCCGGACGCACCCGGCGATCGTGGCGCATGCAGCAGCCACGTCCGCCGCAATGATGGGCGACCGCTTCTTCCTCGGGCTGGGTACCGGCGAGAACCTGAACGAGCACGTCACCGGCGCACGCTGGCCCGCGCCCGACGAGCGGATCGAGATGCTCGAGGAGTCGATCGAGGTGATGCGGCTGCTCTGGCAGGGCGGCGAGCAGACCCACCGCGGCAAGCACTACACCGTCGACCACGCCCGGCTCTACACGCTGCCGGACGAGCCGCCGCCAATCGCGGTCGCGGCGGCCAAGCCCAACGCTGCCGAGCTGGCGGGCAGGCTCGGCGACGCGTTCGTGAGCACGTCTCCCGACGCTGAAATCCTCGAGACCTACCGTTCCGCGGGCGGTGACGGACCCTGCTACGGGCAGGTCCGGCTCTGCTGGGCCGAAGCCAAGGACGAGGCAAAGCAGACCGCCTTTGAGCTGTGGCGGCACACCGGGCTCGGCGGAACGGTCAACCAGGAGCTGCCGCGACCGTCCGACTTCGGGGCGATCGCCGAGAGCGTGACGCTCGAAATGGCGACGAAGGAGCTGCCGTGCGGTCCCGACCCCGAGCCGGTCGTTGAGCAGGTGCGGGAGTGGGAGCAGGCCGGCTTCGACCACGTCTCGTTCCACCAGATCGGGCCGGATCAGGAGGGCTTCTTCCGTTTCTGGGAACAGGCGCTCCGCCCGCGCCTCACCGGCTGAGAGAGGGCGCCGTTCGATAGATTTGAGCCGATGCCCGCCGACTCGTTCTCCGCCCGCTCGACGCTCGCCGTCGGCGGCGGCAAGTACGAGATCTTCCGGCTCGACGCGCTCCAGTCGCGCTTCGACGTCGCGCGCCTCCCGTACACGCTGAGGATCCTCCTGGAGAACGTGCTTCGCACCGGCTCCGACGCCGATGTCGAAGCGGTCGCGACGTGGGCTGCGACAGACGAGCCGAGCCGAGAGATCGCTTTCTCGCCCGCGCGCGTGCTCCTGCAGGACTTCACCGGCGTCCCGGCCGTGGTCGACCTCGCCGCGATGCGAAACGCGATGGCCGACCTGGGCGGGGATGCGGCGAAGATCAATCCGCTGATCCCGGTCGAGCTCGTGATCGACCACTCCGTCCAGGTCGACGAGTTCGGGACCCGCTTCGCCTTCCGCCGCAACGTGGAGCTGGAGTTCGAGCGGAACCGCGAGCGCTACGCGTTCCTGCGCTGGGGCCAGGAGGCGTTCCGCGACTTCAAGGTCGTCCCCCCCGGCACCGGGATCGTGCACCAGGTGAACCTCGAGTACCTCGCTCGCGTGATCGAAGCGCGGGACGGGCAGGCCTTTCCCGACACGCTCGTCGGAACGGACTCGCACACGACGATGGTGAACGGGCTCGGCGTCCTCGGCTGGGGCGTCGGAGGGATCGAAGCCGAGGCGGCCATGCTCGGCGAGGCGCTCTCGATGCTCGTGCCACAGGTGGTCGGCTTCAAGCTGAGCGGCCAGCTCCCGGAGGGTGCGACGGCCACCGACCTCGTGCTGACGGTGACTCAGATCCTCCGCGCGGCGGGCGTCGTCGGCAAGTTCGTCGAGTACTTCGGGCACGGACTCTCCGGGCTGCCGCTCGCCGATCGCGCGACGATCGGGAACATGTCGCCCGAGTACGGCGCTACGTGCGGGTTCTTCCCGGTGGACGAGCAGACGCTCGAATACCTGCGCCTCACCGGTCGCAGCGACGAGCGCGCGGTCCTCGTCGAGGCCTATTGCAAGGAGAACATGCTCTGGCACGAGCCCGACGAGGAGCCGACGTACTCACAGGTGATCGAGCTCGACCTCTCGACCGTCGAGCCGTCGCTCGCAGGCCCGCGCCGCCCACAGGACCGCGTGCCGCTCTCGTCCGCCAAGACCGCATTCCTCGACTCGCTCGGCACGTTCGGCGTGGAGACGCTCACCAACGGGAGTCACGACAAGGCGGTCGCCGACACCTTCCCCGCCAGCGACCCGACCAGCGGGCAGGCGCCGGGCGGCTCGCCTGAGCCGGTAGCCGATTCCGTTCCGGTCGCCGTTGTTGGGCCAGGTCGGACGAACGTGCGCGTCGAGGGCCAGGACTACGACCTCGAGCACGGCAGCGTCGTGATCACCGCGATCACGTCCTGCACGAACACGTCGAACCCGGCCGTGATGATCGCTGCCGGCCTGCTGGCCAAGAAGGCTGTCGAGCGTGGGCTGACGCGCCGCCCCTGGGTCAAGTCGAGCCTGGCGCCCGGGTCGAAGGTCGTGACCGAGTATTACGACCGCGCCGGTCTCACGCCGTATCTGGAGGCGCTCGGGTTCCACACGGTCGGGTACGGCTGCACGACCTGCATCGGCAACTCGGGGCCGCTCGACGAGGCGATCTCGAAGGCCGTGGCCGAAGGCGACCTCGTCGTCTGCTCCGTCCTGTCCGGAAACCGCAACTTCGAGGCACGCATCCACCCCGAGGTGAAAGCGAACTACCTCGCCTCTCCGCCCCTCGTCGTCGCCTACGCGCTCGCAGGGCGGATGGACATCGACCTTGGTGACGAGCCGCTCGGCCAGGACGAGAAGGGCGACGATGTCTTCCTCCAAGACATCTGGCCGAGCTCGGCCGAGGTGCAGGAAACGATTGCTGGGTCGATCGCGGACGAGATGTTCCGCTCCACGTACGCGGATGTGTTCACCGGCGACGAGCAGTGGCGTGCGCTGCCCATCCCAGAGGGGGAACTCTTTGCGTGGGAGCCGAACTCGACCTACGTGCGGCGTCCGCCGTACTTCGAGGGGATGTCCACGGAGCCGGGGACGGTCGAGGACGTCACCGAGGCACGCTGCCTCGTCGTCCTCGGCGACTCCGTCACGACCGACCACATCTCCCCGGCGGGCTCGATCAAGCCCGATGGCCCGGCCGGGAGGTACCTGATCGAGCACGGCGTCGAGCGCAAGGACTTCAACTCGTTCGGCTCACGTCGCGGAAACCACGAGGTGATGCTGCGAGGTACGTTCGCCAACGTCCGGCTCCGGAACCTGCTGGTCCCCAGCTCCGAGGGAACCTGGACGGTGCACATCCCTTCGGGAGAGGAGGGGACGATCTTCGAGGTTTCCGAGCGGTATCTCGCGGAGGGGACGCCGCTGATCGTGATCGCCGGCAAGGAGTACGGTTCCGGCTCGTCGCGCGACTGGGCGGCCAAGGGGCCGAACCTGCTCGGGGTGCGTGCGGTGATCGCCGAGAGCTACGAGCGAATCCACCGCTCGAACCTACTCATGATGGGCATCCTGCCGCTGCAATTCCGCGACGGCGACACGCCCCAGAGCCTCGGCCTCACCGGCCGCGAGAGCTTCTCGATCGAGGGCGTCGAGAACGGCGCGGCGCGGGAGGTGACAGTGCGCGCGGACGACGAGGTCTTCACCGCGCGCGTCCGCCTCGACACGCCCCGCGAAAGGGAGTATCTGCGCCACGGCGGGATCCTTCCCTTTGTGCTGCGCCGCCTGCTCGCGAGCTAAAGCTTGTCGCGCTCCTTGGCGAGCTTCGCCGTGTGGGAGGCGATTCGCTCCTCGAGTAGTCGCCGCCCCGCTGGAGAGGCGCCGCTCGTAGGATTCTCCGGTGCGCGGCGTTGTTGTCATCGGCAACCTCTCACGCGACATCGTCGACGGAGGCGCGCCGCGCGTCGGGGGCGCGCCTTTTCACGCGGCGCGCGCGCTGAGGCTTCTCGGCGGCAAGGCGAGAGTCGTCGCGCGCTGCTCCGAGGCCGATCGGCGGACGCTGCTGCCGGCGGTGGTAGCGCTTGGCGTACCGGTCTCGTGGGTGCGCGCGGGGAGCACCGCGGCCTTCACCCTCCGCTACGACGGTGAGGATCGCACGCTCGGGATCGAGCATCCCGGCGAGCCCTGGTCTAGAGCCGATGTGGCGGCCGTCGGCCGTGCTGAGTGGGTGCAGGTCGGCGCGCTCACCCGGGCCGACTTTTCGGCAGACGTGCTCGCAACGCTGGCACGCGACCGGCGTCTGGCGCTGGACGGCCAGGGACTCGTTCGACCTGCAGCGAAAGGGCTGGTCGTGCCGGACGGTGACTTCGACGAGGCCGTGCTCCGCCATCTCACGGTGGTCAAGCTCTCCCGAAACGAGGCGGAGACCCTCGGAGGGGAAGAACGGCTTCTCGATCTCGGAGTTCCGGAGGTCCTGCTGACGCAGGCGTCGGGCGGCGCGGTGCTTCTCTCCGGCGGCCGTCGCGAGCAGATTCCGGTCCGCCGGATCGGAGGCGAGTTCGACCCGACCGGTGCCGGCGACGGGTTCCTCGCCGCCTACGTCTGGGCGCGGGCCTCCGGGCACCGCCCGGTCTCCGCGGCGCGCCACGCCGCCTCGACGGCAGCCCGAATGCTCGAGCTAACCCGACTTAGTGTTGTTTCAACACAAACCTCGTGATCGCGCTCGTCCGGACGGTCGAGGGAACGTTCGCGGTCGACGTCGACGACGAGCTTGTGCTCGGGGAGTCGGACGAGCAGGTCGAGCCCGAGCGAGTGGAGCTCGATCTGCCGCGCCTCGTCGGCGCCACGGCAAGTGGCCCGGTCGTGGTCGCGCTCATCGACCGGCGGCCACCGCTCCTCGTCTCCGGCGACGGCGGCGCCACCTGGCGCGAGGCGGGCGGCGGGCTGCCGGCCGGCTTTGCTGTCGCGCTCGATCCCGAGAGCCCCGACCGCGTGCTCTACGCCGCGCGGAACCGCCTCTATCTCTCGACGGATGGCGGGCGCTTCTGGCGGAGCCTCGAGCCCGAGTTGCCGGACATCGAAGCGGTGGCCTGGGCTACGGGATCCTGAACTCGCCTCGCGCGACGGTGACCGCGGAGCCGCCGACCTCGACCGTCTCGATCGCGCCGTCCGCGCCCGTCGCGCGGGCGTACAGCGTCGAGTGCCGCCCGATCTCGGCTCCCTGCGACACCTCGATCTGCTCGCCCCATGACACGACGCCGTGGCGGGAGAGGTGGCAGGCGAGCGGCCCCGCCGCGGAGCCCGTCGCGGCGTCCTCGCCCACGCCGTCGAGCGTCGAGAACATCCGTGTCTTCCAGCGCGTACCCGACCCGGCGAAGACGTTCACACCGAGGAGGCCGCAACCCACGAGCGCGCGCACGTCCGGAGCGACGGCGGCGACGGCCTCCTCGCTCTCGAGCCGGACGTAGACATGCTGCAGGCCGTTGTCGTAGACCTCAACCGGCAGCGCGGAGCCTTCGATCCCAAGCGCGGCAAGTAGCTCCTCGACTCGTTCGAAGGGGGCAACGGTCGGCACGGGCTGGGTCATCCACCCGAAGACGATCCGTCCGGATTCGTCCCGTTCCAACTCGACCGGCACGAGCCCCTGGCGTGTCTCGAGCACGATCGTCCCGAGCTGCAGCGGCGCTCCCAGCACGAACGCTGTGCCGAGGCAAGGATGCCCGGCGAATGGGAGCTCCGTCCTCGGCGTGAAGATGCGCAGCTGCACGTGACCGCCTTGTTCTGCCGTTTCGCCTCCTTGCTGAGGTCGCATTGCGAGGCGTCCCGAGCCTGACGGCGGGAGTACGAACACGGTCTCGGAGAAGCCGATCTCGAGAGCGATCGCCTGCATCGTCCCCGAGTCGAGATCCCGAGCGTCCGTGAAGACGGCGAGCTGATTCCCTTGCAGCGGGGTGTCTGTGAAGACATCGACCACGACGTAGCGGAACGTGCGCACGGCGGCGAGTCTAGAGGTGGCCGCTAACGGATGACAAACCGTTAGCGGCCACCTCGTCGTCATCGAACTTCGGGCTGCGGCCGCCCGAAGCGAGCGATAATCCTTGATCGGACACCCCATCCGACACTCTGATCCCCCGATTCAGTGAATTCGGGGCGGCTTCCGCTCAGGCTGACATCATCGTGAATCTATCCTCCGCAGGGCTGTGCGCCTCTTTCTCGTCCGCCACGCCCATTCTGACCCCGGCGATCCCGACGAGCTACGGCAGCTGAGCTCGAAGGGTCGCCGACAGGCGCGACAACTCGGTGAGCGCCTCGCAGAGCTGGAGCTCGACGTCGTGCTGTCCAGCCCGCTGCTGCGCGCGCGGGAGACGGCAGCTGCGATCGCGAAGGCCACAGGGGCGGAGCTGCGGGTGGTCGACCGGCTCGCGCCGGGCGCCACCGCGGACGACGTGCTCGCCCTCGTCGAGGGCTCACGAGCGGCGGTGGTCGCCGTCGGGCATCAACCGGATTGCTCCGAGATCGCCGTCGCGCTGTCCGGCCGCGACCCCGGCTTTCCGCCCGCGGGGGTGGCCGAGCTCGAGGTCAGTTGAATCCGCGCTCGAGCTCCTTCCACCAGGCGGCATTCCACTGCATCAGGTCGATTCCGTAACGGAGCACGTCGCCGCTCGACTCGTCGATCGGCCCGACCTCGTCGCCGATCTGCCGAAGGAGCGCTGCCGACTCCTCGTACCACTCGCCTCGCCGACGCACGAGCTCCGCGAGCCGCTCAGGCGCCATCAGCTGGCCGAAGAAGAGCTTAAGCAAGCCTTCGTCGCGCACCTCGTACTGCTCGCTCGGATCCGACAGCCACGCGTCGAGTGCGGCGCGTCCCTTCTTCGTCAGGCGGTACACACGTCGAGGGACCTCACCGCGCGGCTCCTGGCGGGATCGCACGAGTCGAGCGGCTTCGAGACGCCGCAGCTCGGGATAGATTTGGCCGTAGCTCGCTCCCCAGAAGAATCGGGTTGACCGGTCTGTGACCTGCTTGATGTCGTAGCCGGTCCGAGGCTCGAAGGCAAGCAAGCCGAGAATGACGCGCGAGGTTGGGCTGAGTCTTGACATATCTGCCAGATACATAATAACCTATCTGCCAGATATGACCAATGCGATCTCAGTCAGCGGCTTGCGGAAGTCCTACAACGGAGTCGAGGCTGTGCGAGGCATCGACTTCGAGGTCGCGGTGGGTGAGGTGTTCGGCCTGCTGGGCCCGAACGGCGCCGGCAAGACGACAACGGTGGAGATTCTCGAGGGCTACCGCAAACGTGACGGCGGCGAGGTCGAGGTGCTCGGCTTCGACCCCGGGCGGATGGAGACGGCGTTCCGCGAGGGGATCGGCGTCGTGCTCCAGTCCTCCGAGCTCTGGCCGAACGTGACCGTGCTCGAGATGCACCGCATCTTCGGCGGCTATTACCGTCGGCCCCGCCAGGTCGACGAGGTGATCGAGCTCGTCGGGCTCGCGCACAAGCGCGACGATCGCGTGAAGACGCTCTCGGGCGGTCAGAAGCGGCGGCTCGACCTGGGCATCGCCCTCGTGGGCGATCCCGACCTCGTCTTCCTCGACGAGCCCACGACCGGCTTCGACCCGTCAGCACGCCGGAACGCATGGGAGCTCGTCCGCTCTCTTCGGGAGCTCGGCAAGACCGTGCTGTTGACGACGCACTATCTGGACGAGGCGCAACAGCTCGCCGACCGCGTCGCCGTCCTGCGTGCCGGAGAGATCGTGAAGATGGGCCGTCCCTCGGAGCTGATCGCCTCCTCCGGCCGGGTTGAGATCCGCTACCGCGTGGGCGGCGAGAACGTGGTGGTCGAGACCGACGAGCTGACTCGGACGCTCCACGAGCTGACCGCGAATGCGCTCGCCGAAGGCCGTGAGCTGGAGGGGCTCGAAGTTCGCCGGGCGACGCTCGAGGACGTGTACCTCGAGCTGATGGACGAGGAATGACGTTCCTCACGTGAGGCTTTTTTGGCATCAGCTTCGTTCGGAGCAGCTGATTTTCTGGCGCAACCGTGAGTCGGCCGTCTTTGTATTCATCTTCCCGCTGCTCCTCTTCGTCCTGCTCGGGTCGCTCTACGACGGCGAGATCGAGATCAACGGGGTCGAGTACGCGGCGGCGGACGTGCTGCTTGCCGGCATGATCGGCTACGGCGCGGCGAACACGGCCTTCGCCGGTCTCGCGATCACGCTCGTGCTCCGCCGTGAATACGGCATCCTCAAGCGTCTCCGCTCGACGCCGCTGCCCGCGGCGATCTACCTCGGCTCGGTGCTCGCATCGGCCCTGATCGTCTTCACGCTGCAGGTGGTGGTGCTCTTCTTCCTGGGCCGCTTCGCCTACGACGCCCAGCTGCCGGAGCGGATCGGGTCGATGGCGCTGCTCGTCCTGCTGGGCGTCGTCGCGTTCGCGGGGCTCGGCATCGGCTCCGCCGCGCTGATCCGGTCGGGCGAGGGGGCCTCGGCGGTGCTGAACGTGATCCTGCTGCCGATGGCGTTCCTCTCGGGCGCGTTCGGCAGTCGCGACTATCCCGCTGTGCTGGAGGCGATCGCGAACGTGCTCCCGCTGAAGTACTTCATCGACCTCGTGTACGCGGTGTACCTCGCGGAGGATGCCGTTTGGAGCGATCCGCGCGCGGTTGCCGTCGTCGCCGCCTGGGGTCTCGGAGGTGCCATCATCGGAGCGCGCCGCTTCAGCTGGGAGCCGCGCGAGCGTTAGAACTCTCCGCCGGGCGGGAACATCGCTTGAAAATGCAGAATCTCGCTCCCATGGCGTTCGTCGCCGACGACGGCGATATACGCATCAACTTCGGTATTTTCGCGGGCCGCGAGGCCACCTCGGCCGAGGGGACGAGCTTGCCCGCACCCTCCTCGACCGCTCGCAGTCGGTCACGGTGGTGGCGGAGAACCGGGTCGTCGTCGACCGGGAGATGGAGGCATCGGTGCACCAGATCCGGATCGAGGCGGGCGACGCCGATCCCGCCGTGCTCCTGCCGCTGGCCGAGCAGTGGGCCTCGGCCTGCATCGCCGAACGGCACGCCGAGATCTAGGCGCCCAGACTTAGTGTTGTTTCAACACTAAGTTTCGTAGCCGAGCTCGCGCAGGAGCTCGCCCGCCTGACGCTCGACCTCCTCGAGTTGGCGCTCGTCCAGATCCTGACGCCAACGCCCAACCGAGCGGGCGTGCACCTCGCTGAAGCCGCGCGAGAGCGGCCCGGCGTCGGCGCCGAGAAACCCCGCCAGCGGCGTTGCAGCGGCCGCTGGGTCAGCGACGATGTCCTCGTAGCGAACCTCGACCGTCCGCGACGGCACGGAGCGAGAGGCCTGCACGTAGCGCCGCCACGCCCACGCGGCGCGCCCGGCGTTGCTCAGCCGCTCGAACTCCTCCGCTCGCTCGGGCTCGACCCAAAAACGCGCCTGGGAGCCGTATGGAAGCCGTGCGTCGTCGGCGCCGGCGCGGCCCGAGCTGAGCCAGCCGCGCTCGAGCAGCGAGCAGACGACGTCGCGGCCGTCGCGGATCACGTGCACCGCCTTCGCAGATGGGTAGGCAGCGAGTGCCGCCGGCAGGACGAATGCGATCTCGGGTGTCTGCTCGACGCCGCGCAGGTGCTGCGCGAAGCCGAGGCGACGCACCCGTTCGAGTACCTCGCGCAGCCGTGGAGCCACCTCCGCCTCCGGCAGCCGCGCGAGGGCCGGAATGGCGGCCTTCAGCGGCTGTACCTCGCCCAGGTCGATGAAGCCGGGCTGCGATCCCAAGGCCCCGGCGACGAAGGTCGTCCCCGAGCGGGGGCAGCCCGTGACGAAGACCAGCCGCTCCTCCGGCTCGAGCTGACGACGACGCTGCAGGACCCGGAGCGCACTGCGGACGTAGAGGGACGCGGAGGAGATGAAGGAGGGAGGCCCGAGCAAGGCGCGAGCTTAGCGCCAGCCGAGATCGCGGCCGACGAGCTCGTACAGTCGCCGGTTCGGCTCGACGAAGTAGGTCGAGAGCCTGGCTTCCGTCTCGGGGCTCATCGGCGGGTAGTCCCGGTCGTACACGCGCGGATACGAGTCGAGCCGGTGCGGTGGCGCGCCGAGAAAGTCGAGCACGCGTGCGTACGTCGCAACCGGCTGCGCGGCGAGATCCTCGTTCGAGAGCACGAGCAGCTGCTCACTCGGGAAGGGAGCCAGCCAGCGCTTTAGCTGCTCGGCGTACCGCCCGCGGGCGAGGTAGGTGTGGTTCCACCAGGCGTGGCTGAAATAGCCGGGATCTTCCCGCATGCGCTCGAGCTCGCCGGCCATTCGCTCCTCCTCGCGGTCGAGCGCCTCCTCGAATGGCAGCTGCTCGTGCCCGAGCGCGACCTCGTGGTGGTAGTGGGAAAGCGCCCGATCGACCGGGTCTCGGACGAGGGCGATCAGGCGCGCGTTCGGGACGAGGGCAGCTGCGCGCTCGGGCGCCGTGGGATGGAACAGGTAGCTCGGGCTTGCCTCGCCGACGATCCGGTGCCCCGACCGCAGCGGGAAGTTGCCGCGGTACCAGGCTGTGCCGCGCCTGTGGTGCCGGTCGAAGTAGCTGACCTCCTTCCAAGTCGGCCCCGTGACCTTTGGGTGCCTGCGGAGGAAGGAGTACAGGGCCGTGGTGCCCGCCTTCTGGGCGCCGATGATCAGAAAATCCGGCAGCGGCCGGAGGCGGGCGGTTGCTGTGCCATAGGTCCAGAGCGCGTTCCGGAGCACCATTCTCGCCGGCTCCGGGATCCGTGGAATGAGCTCCGCGGGCGACCTCACCGCTCGGCGCCGACCGGCAGGAGTCCGAGCTGCTCGAGACGCTGAAGGACGAGCGTCGCCGACTCCTCTCGGGTCAGCTCGGCGGTGTCCAGCCGCAGCTCGGGCGCCTCGGGGTCCTCGTAGGGGTCGCTCACGCCCGTGAAGTTCTGCAGCTCGCCGGCGAGTGCACGCGCGTACAGCCCCTTCGTGTCGCGGCTCATGCAGTCCTCGAGCGACGTGGCCACGTGCACCTCGACGAACCCACCATGCTCCTCGACGAGCGCGCGTGCCTTACGGCGGGCCTCCCGGTACGGCGAGATGGCGGCCACGACGACCACCGCGCCCGCGCGCACGAGCCGCGCGGCGACCCATCCGATCCGCTCGATGTTGAGGTCGCGGTGCTCCTTCGAGAAGCCGAGCTCGCTCGAGAGGTGACGCCGCACGGCATCGCCGTCAAGCAGCTCGACGAGCAGGCTGCGCCGCTCGAGCTCTCCGGCGACGAGGTGCGAGATCGTCGACTTGCCGGCTCCCGAGAGGCCGGTGAACCAGACCGTGAATGCCTTCTCCGACGCAGCCACCGCCGCGAGTCTCTATCAGACCGCGGTGGTGTCACGACGGAGGTGCTACGACGGAGGTCGCTTACGGCGACCTCCTCATTCCTCGCGCAAGCGCTCGAGACGGCGCAGTTCGTTCCGGCGAATCTTGCCCGTCACGGTCAGCGGCAGGTCGGCGACGAACTCGATCTGGCGCGGGACTTCGTAGGCCGCCAGGCGCTCGCGGACGAGCGCCTTCAGTTCCGCGGCGAGCCCGTCCGACGGTGAGGCTGCAACGACGAGTGCCTTGATCGCCTCCCCGCGCACCTCGTCCGGGATCCCGATCACCGCCGCCAGCGCGACCGCCGGATGGCGGACGAGGCACTCCTCGATCTCGCCGGGGCCGATGCGGTGGCCGGCGCTCGAGATCAGGTCGTCGGCCCGGCCGACGAAGGTGAAGTAGCGCTCATCGTCCACCTCCGCCAGATCGCCCGTGTGGAGGCGACCGTTGCGAACCTTCTCCGCGGTCGCGGTCGGGTTCCGCCAGTAGCCGAGGAATGCAACCGGGTCGCCCGCGACTGCGACGGTCACCTCCCCTTCGACGAGCCGCACGTCGTGGCCCGGGTAGGGCCGCCCCATCGAACCGGGCTTCGCGGGCCATGCGGCGCAGTTTCCGAGTACGAGGTTCGCCTCTGTCTGGCCGTAGAACTCGTTCAGCCGTGCCCCGAGCCGCCCCTCGCACCACGCCGCGGTCTCCGCCCCTACCATCTCGCCGCCGCTGGCAACTGTGCGCAGAGCCAGCCGTGGACCGTCCGCGGCAGCCATCAGCCGCAACGCCGTAGCCGGCATGAAGACGTTCCGGATCCCGAGCCGCTCGATCAAGTCGTACGTCTGCTCGGGGTCGAACTTGGTCGTCTGGAACGCGACGACCGGCCGCCCGTGGTAGAGGCCCGGCATCAGCACGTCGAAGAGACCGCCCATCCAGGCCCAGTCGGCCGGCGACCAGATCATGTCGTCCGGCTGCGGAAAGAAGTCGTGCGAGAGCTCGAAACCGGGCAGGTGGCCCACGAGGACCCGGTGCCCGTGCAGCGCCCCCTTCGGCGCACCGGTTGTCCCCGAGGTGTAGACGATCACTGCCGGGGTATCAGGCCCGGTCTCCACGGGCTCGAAGCGGTCGGAGGCCACGGTGAGGAGCCGCGGTAGTTCCTGGTCGACGTCGATCGTCTCGACGCCGTCGAGCTCGCGCTCCGCGAGCACGACCGCCGGATCCGCGTCCCCCAGCCGCGCGGCGATCGCGTCCGAGCCGAAGCGCGTCGAGAGCGGCACCGCAATCGCCCCGAGTTTGTAGACCGCGATGTGCGCAACCGCCGTCTCGGGCCGCTGTGGGAGCAGGATCCCGACGCGGTCTCCCTCGCCGATCCCCCTCGCCCGGAGCACGTTCGCGAGCCGGTTCGAGTCGGTCGAAAGCTCCCCAAACGTGACGCGGCGGGTCACATCGCGACCGTTCGTGACGAGGATCGCCGTCGCAGCGCGCGAGTGGCGCTCGCAGACCTCCACGCCGAGGTTGAGCCGCTCTGGCAGCTCCCAGCGGAAGCTTCGGACGAGGTCCTCGTAGGTCAGTCCCGCCAGCGCGTGTCCCATGGGCTGATCTTGCCCCACACGCCAGCCGGACCGCGCGTAAAGCCAGCCCGACGCTACAGTGAAGAACGCTCAATCACGAGGAAACGGGCATGGTTGAGCCGAAAGCCCCCGTAGCTCAGTGGATAGAGCAGCGGTTTCCTAAACCGCGTGCACAAGTTCGATTCTTGTCGGGGGCATTGTCCTTTATCGGCTTAGACAAGGGTTGTAGCGGGAGCGCGCCGGAGTGCCGCCTTCAATGGGGCAACTCAAGAATCTTGGTGCGTCCCACCGGTTGCGTCAGCCTGCGCGAGGATCACTTGCGCGCCGTGTTGCGTTGGCTCCGCCCGGGAGACGCGGCCGTCGTCGCGTATCGGGACGTCGAAAGCAGCTGCGCGGCTAAAGGCGGAGGGGGCCGAGCGGCCCCCTCCGCAACTCAGAACGAACTAGCTCAGCTCGTGCGCTTCAGCGTCACGAACAGCGAGCCGGCGTTGGCCGGGTTCTTCCGGTCGGCGCCCAGCTCGACGAGGCCAAACCAGGTCTCGCCCGCATCGAGTCCCGGCTCGTTCCAGGCCAGGGTGACGTCGAACGGGGTGTTCGCGGGCACCGTCTTCGGGCCGGTCGCGGTCAGGTTGCCCGCGCTGGTGCCGGGCACGACCGCTGCGACGAGATCGACCTCGTCGATGACCCGACCGCCGGTGAGCCAGTTCTGGACGCGGATCCAGTACTTGCCACCTTCAGGATTCCCGAGCCGACATGACTCGAGCGCGGTGTCGGACGCGCTCCGACAGAGTTCCTCGGCGAGCTCGGAGGCTCCGTCGCCGTCGTCGTCGCGGCCCACGAACAGGTCGATGTCCGTCGCAGTCGACCTGGCGATCTCGGCGGCAATGAAGCGCGACCCGGCGGGGACGTCGATCAGGACGGTGAACGTTCCGACGTTCGTGTCGTACGCGTCGAGCGGGGTCGGATCCTGCACGACCGTCCGGGTCTGCACGATCCCCTGCGTCAGGCCGGAGATGCGGGTTGTCAGGTCCCGGATCTCGATCGGCGAGGTGACCGAGACGACGCGCGTCCCGGTCGTGCTGGTCGTTTCGATCTTGACCGGCGTCGCCGTGCCGCCCGGCAGCACCGTGATGGGGAGATGCGCTTCCGGAGCGGCACCGCCCGCGTCGAGCGTGAGGCGGCCGAACGCGTACTTGCCGGAGGGGAGCTTCGAGACGTCCGCCGTCACCGTCAGCTCCTGCGTGGTGCCAGGGGCCAGCGTGAAGCGGGACGGCAAGACGGTCAGCCTGAGGGCCCGCGGGCCGCTCGTCTTGACAGTCCAGGTGCCGCTCGTCGTCCCGCGCAGCGTGCGCTTCCACGTGCAGATTCCGACGCAGTCGGCGCTGGTGAGGCTGGCGAGGTTCAGCGCCGTCGGGTCGCCACCCGTCTTCGGGTTCGCGGCCACGAAGTCCGGCCCCTGCTCGTCGAGGACGAAGCCGGCGCGGCCGGCCTTGGTCAGGTCGATCCGCCCCGCGCCCATGTCGAACGAGTCCGCCGGGCGGACGCCGTCTTCCTTGCGGACGCCGGAGTCGAGGGCGGTCGTCATCATCGCGGACTGCACCTCGGCAGGGGTCCAGTCCGGGTGCAGCGACCGGACGAGCGTCGCCGAACCCGCGAGGTGCGGGCTCGACATCGACGTTCCGCTGAGGATGCCGAACTCTTCCGGTGTCTTCACGGCCGCGAGCACGTCGACGCCCGGGCCGGTGATGTCGGGCTTGAGCACGCCCGGCGCGGGCTTGTTCGGCCCGCGCGAGCTGAAGCCGGCCATCACATCGCCGTTCACGGCCGCCGTGTCGATTGTGGTGCCGGCGATCGTGCCCTTGTGGCCGGTACCGCCGTCCCGCACCCACGTCTCGAGCACCTGCGCGTCGCGGTACCCGATGTGCACGGCGGGGAGCTCGTGCGGATCGCCGACGAGGCCCTCCCCTTCGGCGGCGCTGTTCGCTAGCACCATGCCGCCGGCTCCACCGACCTTCACGTTCCTGCCCTTCTCGAGCCGCGGGTTGATGCCCCGCTCGCAGATCACGATCTGACCCTTGAAGGTGCCCGGCAGGAAGGGAGCGCTGCAGAGGCGATCGCCGAAGTCGGCCGCGTGGACGATCGCCGCGGGGCCGTAGCCGGTGGTGAAGCTCTTGCCGTATAGCGTTGCCGGCGGCGCCGTCTTGCCGCCCGACATCGACGTGAGCGAGTTCTTCAGGGAGCGGTTGTGTGTGCTCGCCCCGACGCTGAGAAGCCAGGGCGCGTTGGCCGGCGAGCCGACCGTCTCGGCCCCGGGGCCGTCGTTCCCAGCCGAAGCCGATACGAAGATGCCTGCATCGCGGGCGCCGAGGAAGCCCTCGGAGTCGGAGTCGTTCCACGGGTCGGACGGGCCGCCGCCGATCGAGTAGTTGATGACGTCGACCATGTCGGCAGTCGCCTGATCGATGGCAGCCGTCAGACTGGCGCCCAAGCAGCCGCGGGGCCCGCACGCCTTGTAGGTGATCAGGTTGGCGTGCGGCGCGACGCCCGAGATCTCGCGCGTCAGGGTCAGCGTCGGCGCGTTCAGCACGGCCGAGACGACGTTGCCGGCAGTGGTGCTCGCCGTGTGGCTGCCGTGCTGGTTGTCGTCCTCCGGTGTCGTGCCCGTGTAGTCATATACGCCGATCAACTTGTCGTTGCAGAACGGCTTTCCGAGCAGCGGGTCGCAGAGACCGTAGAACGTGCCGCGCGGATTCGCATGGTTGTAGCCGTCGCCGCCAACGTCGGCGAACGAGGGATGATCATGGTTGATCCCGGTGTCGATCACGCCAACGACGACGCGCTCGCCCTTGGTGCCGGCGAGGCCGCCGGTGTTGGCGCCGCTCCAAACTCCAGGGGCGCCGATCCAGGCGGGTCCGACATCGGTCTGCACCTCGCGGACGTACTCCTTTTGCACGTCGGCGACGCCGGCGAGGCCGCGCAAGGTACTCGCTTCCGTGTCGGTGAGGACGGCCGCGAACCCGTTGTAGGCGTAGCGATAGCTATACGGGAACGACACGGTTCGTCCGAGCGCCGTCTGGAGTGCCGTCCGCACCGAGGACTGCTTCCCCGCGAGATAGTCGAGGTAAGCCTTGCTCGCAGCGCTCTTCGGATCGAGACGCACTGCGCCCAGCGTCGCCGGGTTGGTCGGCGCGAGGCCTGCGATCCCACCGCGGTAGCTGGCGAGTGGCGAGTCTGCAAGCTGAACGATGTAGCGTTCTGCACTGGTCGCGGCGCCGGCCTGCGCGCTCACGAGTCCGGTCGAGAAGGCCACGATCGAGCCCAGAGCGAGAGCGATACGAAGGCGATGCGTTCTCACGGTCATGTTCTCCCCATGTTGATTTGTGCACGGAAACGACAGCGCAGTTCAAAAAGCACCTGCGGAATCTATCCCGATAACTTGAAAGCGCAACCCCAAATTTCCGAGAAAAAATCTCATAAAAGTTGGCGGATCTTTACGAATCTTTCTAGACTGATTGGTCAGTCAAAATTGACTGACCAATCAGTCGCCCAGCAACGGTCGAAAGTCGCCGGCAGAACGCACGGCCCGCCCACGGTCAGCCCGTCCGGGTCTTCGAGAGCCAGCCGTTCTTATCGGCGCTTCGATCCTCCACCGCGGCGGGTGCGCACCGGTCGTGATCGTGGGCTGTTGCGCCGCGTCATCAAGCGTCTGTGGGTTACCGTCGTGGTCGAATAGGGTGTCCCGGCCAAACTTGCTCACGATGAGCGCCGCGACTCCCGCTGTGTGCGGAGAGGCCATGGAAGTACCTACGGGGATCCGGACGTTCTGCGACTCGAAGACGTCGAGCGTCCTGGTGGCGCGCTCGAGCTGCTCGAGGCGATCGGTGAGAAGCAGGTCGGCACGTACTTCGAGACGATCGACCAGCTCCTTGAGACGAGCGGCATCGCCTGCGTGCAGACGATCCTGATTCCCGACGACCGCTGCGAGCGCGATCGCACGTCTCCCGACTGGATCGAGCGCGACGGCTTTCCTCGCTGCGTGGATGCGTTGCGCGCACTGCGGCATGTCCAGCTGACGCTGGCGCAGCCGTTCAACGAGGCGCTCGGATGATCCTCTACCGCCTGCTCGAGCGAGCGAACTTCCGTGGGATTGCGCGCCGGCTCTATGGGGTTCGCATCACCGGGCGTGAGCGAATCCCGGCGAAGAGCCCAGCGATTCTCGTGGCGAACCACGAGTCGATGTTCGACCCCTGGCTGCTCGCGCTCGCGACGCCTCGACCCGTGCGCTACATGGCCAAGGCCGAGTTGTGGCGGGTGCCCCTCATCGGCCTGGCCCTGGAGGCGTTCGGGGCGTTCCCGGTCGAGCGCGGCGCGGGCGACGGATCGGCGATGTCCCGCGCAGCGTCGTTGCTGCACGCCGGCGAAGTGATCGGGATCTTCCCGCAGGGCACGTCGAAGCAGCTACCGGCGCGTGTCTTCCACCGAGGCGCTGCACGACTCGCGCTCGTGACCGGTGCGCCGATCGTCCCCGTCCGCCTGGTCGGAACGCGTGGGTTCCCGCGCCCTGGACGGCGACGCACGACCGTTCAGGTCGGCGAGCCGATCGTGGTCGAGCCGGCGAAGCCGACGGTAGCCGCGGCGCGCGCTCTGACCGCGCGCATCACGCAGGCGATCGAGGCGGCGTCGTGATCGGGCAGGGCCGGTTCCTTCCACGTCCGCAAAGCTGACGAGCTTTCCGCACGCGCCCACGGCGGACAAGCCCGGGGCCGACCGAGTTGCGGCGGGCCTCGACGCATCGTTCGGCGTGGCCACTCCCCCTCGAAAGCCCTTGCAACGAGACACGAGTCTCTTTCTCAGGGCCGCTTGACCGTCACGGTGAAGCTCGCGCGCATCGTGTTCGCGCTCTTGTCGGTCGCAGAACAGCGGACGACGGTCTTGCGGCCGACCGTGAAGAGGCTGCCAGAACGCGGCTGGCACGCGACCGCCACCGCTCCGTCGACGTTGTCAGTCGCCGCCAGCCGGTACCTCACACGCACTCTCGTAGCTCTGCTCGGGGCACGAACCACCTTACCGACTGCGCCCGTGAGCCTTGGCGGAGTCAGGTCGAACTCGAAGCCGGGGACGACCAGCGTCCCCTCCCAGACATCTGTTCCGTAACCGTGCCCGTTGCTCAGTCTGCCGATTCGCGTCCGGCCCACCGCACCGCTACCCGAGGCACCCGCGTACACGCCTGACCCTCCTGTGACCGTGAAAGTCTGCGTCGGACTGAGCACCGTGTCGGACGGCGGACCCTGCAGGCAGCCCTCGGCCGCGCGAACGGCCAAGAAGATCTCGCCTTTGCCGCTGACGGCGAGCCGGGCGGGGTACGGCAAGACCTGAAAGCCCCCGGAGCATGGAGGCCCTGGATTCGTATCGACCGGATAGCTGTACGACTGAGAGACGACGCCGAGCCCTGGCACGGCGACGGGGCCGCCGGGGTGGCTGTAACAGGTGACGGACGCCGGATAGCTCCCTACGCATTGGGAAGCGGTTCCTTGCCAGCGCATCTCGGCATGCACCGAAAACGTTCCTGCCGCGCCCCCTGCGGCGAACGGCACGAGCGTGATCCCCGCGGCGAGCGCAGCACTGAATACGACCGTCCTCTTCACAACTACCCCCTTCGCTCGCCGCCGCCGGTGGAAGACAATCTCACACTTCGTGTGCACTACCAAGCCGGGCTCTTGTCCGACCCGTGACTGGCGCTAGTTTTGGTCGATAAGACGAGAACCGGCTGCTAGAGTAAGGGTCTTGATGACCAAAACCAAAGATGGAGAAACGCCGTTGCACTACGATCCGTCGCGGTTCCCGGCGTTCGCAGTGACGGTGGATGTGGTGATCCTGACCATGTCCGAGGGCATGCTCCATGTGTTGCTCGTGTGCCGTGGTGAGGCGCCGTTCGAGGGGATGTGGGCGATCCCGGGTGGCTTCAAGCGTCCCGGCGAAACGCTGGACGAGGCGGCGAAGCGGGAGCTGGCCGAGGAGACCGGCGTCGATACCGCGAGCTTGGTGAGCCAGTTCGGCGCCTACGGCGATCCGGAGCGCGATCCTCGAATGAACGTCGTGACGGTCGCGTATCTCGCACTGGTTCGCGACGTTGGGGCAGTCGTGGCGGGTACGGATGCTGCAGCAGCCGCCCTGATCCCGGTGTCCGACCTGCTCAACGGAAAGGTCGACCTGGCATTCGATCACCTGCGGATCGTGCGCGATGCGGTCGAGCGTGTCCGCGTTGAGCTCGAGGTCACGGGCATCGCCACGGCGTTCGTCGGGGCGACGTTCACCCTGGCCGAGCTGCGCGCGGTGTACGAGGCCGTCTGGGGCGTGCAGCTCGACGCCGCGAACTTCCGGCGGAGCGTCGTCGCGGAGAACGGTTGGGTGATCCCGACCGGGCGCCGAGCTCGCCCCGGCCCAGCTGGCGGCAGGCCCGCGGAGCTCTATCGGGCAGGGCGGGCGTGGCACCACGGCGGACCGATCCATCTACCGCGAACCGAAGAGAGGAACTGAACGCATGCGAGCTGTTGTCCACGACAAGTACGGGGATCCGGACGTTCTGCGACTCGAAGACGTCGAGCGTCCTGTACCCAAGGAGGACGAGGTTCTCGTCAGGATCCACGCCACTACGGTCAACCGGACGGACTGCGGCGCTCGTGCAGCCGAGCCGTTCTTCTCGCGCTTCTTCACTGGCCTCCGCCGACCGAAGCGGAGGATCCTCGGCACCGAGCTCGCCGGCGAGGTCGAGGCAGTCGGCGCAGCCGTCACCGAGTTCGAGGTCGGCGACCGCGTCTTCGGCATGCGGACGGGTGCGCACGCGGAGTTCGTCTGCGTGCGAAAGGATCGTGCGCTGGCGCACAAGCCGGCCGACATGAGCTTCGAGGAGGCAGCAGCGGTGTGCGACGGGGCGATCATCGCCCTGGCTTGTCTGAGGAAGGCAGATCTTCGGAAGGGGCGGAGCATCCTCGTCTACGGCGCCTCTGGATCGATCGGCACCGCAGCGGTGCAACTGGCCAAGTACTTCGATGCTGACGTCACAGCGGTGTGCAATACGAAGAACCTCGAACTCGTCAGCTCGCTCGGAGCCGACCGGGCGATCGACTACACGCAGGAAGACTTCACGAAGAACGGCGAGAACTACGATGTCGTCTTCGACGCGGTCGGCAAGCACTCGTTCAGACGCTGTCGGGGCTCGCTGAAGCCGGGCGGGATCTATATCGAGACCGACCTCGGGTTCCTGTGGCACGTTCCCCTACTGGCCTTGCTCAGCCGGCGGATTGGAACGAAGAGGGTGACCCTCCCGATCCCGAAATACACGAAGAAGAACGTCCTTTTCCTCAAGGACCTGATCGAGGCGGGACGCTACCGGGCGGTCATCGACCGCTCCTACCCCTTGGAGCAGGTGGTCGAGGCGACCCGGTACGTCGAGACGGGGCAGAAGACGGGGAACGTCGTCCTCACCGTCGTTCCCGCGCAATGAAGACGGTTGTTCGTTCCACATACGGCTCGCCCGACGTTCTCGGCCTCCGGGAGACCGACAAGCCAGACTCACGGTTCCGGGAGTGAAGCAGCGGGTGGGGACGCTGAGCGGGTATTTCGCTTCTGACCCCTTGAGTAAATACTGCTCGTCCGTCCGCCCTGCTATTGAGTTCGGCTAGGCAAGGACAACGAGTGGCCTCAGTTAGTACGCGCCCGTCGTTACGTGAAACGGCGAACGGGCCACGCGGCCTCTTCTTCTCCCGTTGCGCCCGACCTCCCAGTCGACCTCGACGGTCCGCTGCGCGCAACCCTCTCACGGGCGGACCAAGCGGTCGGACGGCTCGACGGCGTCATCCAGACGGTGCCGAACCCGGATTTCTTCATTTCGGCCGGTTAACGGCGGGGCTTGTGACTTCGCGCCGCCGCCCGTCCCGCCTAGTGCGCTTGGGCTTGGTCGTTCGCGCCAGGGCCCGAGCCGAGCTCGTCTCGGATCACGACATAGCGGACGGGCACTCCCTCGAAGGAGTGTTGTGGCGCGCTGTCGGTCGCAATCGACTCGACGAGCCCCTCCTCGTCGGTCGGGCGAACCGCAACGACGATCTCGTCTGCCGGAAAAGTCGCCAGAGCATCGCGAATGGCGAGATCGACGTCCGCCTCGCCGGCAACGGCATCAACGGTCTCGCCAGGAAGCTGCTCGGCTGTGCGTTCGGCGACCCGCTCCGCATGACCGAACGCTCGCTGATCGTTGGCGAGCCAGTCGAGTGCGCCCTGTCGTACCACCGGCACGACAACCTTGATCGTGTCGGCCTGCCCGACATGTGCGGCCAAGACGTCGTCCGCATGCTCGACAGTGCTGACGATGAGGACTTTCCTGGTCACAACGGAACCGTACCGCCTGGGAATAGCTGGTCGTGATGTATCTGCCCCGCCTGTAGAGTCGACACCGACGTTTTGCTGCGCGAGGTGGGGGAACGTTCTGGACAAGAACGCAAAACAGGGGGGAACACGATGAAGAAGCTGTTTCCCGTGCTGATTGCCTCGGCCGTTGCCGTTGCCGGCACGACGACCGCGATCGCTGCGAAGCCACCGAAGCCCGGAACGGCGAAAGGCGCGGCGAAGGCCCTGAAACAGCACAACGGGTCGGGGAAGGGCGTCGTTTGTGTCCGGAACACGCGGTTGCGTGCAGCGAACGAGGTTCCAGCGTCGACATCGACCGCCAAGGGCCACGCCCAGATCAAAGTTCGGCGCGACGGCTCGATCCAGTACAAGATCTTTGTCCTCAACCGTGATCGCGAGACGTTCGCGGCAGGGCACATCCACGAGGCTCCCGCCGGCAGTGTCGGCCTCGTTGAGGTGACACTCTTCGCTGGCCCGGAAACCGACGCTCGGCACATCCGCCTGAGCGGCACGGTCACGGCGACGACCGATCCCGATCTGGGCGCCGACATCTGCGCCGATCCGGACGACTACTACGTGAATCTGCACACAAGCACAAACCCGGGAGGCGCGATCCGCGGCCAGCTCGGGTAAGGCACGCTGCTCGCGGGAGGCCGGAACCGACTACGGCCACGGCCTCCCGCGGCGGTTCTGCCTCCCGCACGTAGTTCTACGGGTTACCTCCTCGTCCGCGGCGGCGTCCACCAGGTCGCCTATGCCCGTGCCTTAGAGCGGCTCACCGGGGCCGATCTGATGAAGCTCTTCCCGTGCCCGCGCATCCCCACGGAGAAGATTCCGGAGTGCAAGCCGCACCTTAAGCGCGGCGATCACCTCCGCCTCTACCGGTTCTCGCCGAGCGATTATCACGAACTAGCAGCCGTGTTCAACGGCCCGCACCCCGAGACGGGCGAGGAGCTCGTCGTGATCGACGAGGCGCCGGAGGGAGTGCCGCCGCACGACCTGCCCGCCCAGCCGGCGGTGTTCGCTCCGGACTACGCCCCGGATGAGATCGCGCAGATCGCCGAGAAGCTTCGTCGTGCGGCCGGTCTGCCGAAGGAGCCAAGCGGCGAGGTCGCAAAAGGCAGCTCCCCGAAGAGCTCGTCGGCAAAGCGGCGGCCGAAGAACGTCAAGGCGGGATCAAAGAGGTAGTCGCTCGCCCACAAGCCGGCTCATGAAACGAGTCGCCGATCAACCCAGGCACCGCGCGCCGACGGCTCGTCGTCACGTCCCGTCTCGACGCACGGTCAGCTTGTGCGAACGTTCAGCACCTCAAAGTCGTCTGGATCGATCTCGGCAGGCGACATGCCGGCTTCGCGGAGCGCCTCTTGGAATTCGGGCCGCTCGAATGCCGCCTGCGACTGCTCGACCGATTCCCACACGTTGATGACCTGCACCCCGGTCGGCGTCTTCAGCGCGATGTGTGCGATCAGCCCGTCGGCGAGCGGTTGGTCGTTCATTTTGCCAGCAACGACTGAATACTGACGCTCCAGCTCCTGCGGATCCCCTTCGCGTGTCATGACTCGAGCCACTGCCACAAGCGTCCTCCTCCACTCGGATTGAAGCCGAGCATCGCTTCCCACAGTCTCCGGGTCAACCCTTCCTCGGTGTGGGAGTTGAATGCCTGCCTAGTGACGGGTGCCTGAAGAGCCGGCAATCCACGCCGCCGCGTGCCGGCGAACACGCTGCGGACCCTTGGCGGCTCGCTCTCCGTTGAAGGAGAGATCACCACCCGCGCAGAGAGAGGAACGAATGAGGAAACGGCCCAGGGTGCTCGCGCTCGTGCTCGCCGGCGGCGAGGGGGGGCGCCTCGCCCCGCTCACCGACGAGCGCGCGAAGCCGGCGCTGCCGTTCGGCGCGACGTACCGCTTGATCGACTTCCCGCTCTCGAACTGCACGCACAGCGGGATTCGGGATGTCTGGGTGATTCAGCAGTACGAGCCGCACGAGCTGACAAGGCAACTCGCAAACGGACGACCGTGGGATCTCGACCGCACCTCCGGCGGCCTCCTGATTCTGCACCCGTACCTCGGCGACTCGGAGAGCGGCTGGTACGAGGGAAACGCGGACGCGATCTACCGGAACCGCGAGGCAATCGCCGACCACGATCCCGATCTGCTACTCGTGCTGTCGGCCGACCACGTGTACAAACTGGACTACGGTGACGTCATCGACGCGCACCTGCGGTCGGACGCCTCCGTCACGATGGTCACCACGAGAGTCCCGCGGGAGGAGGCGGCTCGATACGGCGTCGTCGAGCTCGACGACGAGGATCGCGTCACCCGCTTCGAGTACAAACCCGCCGAGCCGCGGAGCGATCTGGTCACAACAGAAGTGTTCGTCTACGACGCGCGCACCCTTCGCCGCGCGCTCGACGAGCTTGCCGGGGCGGGCGACGAGTCCGGCTTGAAGGACTTCGGGCACGAGTTGCTACCGCAGCTCGTGGAAGACGGTGCCGCGCGTGCTTTCGAGCTCGAGACATACTGGCGCGACGTCGGAACGATCGAGAGCTACTGGCAGGCCCACATGGAGCTGCTCGCCGAGGAGCCGCCTCTCACCCTGGACGACCCCGTATGGCCGATCCTGACGGCAGGCCTGCAGCGACCACCGGCGAGAGTCGAGGGGTCGGCGAGGATGAACGCGAGCCTCGTCGCGGCGGGTGCCGTGATACGCGGGAACGTCGAGCGGTCGGTGATCGGTCCGGGCGTCGTCGTCGAGGAGGGAGCGACCGTGCGCGAGTCCATCCTCCTCCACGATGGCCACGTTGCTTCCGGTGCCGTGGTCGCGCGCGCGATCGTTGACGAGCGCGTCCGGGTCGAGGCCGGGGCAGAGCTGGGTGGCGCGGAGGAGATCACGGTCGTAGGCGCCGGCGAGGTCGTCGCTGCGCGCTAGAGCTTGTCCGCGTACTCCTGATACTCCTGCTTGAGCTTACGGTCGGTGCCGAGGAACGCGTGCTTGGACATGTCGGCCGTATAGCGGCTTGCGGGCGGCGTCCGGCCGAGCGCCTCAGCGACGCTGCGGATGTGGTGGGGCGCGGCGCCGCAGCAGACGCCGAAGTAGTTGACACCGAGCTCGTTGGTCTCGCGTGCGAAGTCCGCGAGCTCGTAGCGGTTGCAGGTGAACGGGTCGAGCGCGGTTGGGAACGGCCGGTCGTCGGGGAGGCCGTCGTAGTCGGGATCGCGCAGTGACTGGAAGGTCGGCTGCCCGTCGTGGGTGCGGTAGGGGACCGGCAGGGCGGCCACGTAGCCGTCGACACTCTCGCGGACGGCGCGGATCAGCGGGAGCATCGTCTTCGGTCCGCGGATGCAGTTCAGGCCGACGACGTCGGCGCCCGCGTCCTCGAGCCGCTTGCACGCGTCCTCGGGAGTCCAACCGTCGCGCGTCGCCGGCTCCTGGTGGATCGCGAGCGTGATCACCGCGGGAAGGCCCGTCGCCTTGATCGACTCGAGTGCGATCAGCGCCTCCTCCCCCCACGAGAACGTCTCGCCGATGACGAAGTCGGCGCCCGCCTCGGCCGCCCACCCGACCTGCTCGTCGAACATCGCGCGGGTAGCCCGCCGCGACTCGTCGTCGGCGACGAACACGTTCGTGTTGCAGATGTCGCCGGCGAAGAGCGTCCCGGTCTCCTGCGCCACCTCCTTCGCGAGCTCGAGTGCCGAGCGGTTCAGCGTCTCGAGGAGGTGCTCCTTCTCGA
>Ga0136621_1000128_pt1 | contig 27199 bp, 29 predicted proteins | sample AntDryUQ445A2306_FD_104673 | JGI IMG/M metagenome (GOLD analysis project Ga0136621, IMG submission 104673) | Polar desert sand microbial communities from Dry Valleys, Antarctica - metaG UQ445A (23.06) | ecosystem: Environmental > Terrestrial > Soil > Desert | place: Antarctica: Dry Valley...
ACCAAACGGGGCGAACATGGCCCCGTGAGCGATGAAAAACGGGCTTAACGGCCGCGTCTCCGTCTGCAATCGATTCGTATGCACGCTGTACAACCATTTTTGATACTTGTTCAGAGGTTCCCTTATACAGGCCCCCGACCTCAGAGCTTGTGAAGAAATCGTTGCGAGCAAGTCCGCCCGCGAGGCGCACGGCGCGTATGCGCCGAAGGGGCGAGCCTCAAGGACGAGGCGAGCAACAGCAGTGTATGTGGAAATACATGAGGATTCCGAGCACCGCACAACGACGCGGGCGGGCTGCGCAGTAGATTTATTCACAAGCTCTCAGTTGACTAACCGCCATTTGCCATCGGCATTGCGACAGGCCGCACGATAAACCTCGCGGAACTTGCCTTTTTGCACTACGGTCGTGAGAAACTCCCGGCAGGCGCGGCCATCCTTGCGGTAATTACGTACCGGCGTGACCTCGTAGCGGGCGGAAAGGCTGTTCCAAGCGACCTGTTCCCTTTCGCCCGCGCGTTCCAGAAATTGCTGCATACAATCTTCGTTAGCGGCCGCCGCCGTCGCATCGGCCTGGCTCCCCAGAATGGCGCCCAGCAGGGTACCCGTGGCGACCATCGCCGCGTTGCCCGTGCCCACCTGCGATGCCAAGGCCTCGCCGAGCGCCGCACCGCTTTCGCGTCCAGAAAGCCTCGGCGTGCACTCGCCCTTTACGAATGCGAGCCGGTCGTCTCTCCAGACCCTACGATCGGGCACGGGTCGAGGATAGACGCCGTCGTCCTTATCGTAATCCGGCAAATAGCGGTCGTCATGCCGGCGGCGCCGGTAGTCCTCGGAGGAGTCGTCGTCCTCGCTGTACCTGGAGTGTTCATAAGCGCGATCACGGTGGTGCTTTTCCTTCTTGTAATGATGTTTATCCTGATGCTTTCCCTCATGCTTATCGCGGTAACCATGCGCTGGCGCCCAATCCGGCGGGCCGGCGAGGGTAGTAGCCGGGAGCAGGCAGACGCTCCCGATAATGACGAACGCAACGCGGACTATGCTAAAAATACTTTTCATGTTAGGACTCCTACTAGCTAGCTAGAGGTTTACTCGCGAGGGTAGCCGCTGGCCAGCGAATCTATTGCGGCAAAAATGAAGGTGGTAAGGTTCCTCCTCCGCGCGTATGTAGCGGCCGGCACCGGAGCCGGATTGAACCCGCGGCTGGGAAGGAAAAGGTGATCAACAGGCCCCGAGGCCGCTAGTCCCACGCTTGCGCTCGCGGCGGTAATCCGGTCAAATGCGCGCTATGACCAACCCCGCCCACAGCATCAAGGTGCGTGTGCAATCCACGTATGTGGAAGAACAATCCTCGCCCGAGAATGAGCAATACGTGTTTGCCTACACCATCACCATCGAGAACATCGGCACCATACCAGCGAAGCTCTTGACTCGGCATTGGATCATTACCGACGCCAACGGCAAGATCCGGGAGGTTCGGGGCGACGGGGTAGTGGGCGAACAACCGTATCTGCGGCCCGGCGAAGCCTTTCGCTATACGAGCGCCGCGATGATCGAGACCCCGGTCGGTAGCATGCACGGCAGTTACCAGATGATTGCCGACGACGGTGTTGCATTCGACGCGCCGATCGTGGCTTTCGGGTTATCGATCCCGAATCTTCTGCACTGAGAGGTTGCGAATAAAGCGTCGCGAGCAGCTCCGAGTGCGTCCTTCCCCGCATGGCCGTTTACGCAATTGGTGACATTCAAGGCTGCTATGCGGCGCTCCTCGCCCTGCTCGAAAAGGCGCGGTTCGATGCGGATCGGGATCACTTATGGTTCACTGGCGATCTCGTCAATCGCGGTCCCGACTCGCTCTCGGTACTGCGATTCGTCAAAGCACTCGGCCGGCAGGCGGTTACCGTGTTGGGGAATCACGATCTCCATCTCTTGGCGGTAGCGCACGGAATCCGCGCACCCCGGCGATCCGATACGTTACAAGCAGTGCTCGACGCCTCCGACCGCGACATGCTCATTGACTGGCTGCGCGAGCGGCCACTCTTACACCACGATCCGGCGCACCGGCTGACGCTCATTCACGCGGGACTGCCGCCTCAATGGGGCATCGCACTGGCGCGCCGCTGTGCCGACGAGGTTGAAGCGGTGCTGCGCGCTGATGACTATGTCTACTTTCTCCGGCACATGTACGGTAATACGCCGGAGCGGTGGTCACCCGATCTGGAAGGCTGGGACAGATGGCGATTCATCACGAATTGCTTGACGCGCTTACGTTTTTGCGATGCGGCAGGCCGGCTCGCTTTGGATGAAAAGGGCGCCCCCGGCACACAAGCGGCCGGTTACGGGCCGTGGTTCGAGGCCCCGCGGCGGCGCAGTCGCGGGACGTCGATCGTTTTCGGCCACTGGTCTACGCTCAGGCTCACCAGCGTTGAAATGGAGCGCTACCGCGTTTATCCCCTGGACAGCGGTTGCTGTTGGGGCGGTGAGCTTACGGCGATGCGGATCGAGGATCGGCGCTTTTTCAAGGTCAAGGCGTAACGCTGTATCGTCCCTCCGGGCTCGCTTCGCGCCGTTTAAGCACGATAAAGCTATGTGCAACGCGATGGGTTTCGTCGGCCGGAAAGTCCTGCCGGGACTGCTCGATCCAGTCACGACGATCGTAATGGGGAAAGTACGTATCCCCGTCAACCTCGGCATGGATCTCGGTTAAATAGATATGCTCAGTGAGCGGAAGCGCGGCGGCATAGACACTGCTCCCGCCGATGACTATGATCTCTTCACATTCTCGTGCCCAGGCGAGGGCCGCTTCCATGCTCGGGACCACGATGCAACCCGAAATGCTCAGGTCCGGGTTGCGGCTCATCACGATGTTAGTGCGGCCCGGGAGCGCACGGACGATGGACTCCTGGGTTTTGCGCCCCATGACCACCGGCTTCCCCATCGTGAGTGCCTTAAAGCGCTTTAAATCGGCGGGGAGACGCCACGGTAAGGCGCCGTGCGCGCCGATCACGCCCCGGCGGGTCATCGCCACGATAATCGACAGCGAAGACTTAGGCACCGTTAGACGGCGATCGGGGCTAGGATCGCGGAATGGTGGCGGTAGTCGGCGATCTCGATATCATCGAATGTGAACTCGCAGAGCGATCCCGGGTGCGGACTGAGCCGTAGGCGTGGTGCCGGGTAAGGGTAACGCGACATCTGCTCCTTGGCCTGTTGCCGGTGGTTGAGGTAAAGATGCGCGTCTCCGAGCGTATGCACGAGATCCCCAGGCGCCAAGCCTGTCACCTGCGCCACCATCGCGGTTAGCAAGGCGTAGGAAGCGATATTGAACGGCAGGCCCAGGAAAACATCCGCACTGCGCTGATAGAGCTGGCAAGACAAACGACCCTCGGCCACGTAAAACTGAAACAAGATATGGCAAGGCGCCAGCGCCATCTTGCCGATTTCACCGGCGTTCCAAGCGCTGACGATCAGACGCCGCGAATCCGGATTGGTTTTTATCGCATGCACGACGTCGTTGAGCTGGTCGACCCTCCCGCCCTCGGCCGTGCGCCACGCGCGCCATTGTGCGCCGTAGACCGGTCCGAGCTCACCACTCGCATCCGCCCACTCGTCCCAGATCCTCACTCCGTGCTCTTGCAACGTGCGGACGTTGGTTTCCCCGCGAATAAACCACAGTAGCTCATGGATCACGGATTTCAGATGCAGCTTCTTGGTCGTGACCGCGGGAAAGCCTGCTTGCAGATTAAAGCGCATCTGATAGCCGAAAACACTGAGCGTGCCCACACCGGTACGGTCACTCTTACGGACCCCATGCTCAAGCACATGCTCGAGGAGAGCTAAATACTGCCGCATGGGCTCGCGAAGCGCGCTACCCCTTTAGGACCGGCGGCCGGTTCCCGCCGACGCTAACGGCTCCCGCGGCCGGCGATAGGCATTCCTGATCCACCACATGCCGATTATCAGCATCGGCACCGTCAGCGCCTGCCCCATCGTTAACCAACCGAAGGCGAGGTAACCTAAGGGTTGCTCGGGCACCTTCGCAAACTCCACCATGAACCGCACTAAGCCGTAACCCAAGATAAACACGCCCGAGACAGCTCCGCGTGGCCGGGCCTTGGAGGAGAAGATCCAAAGCACGCAAAACAAGAGCACGCCCTCCAGGAAGGCCTCGTAAAGCTGCGAGGGATGCCGTGGGATCCCGCCGGCCGCCGGATCGGGGAAGATCACGGCCCATGGCAGATCGGCCGGCCGTCCCCACAGCTCACCGTTGATAAAGTTCGCGATCCTCCCAAAGCAAAGACCGGGTGGGACCGCCGGCGCGAGAAAATCGATGACATCAAAGAAACCTTTACCGAGTGTCTTTGCGTAGATCGCCATCGCGATTAGCACACCGATGAGCCCGCCGTGAAACGACATCCCCCCTTCCCAGATCTTGAAGATAGCGATCGGATCGCTGAGATACATCGTCAGGTTATAAAACACCACGTGCCCTAATCGGCCGCCGAGGACCGCGCCCAGCGCGGCGTAGAATATGAGATCACTGATCTGCGGGTCGGACCAGTCGAGCGCCCGCCGGCGCGCCCGGTAGCGCATCAGCCCCCAGGCCACTCCAAAGGCGGCGAGGTAAGCGATCCCGTACCAGCGTACGGCAAGAGGACCGATTCTGAATGCGACCGGATCGATGTCGGGAAAAGAGATCACGGCGTTAATATTAGCATGGAGTGCGCGAACCCCGCGCGGGATTGCGTTACACTCTTTCGGAACACTACCCACTCACGACCATCCGGCATGAATTCACTCACACAAGAAACCAGCCCCTATCTCTTGCAGCACGCCGGCAACCCGGTGGATTGGTATCCGTGGGGCGAAGCGGCGCTCGCCCGCGCGCGCACCGAGGGCAAACCGATCTTGCTTTCGATCGGCTATTCGGCCTGCCACTGGTGCCATGTGATGGCGCACGAGTCTTTCGAAGACGAGGCGACCGCGGCGCTGATGAACAAGCACTTCATCAACATCAAGGTTGACCGCGAGGAGCGCCCTGACGTCGACAAAATCTACCAACTGGCGCACCAGCTTCTGACCGGGCGCGGCGGCGGCTGGCCGCTCACGCTGTTCCTCACCCCCGAGGACCAGGCCCCGTTCTTTGCGGGCACCTATTTTCCGCCCGAGCCACGCTACGGGATGCCGTGCTTTGCGGATATTCTGCACCGAATCGCCGGCGCCTACCGGGAGCAGCACCAGGAAATTCGCAGTCAGAACGCGGCGTTGATCGAGGGCTTGCGCAACCTAGGCACGCAGCAACAAGCGTCCGGCGCCATCAGCGAGGCGCCGCTCATCGAGGCGCGGCGCCAGCTCGGGCAAGCCTTCGACAGCCATTTCGGCGGGTTTGGCGCGGCGCCGAAGTTCCCGCATCCGGTCCATATCGAGTTCCTGCTGCGCCGCTATGCGGCGGGCGCGATGGCCGGGACGCCCGACGCCGAAGGCTTGGAAATGGCGCTCTTCACGCTGCGACGGATGGCCCGCGGAGGCATCTATGATCACCTGGGTGGCGGCTTCTGCCGCTACTCTGTCGATGAGCGCTGGACGATCCCGCATTTCGAGAAGATGCTCTACGACAACGGCCCGTTGCTCGCGGTGTATAGCTGGGCCTGGCAGTTGAGCCGCGACCCGCTGTTCAAGAAGACCGCCCTCGAGACCGCGGAATGGACACTGCGCGAGATGCAATCCCCCGAGGGTGGCTTCTATTCCAGTCTGGATGCCGACTCCGAAGGTCACGAAGGTCGGTTTTACGTTTGGGATGCGAAGGAAATTCAGTCGCTGCTCAGCGCCGAGGAGTACCCCGTCCTAGCACGCTGTCTCGGCCTGGATCAGGCCCCGAATTTCGAGGGCCAATGGCACCTGTGCGTGTCCGTGCCGCTGGAGGCGCTCGCCAAGGAATGGGGTAAGCCGCTCGCGGATCTCGAGCGGCTTTACGCCGAAAGCCGGAAAAAACTCCTTGCCGTCCGCACGCGGCGTGTCTGGCCGGGCCGAGATGAGAAGGTGCTAACGGCATGGAACGGTCTCATGATCAAGGGACTGGCGGTTGCCGGCCGGGTTTTGGGACAGCCCGATTTTCTAGATGCGGCCCAGCGAGCGGTTGATTTTATCCGCGCGCGGATGTGGCAGGACGGACGGCTCCGCGCGACGTATAAGGATGGCAGGGCCCACCTCAACGCCTATCTCGATGATCATGCTTTCGTCATCGAGGGACTGTTAGCGTTACTCGAAGCCCGTTGGCATGACGGCAACATGCGCTTTGCGATCGAGCTCGCGGAAGCCCTGCTCGCGCGTTTTGAAGATCCGGCGCAAGGCGGATTCTTCTTCACCTCGCACGATCACGAGGCCCTGCTATTGCGATCCAAATCGCTTGCCGATGACGCGCTTCCGTCCGGGGCGGGTATTGCCGCTTACGCGCTTGGGCGGCTCGGACACCTGCTGGGCGAGAGCCGCTATCTGGACGCGCGCGACCGCGGGCTGCGCAGCGCCTGGGGCGCCGTCGAACGCTACCCTACCGCTCACAATGCCTTGCTCCTCGCATTGGAAGAGTATCTCGCGCCGCCGATCTCCGTGGTGATCCGAGGCGATAAGCCCGCGGAGAATTGGCATCGGCGCTGCGCCCAACGCTACGCACCGCAACGGCTGGCGCTGGCGATTCCCTCGACCGTCACGGAGCTTCCCGGCCTTCTGGCGCGGCGGGAAGCTCACGACGGCGCCGTGGCCTACCTCTGCGAAGGCCAGCAATGCCGTCCCCCCATCAAGCGTTTCGAGGAGCTCGATCGGGTCCTTTGCGGCAGCGAGGCAATCTCGTCCGGGTGACCGGCGCGCCGCCAGGCGCCCTATTTCTTTTTCAAAAAATAGTGCAGCGACGAGGACAAACTCTTCAGAGTCATCGCGGCGGGTGTCTTTTCGATCACCTCGAAGGTCCCGCTGCGGCCGGTCACAATCTTACCCTCGGTGACATCATAGGTGTCCGTGATGGTCATCTCGCGGCCACCGCCCGTCAGGGTTTCGGAGAACATATACAAGCTCGTCATCGATAGGACGCCGTCCTTACCGAATGTCCATTTGGAAGTTTCCGGAGAGCGCTTACCCGTCAGGTTGAGAGCGGTGCCTTCTATCACCCAGTTTCCGGCGATATCGGAGCGCTGTTGAATCAGCGGTTGCGCCGCCGCGGATGTAAAGAAACAAAGAAAAATCCCCCACCGGAGAACTGACTTGATCATAACGCCCTCCTCGTCACGCTGCGTTGTTATTCATATATGCGCCTGGCGTTATTTTGACCGGCGGCCTTGCCCGGCACAAGCCCCTCGGCGCAAAGCCGAGGGGGGATCCTCTGAGCGCCGTTCGTAACGCGCCGGTTCAGTACGGGCACCAGCGATAATAGGGATAGTAGTAAGAGTGCCGATAGGGCCGATGCGGCCGGGCCGGTTGATGGTACCCGTACCACGGCGCCCGGTACTGATGCCGGTAGTGCGGCTGGTAATAAGAATAACGTGGCGACTGGTGCCGATAGCCATAACCGCCATAGGCATGGGATCCCTGGGACGATCGGTAACCAAAGTTCCACGCTTGACCGGCCGCGGGAACGCATAGGCCGATCGCCAAGACTAAGGCCGCGATGTGGATAGACAGACGAGACGTCAACATGATATACCTCCTCATTTCGGGAGCATCCCCGATGCTGGCGGACAATTTAGCCCACGCATGCTGAATGCCTGCTGAATATACGCGCCAAGTTCCCGCCCAGGGGGTATCGGCGAATCACTTTAGAAGCCGGTGCCGAAGCTCTCCCGATAACGCACCTCGAGCTCCGGCCGCTTGATGCGGTGATTCTGCGTACCGGCGCACTCGATCTTGATCGCTCCCATGAGCGATGCGATGCGGCCGGTCGTCTCCCAATCGAGGTCGTTGAGGATCCCGAAGAGGAGACCCGCGCGATAGGCGTCCCCGCAGCCGGTCGGGTCCGTAACCGCGCGCGGCTTTGCCGGCGGGATCTCGTAACAACCCGAAGCCGTGAAGATCCGCGAGCCTTGCGCCCCGCGCGTGATGACCAGCGCCTCGACGCGGGCCGCGACTTCCTCCGGGGTCAGGCCGGTGCGTTCCTGCATCAGATGCCATTCGTAATCGTTCACGGTCACCCACGCGGCTTTTTCGATGAAGGCCCGAAGATCCTCGGCGCCGAACATCGGCATCCCCTGGCCCGGGTCGAAGATGAACGGAACGCCCATTTGCACGAATTGGTCGGCATGCTGGAGCATGCCGTCACGGCCGTCGGGCGCGATGATACCGACCGAGCGTCCCTCCACTGCCGGTACCGGATTCAGGTGCGAGAGGCTCATCGCGCCCGGATGAAAGGCCGTGATTTGATTATCATCCAGATCCGTCGTAATAAAAGCCTGCGCCGTGAGTGTATCGCTCAGGACGCGAATATGATCGCGCCTAATCCCGCAGCGGTCCATCCATTCGGCATAGGGCCCGAAGTCGCGGCCGGCCGCCGCCACCGGCAACGGATCTTCGCCGAGGAGCTTGAGATTGTAAGCAATGTTTCCCGCGCAGCCGCCGAACTCACGGCGCATCTCCGGCACCATGAATGAGACGTTCAGGATGTGGATCTTCTCGGGCAGGATATGGTTCTTAAAGCGATCCGGAAATACCATGATGTTGTCATAGGCGATGGAACCGCAGATCAATGCTGGCATGGTTGGTTTACTCTGGTTGTCTCGACCGGTTCCCGATTAGCCTGCGGCCGTGAAGGATCGGTGCGTGTGACGGTAAGCAATCGAAATGTCTTCAATTCACGACGCTAGAAATTATTGGAAAATAGGATATATCCGGCAACCGACTGAATCTCAGGAACATTTTATATAGGGCACAAGTAATGCTCTCTTCCCACCAGCGAACATTCGAAGGACGAGCAGTAGCGCGATGGATCGCCTCTTAAGGAAAATTATCGCAAGGAGATAGTTGTCATGACTCGCATAAAAAGCATAGAGCTCCAGCACGTTCCCATCTTAATGATATCGGTGGCAAGCGTTTTCTTCCTATTCAATACCAACACCGCCAGCGCTGAATGCACCGTCAGCATCAGTGGAGGCACCTCCATTATGAACGTCGGGCAAAAGGCCGCGCTTACCGCCACTGTAACCGGAGGCGGTACCCCCCTAAGCTATCAATGGAGTGTCAGCGGTGACATTCTTAAGGACTACCAGGAATCCACTCAGTTCCTCTGGAGCACAACGCCGATGGCACCCGCGGATTTCCAAGGGCTAGGCATCGCGTTCTATTGGAAACCGGATGCTAGTCAGATACATCCGCTAAATGAAGGACCGGTTGACCGAACCGTTTCAGTTGATGTCCAAGCGGGCGCCGATGTGTGTAGTGCGCAAACCATTATCAGCGTCGAACGTAATAAAACCGACATCACCCGCCAAGCGGAGGACATTTACCTAGCTAACCACCCAGAACTCGATCGCAATGTGATCCGCGGCCGCGCGCTAAAGGAACACAAGCTGTGGCATAGCAGCATAAACTTTGGGACGGCAGGCTATGGCACGTTGTTTTTTGACTTCCACCGCGCTTATATCGGTCGCTTCAATACGTGGCGCCGGGAGTTTGGCTACCCTACTACGGTCACCTGGAACCCAGGCACAGTTATCCCGACGGGCGTTGCAATCAACCATTTAAACAGAAAGGCTACTTATGCTTTGACTCCTAAACCGACTTGGTTCACGGTCCCAGGCGGGACGAAGCTGCGACCGTCAAATAAGAAAGCCTGTGATACGGGCGGCGGACAAAACGATCTGTTTGACTTCACCAACCGGGCGCACTTGGGCTGCGCTGTATCGGCGCCTTATCATGGGAACGTCCACAGCCGGGTCGGTGGTGACATGCTGAACGTCTCGCTGTCACCGGTAGACCCTATATTCTGGCGATGGCATTCGTTCTTGGACGGAGTATCCCAGGAGTACCTTGGCCGGGCCGCCGGCGCCGGCCGGCTTCTCCTCTTCCTCCTCCGTCGGTCGCCGGGCCACGGCCCTCGATACCAGGGCACCTGAGGTAATATACCAGGTACCGTTCCGTTTGTTCCGCTACATCACGGCCCTGCCGTCCGTGACTGTTATCTTCAGTGAGGCGGTCGTTGGGGTAATCCCCCAGGACCTGCGTGTGAATGGGTCCCCCGCCACCAGGGTGCATGGCAAGGGCGCGGGTCCGTACGTGTTTACCGGGTATGCGACGCCAGTAAAGAAGGTGCGGGTCCGGTTGATGAACGACGGTATCTGGGATCTGGCGGGTAATGCTTTTGTTGGCAGCACCTGGCGGTACCAGTTGGTAAAGAGTGGGGTGGACACCGACAGTGACGGGGTCAGTGACGACGTGGAAGCCAACATTCTCAGAACCAATCCGTTCAACGCGGACACTGATGGTGACGGCCTGCCTGATAGGGTTGACGCGGACCCGCTGATGAACCGGAATCACTCGCATACTCACAGTATGGACATGGGCCAATGAGACACGGTACGCCTCCGGACGAAAAGTTAATATTCGAGTGGGTTAAGAACACCGGTAAAGCCCCTATGTATGCGCGCGGTGGCGACTCAAAACGTAAGCGTGGTGAAATACCGGACCGCCAAGACATTCGGCGGTAATCCGTTCGAGCGCTCGAGAGGACAGACCGTTATAAACGCTGATATACTGCGCTTGCCTCGAGCAGGGGGAGTCAGCTATGAAGTCCGTTCGCCTTGGGTTGGTCACGCTCGCTGGAGCGGTATTGAGTTTCGCCGTCTCTGCTGCGGAACTTACGGTCTCAGCCGCAGCCAGTCTCACTAACGCCTTCCGCGAACTGGCACCGCTATTCGAAGCAAAGTTTCCAGATACCAAGGTGCAGCTCAACTTCGGTGCATCCGGCGCCCTGCTGCAGCAGATCGCCAAGGGGGCACCGGTGGATGTGTTTGCGAGCGCAGACCAGGAGAACATGGACCAGGCTCAGGCTCAAGCCTTGGTGAAAGCCTCCGACCGACGCAACTTCGTTTCCAACTCTCTGGTAGTCATCGTGCCCGTGCCGGGCAGCATCGTTTTGAAGTCCCTGAGCGATCTCGCACAACCGGCATACAAGCGGGTAGCCATTGGGCTGCCCGCGAGCGTTCCTGCGGGCCGCTACACCAAAGCATCGTTGGAAGAGCAAGGACTGTGGTCTGCCATTGAGTCGAAGATGATCGGCGCGCAAAACGTGCGGCAGGCACTCGATTACGTGGCACGCGGCGAGGTCGACGCCGGTTTCGTCTATGCGACCGACGCAGCGTTGATGCCGGACAAGGTCAAGGTCGCCCTCTCAGTGCCGACGCCCACGCCGATCTTGTACCCAATCGCCCCCGTCGCAGCGAGTGCAAACACGGACGCGGCCAAGAAATTCATCGAGTTCATCATGTCGCCGAAAGCCCGAGGCGTGTTGGCCAAGTATGGATTCGGAATGCCTTGAGCATTGTCGATGGACGGCGCTTGGATCGCATTGACCCTGACGCTGAAGGTGGCCGGGTGGGCGACTGCACTGAACCTGGTACTCGGCGTCGGTGTGGGTTACATGTTGGCACGCAAGCGGTTTTGGGGACGAGATCTGCTGGATGCAGCGTTCACCTTGCCAATGGTCATGCCGCCAACCGTCCTCGGTTACTACCTGCTGGTGCTCATCGGCAGCCAAGGGCCGCTGGGCAGTTGGCTCAAGCAACAGTTCGGCATTAACCTCATCTTCACCTGGCAAGGCGCCGTGATCGCCGCCACGATCGTGGCGTTTCCCCTCGTCTTCAAGTCTGCCAGGGCCGCTTTTGAATCTATCGACCCGCAACTGGAGCAGGCCGCCCGCGTGCTCGGGGTGCGCGAATGGGGCGTGTTCTTCAGGGTTTCTCTGCCGCTGGCCTGGCGGAGCATCCTCGCTGGCTTGCTGCTGGCCTTTGCGCGGGCAACGGGAGAGTTTGGTGCGACGCTGATGGTCGCCGGCAGCATTCCGGGCAAGACCCAGACCTTATCCATCGCGGTTTACGAGGCCGTACAGGCTGGTCAGGATGATGTCGCCGGAGCCCTCGTACTGGTGACCTCCGTCACTTGCATGGCCGTATTGCTCGCTGCAGGCCGACTGGTCCCCGGTCGGGTGGCTGGACAGGGCTGATGGGAGGCGTTGTGGTCTGGGACATCGATGTCGCAAAGCGCTTCGAGCAGGCCAAGGGTCGGTTTGACCTGATGGTGCGCTTCCAGAGCCAATCGCAGCGATTGGTGCTGTTTGGTCCCTCCGGAGCGGGGAAGAGCCAGACGCTCAAAATCATCGCGGCTCTGACTCGGCCGGATCGTGGTCGTGTGAGCCTAGCCGGAGAGGTGGTATTTGACGACCGCACCGGAATCAACCTCGCGGCGCAGGATCGCCGGTTGGCCTATGTCTTTCAGGACTACGCGCTATTTCCGCACCTGACGGTGCGACAGAATATTGCGTTCGGATTAAGGCTCGGTTGGCGCAACCCTCCCCGTGACATTGCGAATGAAGCCGTCGATCGCTGGATCAAGGCGTTTGGCCTTGAACCCGTCGAGCGGCGCTACCCGGAGCAACTCGCCGGAGGACAACGTCAGCGCACGGCGCTCGCCCGGGCGCTGGTCACGCAGCCCAGGGCGTTGCTTCTCGACGAGCCCTTTGCCGCACTCGACAGAAACCTGCGGCAGCGATTGCGAAGCGAGCTCAGCGATCTGCAGCAGCGATTGGGACTTCCTGTGCTGCTCATTACCCACGACGAGGAAGACGTGAGGCATTTCGCTGAAGAGGTCGTGCACCTGGAAGACGGTCGGGTTGTCGACCTGAGCGCAGCGTGCGAGATGGTGGCCACTTGAGATTCATCGGTTCCAGACCAATCCAGGGAATATTGATGGCTGACATGCGGAAGAAGAGCAAACCGATCGAGCTCGATGGCGTTGTCTGGATGACCGTCGGTGGCGACAACCTCGGCGGCAAGGGGCGTATCGGACTTCTACGCGCCATCGCGGAGCACGGTTCCATCACCCAGGCAGCGAAGGCGATAGGCATGAGCTACAAGGCCGCTTGGGATGCCGTGGACACCATGAACAACGTGGCCGCTGCACCCTTGGTGGAGCGCAGCACCGGTGGTCGCGGTGGAGGCTCCACGTGCCTCACGGAGCAAGGCAAACAGCTCGTGGAGCGATTTGCGCAGATCGACGCCATTCACCACAAGTTCGTATAGTTGCTGAGCGATGAGGCCATAGACCTCGGCAACGACTTGAACCTTATGAGGACACTGAACATGAGAACCAGCGCCCGCAATCAGCTTATGGGAACTGTCACCGCCATCCGCGCTGGCGCTGTCAATGATCAGGTGGAGCTGACGCTTCCTGGCGGTGGAACGATCGTGGCCATAGTGACGCGGGAAAGCACGGAATCCCTCGGGTTGCGCATCAATACGACGGCGTTCGCGCTAGTGAAGTCATCCTCGATCATCATCGCGACCGAGGCCCACGACATGCGTCTGTCTGCCCGAAATCAGCTCAGGGGAACAGTCGCCGCAGTCACGCCCGGAGCGGTCAACGCCGAAGTGGCCCTCAATCTAGACGGCGGAGGCTCGATCGCTGCCACCATCACGCTGGACGGCCTGAAGTCGCTTGGCCTGATTGCGGGCAATAGAGGGTTGGCCGTCTTCAAGGCTTCAAGCGTTATCCTAGGGGTCTTCGTTTGAGTTTCTCCGGAACTTGTTGCGCGTAAAGACGGCGCCCGACAAAGCTATGACAGGAGGGAATCGCGTCAGCGTATTCCGCCGAATACGTCGGCGGGGACGACGACTCCGTATGCGCACGAGGTTCAATGAGACCCGCTACGGCGGGTCGGTTCGGCGGGTTTCCGGGCTTGCGCCCTCACCCGCCCTACATCGACTACGACCACTGCACCCCTATTGTCGGTAAACTTCTTTGCGCTGACCTGCCCTAACGATTTCGATCGTAAGGCTGTCACCATCGACGCTATAGACTATGCGGTAGTCGCCTGATCTTAACCTGTAGGTTATGCTTCGTCCCCGAGAGTTTACGCACACCTGGAGGAAAGGGGTTTTCCATCAATCCTTCAGTGATGGTGATGAGGCGTCCAATGACCTCGCGTGGAAGCCGTAGGTCTTTTTCAGCCGATGTTTTCCACGTTCAGTTCTATATAAGGCCATCCGCCTTTAGCCGGGCCACCAGTTCCTCATGTGTCATAGCAGGTTCTTCTCGACGTTCCGCGATACGTGCCAAATCCTCCAAGTCTTCCAATAACTCCTCATATTCTGCCACTGGCAAGACTACGGAAACCCGATCGCCCTTTTCGTTCGTCAGAAATTGAACGTTTGCCGCCATATGCCGTCCTCCTTACGGAGATTCGCCGACTCAATCATAGCACAGCGAATCATCGGCATTGTTAAACGTAGAACAGTCGGCGCAGGCTTTGTTGACCCATCTCGCGGGTCGTCTCAGACTTCCCGGAAGCTTATAGACTGGAGGAAAGCATGATGCCCATCATTGTAAAAAAATGGGGGAACAGCGCGAGTATCCGCATTCCCGCCTTCGTCCTGGAAGCGGCCAAGATCACGCTGAAACAGCCGGTGGAGGTACGCGCGGAAGGTGGCCGCATTGTGATCGAACCGGTGCGAGCCGGTTACGATCTGAATGCTCTGATTGCCGGTATCACCCCGGAAAACCGTCACGGAGAATCAGAGTTCGGACCGCCGGCCGGGCGGGAGCCGATTTGACCGCAAAGCTGTATGTGCCGGAGCTAGGCGATATTGTCTGGGACCGCACCTAGGCCGGTTGCGCGCATATTGCAGGCGATTCTTTCGGAGCGTGGCGCGCCAGCACCGGCGCTAAATGCATCCCGGTGTAAGAGCTCGGGTCGGCCGCCAGCATCTCGGGCGTGCCCACCGCGACGATCCGTCCGCCGCCCTCTCCGCCCTCCGGCCCGAGATCGATGATCCAATCCGCGGTCTTGATCACCTCCAGATTGTGCTCGATGACGACCACCGTATTGCCGCGATCGCGAAGCCGATGGAGCACGTGCAGTAGCTGCTCGATGTCGTGGAAATGCAAACCGGTCGTGGGCTCGTCCAGGATGTACAGCGTGGCGCCGGTATCGCGCCGCGACAACTCGCGCGATAGCTTCACGCGTTGGGCTTCCCCGCCCGACAGCGTGGTGGCGTTTTGGCCGAGCTTGAGGTAAGACACCCCGACCTCCATCAAGGTTTGGAGCTTGGCCGCAATCGCCGGAACGGGATCAAAGAAGGCCCGCGCCTCCTCCACCGTCATATCGAGAACTTCGGCAATGTTCTTGCCCTTGTACTTGACATCGAGCGTCTCGCGGTTATAGCGCGAGCCCTTGCAGAGATCACACGCCACATAAACGTCGGGGAGAAAGTGCATCTCGACCTTGATCATGCCCTCGCCCTGGCAGGCCTCGCAGCGCCCACCCTTGACGTTGAAGCTGAAGCGGCCCGGCATATAGCCGCGTGAACGCGCTTCCTGGGTGGCGGAAAAAAGCTCGCGCACCGGAGCGAATAGACCGGTATAAGTAGCCGGATTGGAACGCGGGGTGCGCCCGATGGGGCTTTGATCGATGTCGACGACCTTATCCAACCATTGGATCCCCTTGACCTCGGCATACGGCTTCGGCTCGATATGCGCCTGGTGCAAGCGCCGCGCCGCGATCGGATACAGAGTATCGTTGATGAGCGTCGACTTCCCCGATCCGGACACGCCGGTCACACAGATCATGAGCCCCAAGGGAAACTCCACGTCTATCGATTTGAGATTGTTTCCCCGGGCCCCATAAAGGTATAAAGCGGGTCTGCCATCGGCGGGAGTCCGGACGCGCGGCAAGGCGATCGCCCGCCGGCCGGAGAGATACTGGCCGGTCAGCGATTCCGTATGCTGCGCCACAGTCGCCGCTGGACCGGCGGCGACCACCCGGCCGCCGTGGATCCCGGCGCCCGGTCCCATGTCGAGCACGTGGTCCGCGGCCCAGATCGCTTGCTCATCGTGCTCGACCACGATCACTGTATTGCCGAGGTCACGGAGGTGGCAAAGCGTACTGAGGAGGCGCCGATTGTCGCGCGGGTGGAGACCGATCGAGGGCTCGTCGAGCACGTACATGACACCCACGAGGCCCGCGCCCAACTGGCTCGCAAGGCGGATCCGCTGCGCTTCCCCCCCGGAGAGCGAATCGGCGCTGCGATCGAGCGTGAGATAGTCGAGCCCGACATTAACCAGAAACCGGAGCCGGGTGCCGATTTCCTTCACAATCCTGGCCGCGATCTCGCCCTTGTAACCCTCGAGACGGAGAGCCTCGCAAAATTCCCGCGCCTTCTCCACCGTCATCGCAGTGATCTCCGGCAAGCGCAAGCCGCCGACGAAGACCGAGCGCGCCTGGGTTCCGAGACGTGTGCCCTTACACGCGGGACAGGCCTTGGTGCTGATATACTTTCGCAGCTCCTCGCGGACCAGGTTGGATTCGGTGTCCCGGTAGCGCCGTTTCAGGTTCGGAATGACCCCTTCGAAGCGATGGCGGCGCGTCCGTGTCGCACCCTCGCTGCCGGTATAGTGGAACGCGATCGCCTCGCTCCCGCTGCCCTCGAGGACGAGGTGTTGCATCGGTTCGGGCAGGTTTTTGAACGAGGCATCGAGATCGAAGCCATAGTGCGCGGCCAGATCCGACATGAGCTGGAAATAATGCACATTGCGCCGGTCCCACCCCGGGATCGCGCCGCCCGGCAGGCTCAACTCGGGGTGCCGCACGATCTGCGCGGGGTCGAAGAACTCGGCGATCCCGAGCCCGTCGCAATCGCGGCAGGCGCCGGCCGGATTGTTGAAGGAGAACAGGCGTGGCTCGAGCTCCTCGATGCTGTAAGCGCAATGCGGGCAGGCAAAGCGCGCCGAGAACACCAGCTCCAGGCGTTCCGGGTCGTCGATGAATGCGACCCGGGCGACGCCCCCGGAGAGCTTGATCGCCGTCTCGAACGATTCGGCCAAACGCAGCTCGAGATCGGCCCTCACCTTGAGCCTATCGACCACCGCCTCGATAGCATGTTTTTTGTATAATGCCAGCGTGGGCGGCTCGTCGAGATCGATCAGGCGGCCGTCGACGCGGGCGCGCACGAAGCCTTGCTTGCCGAGTGCGTCGAGGATGTCGCGGTGCTCGCCCTTGCGGCCTTGGACCACCGGCGCCAGCAACATCACGCGCGTGCCCTCGGGCTCGGCCAGCACTTGATCAACCATTTGGCTGATGGTCTGCGCCGCGAGCACCGAACCATGCTCCGGGCAACGGGGTTCCCCGGCCCGCGCAAACAGCAGGCGCAGATAATCGTAGATCTCGGTGGTGGTCCCCACCGTCGAGCGCGGATTGTGCGAAGTGGATTTTTGTTCGATGGCGATGGCGGGTGAAAGGCCTTCGATAGAATCGACATCCGGCTTTTGCATCATGGATAAGAATTGGCGCGCGTAGGTGGATAGCGATTCGACATAACGCCGTTGACCCTCGGCATAGAGGGTATCGAAGGCCAAGGAGGATTTGCCCGAACCCGAGAGCCCCGTGATTACGGTGAGGGCGCCGCGCGGCAAGTCGATGTCGATGTTCTTTAGATTATGCGTCCGCGCGCCGCGGACGCGAATGGTTTCCATGAAGCGTTACGCTACCCAAGTTTCGAATTTTAAGGATGATCGTGGCGATGAGGCAAAACGGCATGGCGCCATCGGGCCCGAGAATCAATTTTACTTCGCGGGCGGGGTATGAACCCCGCCCTTGACCAAAGGGGAGAGTTGCACTACTCCCCTTTGCAAACCCCAATGCTAAAGTGCCCGCCGTGAACGGCGGGGCATTCAGAATGAGCACAATCGAATTGCGCGCGGCGGCCTCGCTCAGTGCGATCTATCTGCTACGGATGTTCGGACTCTTCCTTATCGTACCGGTATTTTCCTTGTACGCTACCCGACTCGCGGGCGCAACCCCGCTTCTCACCGGCCTCGCGCTAGGCGCTTACGGTCTTACCCAGGCCCTGTTTCAGATCCCGTTCGGAAGCCTCTCCGACCGGCTCGGGCGCAAGCCCGTCATCGCCGCGGGGCTGGTGTTATTCGCGATCGGCAGCGCTACCGCCGCCCTCTCCGATCACATCCTCGGTGTCATCCTGGGCCGCGGACTGCAAGGCACCGGAGCCATCTCCGCCGCGGTGATGGCCTTGGCGGCCGATCTCACCCGCGAGGAACAACGTACCAAGGTCATGGCTTTCATCGGCATCACCATCGGCCTCGCCTTCGCCAGCGCCTTTGTCATGGGGCCCGTGCTCGATGCGCGGGTAGGTTTGCAGGGTTTGTTTTGGATCTCGGCCGCCTTGGCGCTGGCTGCCCTCGCGGTCTTATTCCTCGCCGTGCCCGAGCCCGAGCGCAGCACGTTTCACCGCGAATGCGAGCCCCAATTGAGCCACCTGCGCGCGACCCTAGCGCATCCCGAGCTACTGCGTCTTGACGCCGGCATCATGCTGTTGCATATGAGCTTGATGGCCAGCTTCGTCGCCCTGCCGATCGCCTTGCACGACCATGCGAACCTCGAGAGCGCCGATCACTGGCAGGTGTACTTGCCCGCTCTCCTGATCTCGTTCCTTGTCATGGCGCCTTTTCTGCCTCTGGCCGATCGAGGCGCGAAGGGTAAGGCCATCTTTCTCGGCGCCATCGCCTTCCTCGGATGCGCGGAACTTGGACTTTTCTTCGTTCACAACGCCTACGCACCACTCTTGCTGCTGGTGGCTCTCTTCTTCAGCGGTTTCAACTTCCTGGAGGCGCACCTCCCCGCCTTGGTGTCGCGTGTGGCGCCCGCGGACCGGCGCGGCACGGCCCTCGGGATCTATGCTATGTCGCAGTTCCTCGGGATCTTTATCGGCGGAGCGCTGGGCGGCTGGCTGCTGGGGAAACTCGGGATCACCGGGGTGTTCGCGTTCTGTACCATGATCACCGCGCTCTGGTTCCTGATCGCAAGCCGGACCAGCCTGCCGCGGCACCTCAGCAATCACATGGTCAAGGTCGGTCAACTTTCGAGCACCGAGGCCGGAACGCTCGCAGCAAAGCTCGGCGGCCTGGCGGGCGTCGCCGAAGCGGTCGTGGTCGGCGAGGATGGGATCGCATATCTAAAAATCGATCGCGATCGCTTAGACTGGGACGCGCTCCGGGCACTTCTTCCCGCAAGGGAGTAAGCGGCGTAAGATTGATCCCTAGCCCGGCGGCGGAATCACCGGGATCACTGGCGGCGCGGCTGCCGCAACCTACAAACCGGACCACGGCCGAGCCGCGGAGGAGGTACTGGAGATGGATTCCACCGATGCGATTGCGGCCCTGATGAGTTGGGCCGTGATGTTGTCCCATTATCCCAGCCCCACCCACCTACCCGTCATCGAATATGCCCCGCACCGGTTTTTCGTCGAGCATGCCTGTGGCGGAAAGAAGTGCGGCGCCATCGGCTGGTATGACAACCAGGGCACGATTTACATTGATGAGCGTCTAAAGTCTCAAGATACCGTATCGACCCGCGGGCTGATCGTGCATGAGATGGTACATTATCTCCAAGACCTGAGTGGAAAATTCGATCCGACCGGCTGTCGGGATTCACGTTTCCGCGAACAAGAGGCCTACGCCATCCAGCGCGAGTTTATCGCCCGCGCCGCCGGCCAAGCCGCGTTTCTTACCATGACGTTCCGGGACTGCTGAGAGCTATCGTCTACACGGAGCCCTGCATGAAAATCACCAAAACAGAAGCCGAATGGCGCTCGCTGCTCAGCGACGAACAGTACACCGTTTGCCGTGCCCACGGGACCGAACCGCCGTTCTCCGGCGCCTACCATGCCTGCAAGGAGCCCGGCATGTATCGCTGCGTATGCTGTGGCGCGCCGCTCTTCGATTCCAAGACCAAATTCGATTCGGGCACCGGTTGGCCGAGCTTTTGGTCGCCCGCCCAGGAAGACGGCGTGAGCGCCGTAAGCGACGCTAGCCATGGCATGCGGCGCACCGAGGTCCTCTGCAGCGTCTGCGACGCCCACCTCGGCCATGTCTTTACCGATGGCCCCGCGCCGACGGGAATGCGTTACTGCATTAACTCCGCGGCCCTGCGGCTCGACCAGAACTCGGAGTAGATCGAGGCGCGTCGAGGATTCAGTAGCCGGAGTGAGTATCGATGCGGTGGGGCATAGGCTGGCCGCGCGCGGCGGCGTTGAGCAAGGCGGCCAAATGGACGGAGCGCGCGATCTCCGTCTCGTTGGCCCAGCCCGCCCGATGGGGGCTCATGACGACGTTATCCAGATCCTGGAACGGGAAGCTTGACGGGGCGGCCGCGACACCGAGTTCCCGCTCGGCCTCGGTAGGATAACGGTACCACACGTCGAGTCCCGCCGCGAACAGCCTCCTCGCCTTGAGTGCGCGATACAGTGCGTCTTCTTGCACGATCGCGCCGCGAGCGACGTTGACCAGCACCGTATCGGGTGGCAGCAACGCTAGCTCCTTCTCGCCGATCAACCCGTCCGTGCGCGGGGTATGAGGCGCACAGAGGATGAGCGCGTGAGCGTTCGGTAGGAGGCTCGGCAGCGCCTCCGGAGCGTAGACCTCATCGGGAGGCGCGGGTTCGGGGTGCTGACGCGTCGCCATCACATGCATGCCTAAGGTGCGGCAGGTGCTCGCCACACGGCGTCCCACGCGTCCATAGCCGAGGATAAGCGCGGTTTTACCTTCGAGAGCCACACCGCCCGGCGTATCCTGGAAGGGCAAAGCCCAGCGGTGGCGGCGGAAGTTACGATCAAAGGGCACGATCATCTTGGCCGCCGCGAGCAACAACGCGATCGCCATCTCCGCGGTAGGCCCTACGTTATAGTGCAGGCTATGGACGGGAATGCCGGGGAACGTCCGCATGAGATCCAGGGTCTCGATCGGGACGCCCGCCCAGGGAACGATGAGCGCGCGCAGCTTCGGGCTCGCCGCGACATCCGCGCGGCTTGGAAATCCGTGGACGAGGATCTCGAAATCGGCCGGCCGCGGCGGACCATCTCCAACGGTCAACTGGATTTCCGGGTGCAGGCGCTCGCGCAGCGCGGCGAGGTGTTCGGGTTTGGGTCCGTACTGAATATGCACTTTCACGGGTGTTACCAACATTACATTCTAAATCAGGATCTGGAATTCGGGGATGTTGTTGAGCATAATGTGCGTCGATCGCCGGTGTAGGTGGTTACAGACCTACCCCGCGCGAGACGATTCGTGGGAAATCGAAACCCGAGAGCATGTGAACGGATCGTCGCGAGCAGCGCCGGGAGCCGCGGAGCGAGCGGCGAGACATATCAACTAAATAAGGCGAGGAGCGATTTAACAAATCATGGCTGTTGCGATTGTGTTGGTGTTGCTTGTCGTTGGCTCCATCCTGTTTCACTTTCTGAGCCCGTGGTATTTCACGCCGATCGCCTCCAACTGGGGCATGATCGATGACACAGTAACGATCACTTTCTGGGTCACGGGGTTTGTCTTCGTCGCAATCAATTTTTTTATGGCCTATGCCGTGGTCCGCTACCGTTACCAGAAGGGAAGACGGGCGGTATATGAACCCGAGAACAAGAAGCTGGAGTGGTGGCTCACCGGATTTACCACGCTAGGCGTCGTCGCCATGTTGGCACCCGGCTTGTTTGTGTGGGCAAAATTCGTCGAGGTCCCGAAAGAAGCGTCGGTGATTGAGGCGATTGGCCAGCAGTGGCACTGGAGCTTTCGCTTTCCCGGGAAGGATGGCGTGTTGGGCACGGTCGATACCAAATACGTTAGCGTTGAAAACCCGTTTGGTATAAATACAGACGACCCAAATGGACAGGACGATGTGCTGATAGCCAGCAACGAGGTACACCTCCCTATCGATAAGCCGGTCAAGGTGTTGCTCCGCTCCAAGGACGTTCTGCATAACTTTGCAGTGCCACAGTTCCGGGTCAAAATGGATCTGGTGCCGGGTATGGTCCCCTATATCTGGTTCACCCCCACCCGGACCGGGAAATTTGAGATCCTCTGTGAAGAATTATGTGGCATTGCGCATTTCGCCATGCGCGGCAGCGTCGTGGTAGAGGAACAGACCGCGTTTCATACGTGGTTAAGCAGCCACCCGACCTTCGCGCAGTCCTCCTCTCGAGCAGCCGGCGATGCGGTCGCGGGCGAGCCACTCTATGCTACGTGTGCGGCCTGTCATGGCCCGCAAGGAGAGGGTAATCTTGCGCTGAATGCGCCGAAATTGAGCGGGCTGGAAGACTGGTACATGAAACGGCAATTGAAATATTTCCAGCAAGGTGCGCGGGGTGCACACGACAAGGATGTGTTCGGTAAAATGATGGCACCGATGGCGGCGACGCTGGTCGATGAGGTCGCCATAGAGAATGTCGCCGCTTATATCAAGACGCTGCCCGACAAGCCCGCCCCCGCCACGGTAGACGGAGATGCAGCAAAAGGTAAAAAGATTTATGCCACCTGTGGGGCCTGTCACGGTCCTAATGGGCAGGGCAGATGGTCCGCAAATGCCCCGCGGACGGCGGGTATGAGCGATTGGTATATGGTTACTCAATTGAAAAATTTCAAACAAGGTATACGCGGCGCCCACCCACAAGACATGTACGGTCCGCAGATGGGCCTCATGGCCGACATTCTGGTTGATGACCAGGCAATCAATGATCTCGTTGCTTACATCAATACCTTGTGATGGCCGGCCCCGCCGGAAGGTCTCTTCTGAGTAAGCGGTTTGGACTGCGTTGCGTAATTAAAGAACTAGCGAAGAGGAAATTTTAATGGCTTACGTCGCACATGACGAATCGGCTTACGTCCCCCCTGCCGAAGTTGAAGAGGTAGAGCTCTACCATCCGAAGACTTTCATTGGGAAATACATCTGGAGCCAAGACGCCAAAGTCATCGCCATCCAGTACTCGATCACCGCGATCGGGGTAGGGTTGGTGGCTTTGGTGTTGTCGGGGATCATGCGGTTGCAACTGGGGTACCCGAACACGTTTTCCTTTATCGACCCAAGCAATTACCTGCAGTTTGTCACCATGCACGGCATGATCATGGTCATCTACCTGCTCACCGCGCTGTTCTTAGGGGGTTTTGGCAACTACCTCATCCCGCTGATGGTCGGCGCCCGCGATATGGTTTTCCCCTACGTAAACATGGTGAGTTACTGGGTCTATCTGTTCGCCGTGCTGTTACTGATGGCGAGCTTCTTCGTGCCCGGCGGGCCCACGGGGTCCGGCTGGACCCTGTATCCCCCCCAGGCCATCCTCGAGGGCACTCCGGGGGCGAGTTGGGGCATTATTTTGATGCTCGTTTCCCTGGCTTTCTTTATCGTTGGTTTCACCATGGGTGGTTTGAACTATGTGGTGACAGTGTTGCAGGCGCGCACCCGGGGGATGACGATGATGCGCCTGCCCTTGACGGTATGGGGCATTTTCATGGCCACTATCCTGGCGCTGTTGGCCTTTCCCGCCTTGTTCGTCAGCTGCATCATGATGACCTTGGACAGCTTGCTGGGTACCAGTTTCTTCATGCCCGCCATCGTTTCGATGGGACAACAGCTTGATTACGGGGGCGGCAGCCCGATTCTGTTTCAACACCTGTTCTGGTTCTTCGGCCATCCCGAGGTCTACATCGTCGCTCTACCCGCCTTCGGCATCGTCTCCGATCTCATCAGTGTGCATGCAAGAAAAAACATCTTCGGCTATCGGATGATGGTATGGGCGATCCTGGCCATCGGCGCCCTGAGCCTCGTGGTGTGGGCGCACCACATGTACGTCAGCGGCATGAACCCATACTTCGGCTTCTTCTTCGCCATCACCACGCTGGTCATCGCCATCCCCACCGCCATCAAGGTCTACAACTGGGTGCTGACGCTGTGGCGGGGTAACATCCACCTCACCGTCCCCATGCTGTTCGCCATCGGCTTCGTCTTCACATTTATCAACGGCGGGTTAACGGGCCTGTTCCTGGGTAACGTGACCGTGGATCTCCCGCTTTCCGACACCATGTTCGTGGTCGCCCACTTCCATATGGTGATGGCCGTGGCGCCCATCATGGTTGTGTTCGGGGCGATCTACCACTGGTACCCCAAGATCACCGGGCGCATGCTGAACGATACCCTGGGCAAGTTTCACTTCTGGGCCACCTTCCTCGGGAGCTATGCGATTTACTATCCTATGCACTACCTGGGCTTTTTGGGCGTGCCCCGCCGGTATTACGCCATGGGAAACACTGATTTTATTCCCGAATCGGCGCAGTCCTTGAACGCCGGTATCACCATCGCGGCATTGATCGTGGGGGCCATCCAACTGGTGTTTTTGTACAACCTGGTCTGGAGTTATTTCAAAGGCAAGCCATCGGGTGGCAACCCCTGGGGCGCCACCACGCTGGAGTGGCAAACCCCCGATACCCCGCCGAAACACGGCAACTTTGGCCCGACGCTACCGGTGGTCTATCGCTGGGCTTACGACTATAGCGTGCCGGGCGTCGATGAGGACTTCATACCGCAAAACCAGCCGCCGAGTCAGAAAACCCGAGGCCTCGAGGAAACCTAGTCTTGACGATCGCATTGGTGGTTGGGGCCGTAATCATGGCCGCTGTTGTAGGGTGGCTATTGCGGCTGACGCTAAACACCAAGCCCTGGATCGAGCAGCAGCACCCGATCGAAAACGTTCGCGGCGACAGGGCGTTATCCCTGCCCCCAGTGAAAGTCGGTCTTGGCGTGTTTCTTGCCGTCGCCACGTCTCTGTTTGCGCTCTTTATCAGCGCCTACTTCATGCGCAGGATGGGGGCGGACTGGACTACCTTGGCCGATCCGATGGTGCTGTGGTGGAACACGGCATTGCTGATCCTGGGGAGTATCTACTTTCAACGGGCACGAACGGCGGCACAACGGGGGCAGATAGACGGCGTGAAAGTCGGTCTGCTTGCCGGAGGCGCTTTCACCTTTGCCTTTCTGGCAGGACAGCTTTGGGCGTGGCAACAACTGAACGCCTCGGGTTTTTATCTGGCGACGAACCCGGCAAGCGATTTCTTTTACCTGCTCACCGCGCTGCACGGCTTGCACCTGTTGGGCGGTCTTTGGGTCTGGGGGAGAACCACCGCCAAGGTGTGGCGCGGCTTTGAAGTGGCGGACGTGCGCTTGAGCGTGGAGCTATGCACCGTTTACTGGCACTTTCTGCTCGTGGTTTGGCTGATTTTGTTCGGTCTGCTGTTGTCTACGTAACCGGGATCAAAGTATATATATGACGCAATCTGTGCTGACAAGTACGGGAGCATCCCCTCCTCTGCCTGAAGGCTTGCAAGGCATCGTCGCCGACTGGTCCTCGGACCAGCGGGCGTTTAAGAAGGTCCCCTGGGGCAAGGCCATGATGTGGATCTTCCTCCTCAGCGATACCTTTATCTTCACCTGTTTTCTAACCAGTTATATGACCGTGCGCATGTCCACCACGGTCCCTTGGCCCAATCCCAGCGAGGTCTTCGCGTTGACGATCGCGGGACATCATATTCCCCTTATCCTGATCGCCATCATGACCTTCATCTTGATCAGCAGTAGCGGGACGATGGCCATGGCCGTCAAGTTCGGTTATGAAAAAAATAAAAAGATGTGCTCTATCTTGTTGGTGGTGACCGCGTTTTTTGGCGCCTCCTTCGTCGGCATGCAGGCCTTTGAGTGGACCAAGCTGATCGTGGAAGAGGGGGTACGCCCCTGGGGCAATCCCATGGGCGCGCCCCAGTTTGGCGCGAGCTTTTTCATGATCACAGGCTTCCATGGCTTTCACGTGTCGGTCGGCGTGATATTCCTGATCATCACGGCGATAAAGGTTATACGGGGCGATTTAGATCGCCAGAGGCCCGGTTTTATGACCGGCAGGAAGGGGAACTACGAGATCGTCGAAATCATGGGTTTGTATTGGCACTTCGTCGATCTGGTGTGGGTATTCATCTTTGCGTTCTTTTATCTTTGGTAGGGGATAACATGGCTCACGTTGAAGGGCAACAACATCCGATTGGCGTTTATCTGTGGATCTGGGGATTACTGTTTGTTCTCAGCGCCTTCTCTTATCTCGTCGACTACTTCCACTTTCAGGGTTACCTCAGGTGGTCTCTGATCCTGGTGTTCATGTTGATGAAGGCGGGCCTGATAGTCGCCGTCTTCATGCACATGCGCTGGGAGCGGCTGGCCCTGATGTATGCCATTTTGGTGCCGCCGCTTTGTTTGCTGGTGTTGATAAGCCTCATGGCGGTCGAAGGGGACTACACCTTCGTGACCCGGGCTTCGTCCTTCGGGCAGGGATCCGGAGTCCCCGTCGAGCATCCGTATAGGCCTCATGGGGCAGGATAACGATCATCGTTATCCCTTTACGCGGACCACCTGCTGTGCGCGCGATTTCCACTCGTTCGGCAGACAGGGATGAAGATCAAACGGCGAGATCGTCCAAGGGACTCGGAACACCCTGGCCACCCTGCTGAAGGATGTGGGTGTAGATCATGGTGGTGGCAACATCGTTGTGCCCGAGCAGTTGCTGAATGGTGCGGATGTCGGTTCCGCGTTGAAGCAGGTGGGTGGCGAAGGAATGCCGAAAGGTATGGGCGCTGATGTGCTTCGTCAGACACCTTGATCGCCTTGTTGATGACGCTGGGGTCAACATGATGGCGACGGGTGATGCCAGCACGAGGGCCCACGGAGAGATTCCGGGCAGGAAAGACATACTGCCAGCCCCATTCCTTGGCGGCAGCGCACATGCTCAACCTGCCCTTTCACATCCCTGACCACGTCTGGCGATATCTCCTTGAGCACAAGGACGAGTTCTTGTCGGCGGCGGAAGCTCAGAATCCGAAATTCCCTCAGACGCTCGAGGCGTTCACGAAGTCGCTCTATGCCCACTATTAGTGGTGGTGATCTAACCTGCGCTTTGACCGTTGCAGCCTGGGGTGCAAGTTCCGATGGAAACGCGGACGATAACAGAGTGGCAAGACCTATTGAGCCTTGCATAATGAGTGAACTATTTTCGCTTTCATCGATCAGATCTTTCAGGGATTACACTGGAGGAGACGATGAAGAGCGAAGAGAAACGCAAAGTCCTGGAGAGGCGGCGGC
>Ga0136621_1000129_pt1 | contig 27190 bp, 27 predicted proteins | sample AntDryUQ445A2306_FD_104673 | JGI IMG/M metagenome (GOLD analysis project Ga0136621, IMG submission 104673) | Polar desert sand microbial communities from Dry Valleys, Antarctica - metaG UQ445A (23.06) | ecosystem: Environmental > Terrestrial > Soil > Desert | place: Antarctica: Dry Valley...
CGACCAAGCCCGGGGACGTCGAGCAGGGCGCGATATGACGGCGTGGCGGTCTCGGGGGTCACGCCGATGATGTTGCCCGAAGACGGCGGAGCGGGCGTCCGGCGCGCCGGTCAGGCGGTACTGGCGGGATTGTCAGGCGCCAGCTCTGAGGAGTGGCGCGCCCGGAGGGATTCGAACCCCCGACCGTCTGATCCGAAGTCAGATGCTCTGTCCGCTGAGCTACGGGCGCCAGCTCGTGCCTGACGACAGTATCGGATCCGAGCGACGCTGATTGTCGACCCCGTGCTCGGCCGGTCGCGAGGTCAGTCGTGCGGACGTGTCCCCTTGACGCCCACAGCGACTCGGTTCACCCCGGTTTCGTAGGCGAGGATCACGGCCTGCACCCGGTCGCGAATGTCGAGCTTCATCAGGATCCGCTTCACGTGGGTTCGGATCGTGGATTCCTCGACGACGAGGGCCGCGGCGATCTCGCGGTTCGAGAGGCCGCGGGCGAGAAGGTCGAAGACCTCCCGCTCGCGCGGTGTGAGCTCGGCGAGATTGGCCTGATCGGAAAGGTCAGGCGTGGGCTGCTGGGCCATGCGGTCGATCACCCGCCGAGTGACCGAGGGCGACAGGAGTGAATCGCCCGCCGCGATGGTGTGCACCGCCGCGATCAGCTCCTCGGGTCGCGTTCGCTTGAGCACGAAGCCCGACGCGCCGGCGCGGAGGGCGCCGAAGACGTAGTCGTCCTGCTCGAAGGTCGTGAGGATCAGGACCTTCGAGCTCGGAACGGTGCGCGACAGCTCACGCGTGGCGGCGATCCCATCGAGATCGGGCATGCGCACGTCCATCAGCACGACGTCCGGGGTCAACCGCCGTGCCTGCGCGACGGCCTCCCGTCCGGTGGAGGCCTGGCCGACGATCTCGATGTCAGGGTCCGCAGCGAGAAGCTCGGCGAGCCCCGCGCGCATCAGGCCCTCGTCGTCGACGATCAGCACGCGCGTCACCCGGGGTGCCCTCCGTAGGGGAGGCGGACGCGGACGCGAAACGCCCCGTTGGCGCGCTCGGCCTCAAGGGTGCCGCCGAGCAGCGTCGCGCGCTCGCGCATGCCGATCAACCCGCATCCGCCGCCTCGACCGCGGCCTGCTCATGGCGCTGCGGAACACGATCCGCCGTCCCGCCCGATTTCTGCTGTCAGTGGGCCTGCTCGCCAGCGCAGGCACGGTGTTCGTCGCCGGGGTCTCGCTGAGCGCCGGTGTGGGCGCCATCGTGCAAGAGCAGACCGAGCAGCGAAGCTGGGACGTCGACTTGCAACTGGTCACCCCCGCCTCGATGGATGAGGTCGCCACGATCGTCGAGCAGGTGGCCGACGTCAGCCTCGTCGAGGGCCTGAGCATCGCCCCGGCCGGGCTCGTCGGGACCGGCCAGATCCCAACGACCCGCACGTACCCCGACCAGGGACACGGTCGCGTGTCGGTGACCGCGATCCCGGCAGGCAACACGACGTTCACGCCGCCGCCCGTGCTGGAAGGTCGCTGGCTGAACCCGGGTGAGACGGGGGCGATCGTGGTCAACCAGATCACCCGCAAGAACACGCTTCCCGGCGTACGAGCCGGTGACAGCGTGCAACTGATCGTCGCCGGACGGTCGACTGCCTGACGCGTCGTCGGCATCGTCGAGGAACGGATGGGCGGCGGCGGCGTGTACGCCACAGCCGAAGGGTTCGCCGATGCCACCGGGCAGCCGGGGCGGGTGAACCAGCTGCGCATCGCCACCGACAGGCATGACGAAGCGACCCGCACCACCGTCGCCGGCGCCGCCGACGCGGCCCTCACCGAGGCAGGGATCGAGGTCCGGTCCGCGGCTTCGGTCAGCCGGGGCGAGGCCATCAGCGCCGGGCACATGGGACCGATCATCACGATCGTGCTTGCGATCGCCGTCGCCATGGGCCTCATCGGTGGCATCGGCCTGGCCTCGACGATGAGCGCCAACGTGCTCGATCGAACCCGAGAGTTCGGGGTCATGCACGCGATCGGGGCCCGGCCGGAGCGGGTGCGCCGGATCGTCACCGCCGAGGGCGTCCTCCTGGCCCTTGCCAGCGTCCTCCTCGCGGTCCTCCCGACCATCGGCCTGACGGCGGTCCTCGGCGCCGGGCTCGGCGACCTGTTCTTCTCCGCGCCATTGCCCTACCGGATCTCGATCCCCGCCATTGTCATCTGGACCGCGATCGCCATCCTCGGCTCGGTCCTCGCCACCGAAGCGGCGGCCATCCGCGCCTCCCGTCTCACCGTCCGTGAAGCCCTCGCCTACCTTTGAGCCGATAGACCGCACGACGTCCGCGCCGGCGGAACGCCGCTCGTCTACCTCGGCTCGACGTTCATCCCAGAAGAGGAGTCGAGCTTCGCTCACTTCCAGGGCGACCTCGAAAAGAGGGTTAGCTCGTCATGGGTCGGACGTTCGACCGGTCCGGATCGGCAAGGACGATCCGGCCGCCCGCCGTGTAGACGAGCGATCCGGTGATGGCGAGCGCCCCCTGCTGCGGAGGTCGCGCGACGAGCGGATCGGGTCGGGCCAGGAGGCCCTGGGCGTCAGCCGAACATCACCTGCGCATACGTCGCAGGCGGCACCCAACCTTGGAACGTGTCATCGAAGGTCGAGTCCTCCGCGGCGTGGGTGTATGCCCGGCTGGAAGCGCGCCACGTCCGTCCCTGGACCCAGCCAGAACTGCTTCGCGATCGCGAGCGAATGGTCCATGGCCGAGTACGAAACGTGAGCGCCCTCCCCAGGCGGGTCTATCTCGAAGGAACCCAAAGGGCATCGCCGGTTCCCTCCTTCGGATGCGAGGTTGCATCATGGCGACCTGCTGCTGGCCCTCAACCCCGGGCGTCCGTCAGCACCTCGGCCAGGGTCGCAACCATCAGGTCTGCGTGGCGCGGCTGGAACACCAGCGGCGGCCGGATCTTCAGGACGTTGCCGCCGGCTCCTGTCGTCCCGGTGAGCACGCCCCGGCGGCGCAGCTCGTTGATGATCCGGTCGGCGGACGGCCGATCGGCCGTCGGGGTCCCCGCCTGGACGATCTCCACACCGGTTGCCAGGCCCATGCCCCGCACGTCGCCGATGACCGGCGCTCCCCGCTGCAGCGCGCGCAGCCCGGCGCGGAGGTGATCGCCGGTCGCGCGCGCGCCGTCCAGGATCCGCTCGTCGTCGATGACGTCGAGCACCGCCAGCGCCGCCGCCATGGCCACGGGGTTGCCGCCGAACGTGCTGAAGAAGTCGGTCGTCTGCGCGAACCGCTCGGCGATGTCCGAGCGGGTGATGACCGCGGCGACCGGGTGGCCGTTGCCCATCGGCTTGCCCAGCGTGACGATGTCCGGCGCGATCCCCAGCCGTTGATACGACCACATCGCGCCGGTCCGCCCGTGACCGCCCTGGACCTCGTCGGCGATCCACAGCCCGCCGGCCTCGTGGGTCAGGTGGACGAGCTCGCGAGCCAGCCCGGGAGCCAGATCGATGATGCCGTCGCTGGTCAGCACCCCGTCCAGGATGGCCGCCGCCGGGCCGTGACCGGCCTCGGCGAGCTGCCCGATCGCACGCGCGAACGGCTCGGCACCATGATCGCTGTCGCGGTAGCCATCCGGGGGCGCCCACGTCCGGACGTGCCCGGGATGGAGGCGCCCGGCCCACGCCTCGGGTGACAGTGCGGCGGTCGCCTCGCTGATGCCGTGGTAGGCGTGGGCGGTGCACAGCCCCCCGGTCCGGCCCGTGGCCGCCGTTGCGATCCGCCAGGCGAGATCGTTGGCCTCCGACCCTGAGTTGACGAAGAGCACGACGTCGAGGCTCGGATCGCTCGTCGCGATCAGGGTCGGCCACCTCGAGAACCGTGTCATGCAGGTAGCGCATGTTGGTGTTGAGCCGGCGACCCTGGCGCGCGATTGCCTCGCTGACCCGCGGGTGACCGTGGCCCACCACGGGGACGTTGTTGTACGCATCGAGGTACCGGCGATCGTCCGCGTCGAAAAGCCATACGCCCTCCCCGCGGACGAGGTGGAGCGGCTCGTCGTAGCTCGGGTTGGTGAGTGCCGGCCCGAGCACGCCCTGCCGGCGGGCCAGGAGCTGCCGCACCGGGCTGCCGGCTCCCGGCTCGCGTCCGCCGAGGCGGCGGGCGACCACGTCGAAGCCCAGATCGTCGAGGTGCTCGAGCAGCTTGACGGCATCCCGTCGCAGGTCGGCCGTCCGCCCGTACCGGTTCTCGTCCATCGACGCGCGGAACTCGGGCACCACGACCGAGGCGCACGCTCGAGCGGCGAGGAGCTCGCCGAAGATCGTCCGCTCGATCAGCTCCAGGGGCGTCGCCCGCTCATAGCCGTCCAGCGCGATCCGTACCGTCCGCAGGATGTCCTCGCGGGCGCGACCCGCGACGTGCGACTCGACGGCGCTCACCGCGTCGGCGATCAGCGCGGAGAATCCCATGTCACCGAAATCGATGATCCCGGTGACCTCGCCGGCGTCGCCGACGAGGACGTTGTCGGCGCACAGGTCACCGTGGATGACCTGGGCGCGAAGCGTCGGCCACACCGGGCTCACGACCGCTTCGTAGCGATCGAGCGTGCGCCCCACCAGGGCTCGGACGGCGGGGTCCGCGACCGCCCCCAGCAGGTCGCGGAGGAGCAGCGCGTGCTGGGCGTCCCAGAGCATCACCCGCGTGGACGAGGGATGGCTGAACCCGCGCAGCGCCCGGCCCAGCCGAGCGGCCATCGTGCCCCAGTCGCGGACGGCGTCGTCGCTGAGCTCGGCGCCGTGGATCGACGCCCGGCCCGGCAGCCGGTCGTACATCCGGACGTGGTGCGATCCCGCAACTCCCGGCACGACAGCCCGGTATGAGGCCGGGTCCTCGACCCCGGATAGCGCGCCGGGCACCAGCCACGGCTGGACGACCGGCAGGGATGGGTCGACGAGCGCGACGCGCCGCACGGCGAGGAACTCCATGTCGAGCCGGGCGGCATCCTCGGCGGTGTTCGAGACCTTCATGACTGCAGGGCGCTGGCCGTCGATCAGGAACGTCTGGTCGCGCTCGCTCCTGGCGGCCCGGGCGCTGCCCACGACCCCGAAGAGGTTCTCGGCGATGACGCCCGCCTCTGCCTCGCTGAAGGAGGGCGGCGCCACGGACAGGACCTCGTCCACCCGAACCGACATGCACCCAGCATAGGTTCGGGGTGGACTCCCGAGCGCGGGCTATCCGGGGACGGCCTGGACCTGGACGATCCTTCCCTCCCAGGTCATCCGGATGGGGGCGTAGTGCCAGAACGTCCGGAGCTGGGCCGGCGTGAGGCGGGTGTTGGGTCGCATGTCGTAGCCCCAGGTCCGGCTCTGCAGGCCCCACAGCGGCCCGGTGACGTTGACGCTGGTGACGGTGAAGCTGTCGGTCACTGCCGGGTCGGCAGTCGCTGTGAACCCGTTGAGCACCCAGGCATGGCCGCCGCGGGCGACCAGCAGGCCCACCGGCCGGCTGGTTCGACGGAGGCTTCTGACCGCCGATCGCAGGGCGCTGTCGAAGCTCGTGTGCGAGACGGGCTTGTACCGCTTGTCGACCCAGTTGCGCAGGCCGGCCGCCCATCCCTGCGGGTCAACGCCGTCGCTCGCGGGAAGCCGGTACCGGTTCTGGGTGCGCATGTAGTCGTAGTAGCGCTGCTGGTTGGACCGGCTGTGTTCGGCAATGCGGTAGGTCATGTTGCGCATGATCTGCACGTCGGCTGCCGTGCACCACAGCCACGTTCCCTGGGTCGTGAACACGTCCGGTCGCCACGTGCTCACGCCGCCATGCCACGGCGGCAGCGCGGCCGCCACCGGCGCTGGCGCAACGGCGATCGACCCGGCAAGGGCGAGCAGCAGGATCAGGAGGCGGGGCAGCAGTGGCGATCGCCGGGGCCAGGTCCCATCGAGGCGATGATGCGCTCGAGCGCCCAGGTTGGCCAGCGTCAGTGGCCTGTCCATGGCGCGGCCACCTCCAAATCGCCGCAGCCCCGCAGCCAACCGTTGCCGTCCAGCACCACGACGGAGAAACGGGTCAACTCGAACATTGCATCCGCGCTCCATAACCGCGATGATCGGCCGACGAGGGCGCGCCGGGCTCGCGGTTCCGGTTACTGACGCGAGTCGCGCGTGCTGACATTGGTAGGAACCCTGTTCCATGGCTTCACGCTCGCGCGTGCGGCGCTTGTTCGCGGCTGCATTTCTACCGATCCTGGTCGTCGGGACGACCATGCCGGTTGCAGCCGCTGACCGGACCGCCGCAGATCTGTCAGCCACGCAGCTGACACCAGACAAGCGGATCGAGGGGGCCAAGTCCGCCTCGGGCCGGCTCGCCCAGACCGACCCGGCGCTGCTCAAGCGCAACGACTCGGCCTTGGTGGCGGTCGCGATCAAGCTCGACCACGACGCACTCGCCTCCTACGCGGGCGGCGTCAAGGGGCTCGCGGCGACCAGCCCATTGGCCACCGGCAAAGCGCTCACGGGCGCCTCCGGCGCCGAGCGCGCCTACCTGGGCCATGTGAAGGCTCGTGAGGCCTCAGTGGTCAAGGCGCTCAAGCAGATCAAGGGCGTCACTGTCGGACGAGCATTCCGCGTGGTCTACGGCGGTCTGGCCGCCCGTATCCCGGCCAACGCCGTGGAGCGGATCCTCAAGATCCCGGGCGTCGCCGCGGTCCAGTACAACGCCGTTCGCCAGCCCGTGACCGACTCCAGCACCGACTTCATCGGCGCCGACGCGGCATACGCCCGGCTGGGCACGACGACCAATGCGGGCCAGGGCCGGATCTACGCCAACCTGGATACCGGCGCCTGGCCGGAGCACCCGTCCTTCGCCGACCAGGGCAACCTGCCCGCACCGCCGGCCCGGCCGGGCGGTGGGGTACGGACCTGCGAGTTCGGGGACAACCCGGTCACGCCCGCGGCAGACGTCTTCGTCTGCAACGACAAGCTGATCGGCGGCGAGGCCTTCCTCGACGACCATAACTTCTTCAACCCGGGGGAGACCTTCCCTGACACCGCCCGCGACTCGGATGGGCACGGCACGCACACGGCGTCCACATCTGCCGGCAATGTGCTTCCGAGCGCGGTGGTGCTCGGCGTCGACCGCGGCCCGATCAACGGCGTCGCCCCCGGCGCGCACGTCATGATCTACAAGGTCTGCGGCTATGGGGGGTGCTTCTCCACCGACTCTGCGGCCGCGGTCGAGGAGGCCATCCTCGACGGCGTCAACGTCATCAACTTCTCGGTCAGCGGCGGCGTAGATCCGTACACCGACATGGTCGAGCTGGCCTTCCTCGATGCCTACGCGGCCGGCGTGTTCGTCGCGGCCTCCGCCGGCAACGACGGGCCTGGTTCGGGCACTGCCAACCACCTGTCGCCGTGGGTCACCACGGTCGCCGCCTCGACGCAGACGCGTGAGTTTGCGACCACGCTCCTCATGGGCAACGCGCAGGGCGACTTCGAGCAGTTCGAGGGCGCATCCATCACCGCTGGTGTCGGTGCGGCGCCGGTCGTCCTGGCCTCGTCCGCTCCGTACTCGAATACCCTGTGCACGGCCCCCGCGGCACCGGGCATCTTCGCGGGCAAGATCGTCGCCTGCCGGCGTGGCACCATCGCGCGGGTGGAGAAGGGCTACAACGTCCTGCAGGGCGGCGCGGTGGGGATGATCCTCTACAACGCCACGCTCCAGGATGTTGAAACCGACAACCACTGGCTCCCGACGGTCCATCTTCCGGACGGCGGTCCCTTCCTCGCGTTCATGGCCTCCGGTACCGGCGAGTTCAGCGGCTGGGCCGCTGGCGAGCCCCGCGTTGGTCAGGGCGACGTGATGGCCGCCTTCTCGTCGCGCGGCCCCGGCGGCAACTTCATCAAGCCCGATGTCACCGCACCGGGCGTCCAGATCCTGGCCGGCCACACGCCGGTCCCGGAGACCATCACCGGCGGGCCCCCCGGGCAGTACTTCCAGGCGATCGCCGGCACGTCCATGTCCGCTCCGCACGTGGCCGGCGCAGCGGTCCTTGTCAAGGCCGTGCACCCGACCTGGACGCCCGGCAAGATCAAGTCCGCCCTCATGACGACCGCGACGCGGAACGTCGTCAAGGAGGACACGGTCACCCAGGCGGATCCCCTCGACATGGGCGCCGGCCGGATCGACGTGGCGGCAGCCATCCGGGCTCCGCTCACGCTCGACGAGTCGGCCGCGAGGTTCCTCGCGCTCGGCAACGCCGAGATCTCGGCCGTGAACCTCAACCTCCCATCCATCAACGCGAACACGGTGCCGGGCCGGCTGAGCACCACTCGCCGCGTCTTGAACGTCAGCGGTGTCCGGCGGACGTTCAACGCCTTCACGTTGGACAACGCGACGAGCCGGGTCAGCGTCTCTCCGAGCAGCTTCACGCTTGATCCCGGAAAGACCCAGCTCCTGACGATCTGGATCTACGCGGACGCCGACACCGACGTGCAGCAGTTCGCAAGCATCGAGCTCCGCTCCAGCGGAACGGTGCCCCAGCACATGCCCGTGGCGTTCGTCAAGAAGCAAGGCTCCGTCAGCCTCATCCAGACATGCGACGCCCGCGAGATTTACCTCGAGCAGGCGACCACGTGCCAGGTCCTCGCGACGAACAATTCGTACGACGACCAGGTCGTCGATCTCGACACCCGCACGAACGACAGGCTCTGGATCCGTTCTGCGTCGGGCGCGACCAGGGTGAGCGGCAGCCACGTGATGCGCCACAATGTGACGCTCACGGGCGCGGAGCCCGGTGTCCCATTCCTGACGAACTTCGGCCCCATCGGCGGTCCCAACGGCTACCTGGCGCTGGCCGACTTCGGCATCACACCGGATGCGGTCGGGGACGAGGATGGGCTCAACTACGGGGTGCCCGACTACGTGTTCAACGGCGTGACGTTCGACACCGTGGGCGTCACCTCCAACGGCTACATCGTGGCCGGCGGTGTGGAGACCGCTGACGACATCCAGTTCGACCCGCCCGACGGGACCAGTCCGGCGCCGCCCAACAACGTCCTCGCGCCCTTCTGGACCGACCTCGAGGGCACCGACTCGCCCGGCATCTACGCCGCCACTCTCACCGATGGCACGAGCGACTGGCTGGTATTCGAGTGGCAGGTCGAGGTGTATGGCACGGAGGACCTCAAGGTCTTCCAGGTCTGGATCGGTGTCAACGGTGAGCAGGACATCACCTACAACTACAGGCCGGGCATCAATCTGGACGGGGTCGTCCCGAGCCCGTTCAACGGCCTGCTGATCGGCGCCGAGAACGAGATCGGCCAGGGCCAGATGATTCTGGACACGGCCCCCGCCAACGACTACCGGGTCGAATCGACCGACCCGGCGCCCGGCCAGACCGTCTACTACTCCCTGAGAGTGAAGGGCGTGAAGACCGGCTACGGTGCGGTCACGACGTCCATGAGGGCCACCGGCGTTCCGGGCACGACCGTCGTGCAGACCCCCATCCAGGTCCTGGCTCCGTAACCCCCGGGGAGCCTCCGGCTCCCCCTCACCCGCAACGTACGAGGCCCGCCGGCTCACCGGCGGGCCTCTCTCTTCATGTCCCCGGGTCGCGGCTCCGAACCGCGCGGAACGCCCGCCACAGGGCAACGTCGTACGCGAGCTTCAGCACCCCGGCCACGATGAACGGCACCGCGGCCAGGGCCGGGTTGGCAACCATCGGCGCCGCGAGAACCGGTGACAGCGCGGCACCCGCGGAGCGCGCCACGCCCGTGATCCCGGCCGCCGCGGAGCGCTCGTCCGGGTCGACGACCGCCATCGTGTACGACTGCCGCGTGGGCACGTCCATCTGCGAGATCGAGAACCGCGCGAGCAGCACCGCGATCGCCAGCGGCAGGGTCGGCATCAGCGGCACGAGGATCAACAGCACGTTGGAGGGCATGTGGGTCGCGACCATCGTGTTGAGCAGCCCGATCCGGTCTGCCAGCCGGGCGGCGACGATCCCGGAGAGTCCGGCCAGGGCGTTGGCGCCGAAGAAGATCGCACCGAGCAGGGCGGGCTCGGCGCCGAACCGCACGACGAACCACAGCGCGACCACGCTCTGCACGACGAACCCGCCACCGAATGCGTCGAGGGCGAACAGACCGGACAGACCTGCCACGACCCGCTGCGACCGGTGGAGACCCAGGCGACGGCGGATCGAGGGATCCGCGGGGGCCCGAGGCTCGACTGCCGCCGACAGCCCCCTGAAGCCTCCCGCGAGCGCGAGGCCGATCAGCGCGTAGGCGACGAGCACGACGCGATAGGCGTCGACCGCCGCGAGCCCAACGCCGACCAGGCCCTGAACGAGGACCCCGGCGACCAGCGCGCCGGCGGCGGTCGCTAGGGAGCCCACCAGCTGGTATCGAGCGAAGACGTGGGTCCGGCGGCGCGGGTCGGTGATCTCGGAGAGCGCCGCCTGCTCAACCGCGAGAAATGGCCCCACCTCGTTGCCGCTGGGGCTGATCACGCCGACGATCGCGGCGATGGCCAGCCACGCGAACTCGCCGGTGACCGCGAAGACGGCACCGCCGGCCGCCATGAGCAGGCCGCCAGCGACGAGCGTTCGTCGCCGGCCCACGACGTCCGCGCGCGTGGCGAGCACGAGGGAGATGACCGCGTCGCCGACCAGCGTGAGCGTCAGCAGCAGGCCAACCGTGAAGGGGTCGAGCCCGACAGCTGCGAGGTACAGCGCGAGCACGAGCGACAGGAAGCCGTAGCCGAACATCCGCGCCGTCCGGGTCGCGAACAGGATCGCGGTGTCGGGGTCGGGACCGTCCCGGCCTCGGGTGCGTTGCAGCGGCTCGCTCCCGGATCGATCAATGGGCCGGCAGATCGTACCCGCGGACGAGAAGGGCGGCGCGACGTATTGCCGCCGCGGGGCGTCTGCCAGACTCCACGGGCCATGGCAGAGGCCCCCGATCCGCTTCTTCAGACCGCACGACGCGAATTGATCGATGCGGCGCTCGCATATCCCGAGGCGACGCTCGACCACCCGTGGGGGGAGGACGTCGTCAAGGTCCGGGGCAAGGTGTTCGTCTTCTTCGGCATGGGCGGCGACGTCGTCTACGTGACCACCAAGCTTCCGGAGTCGCACGACTTCGCGCTCATGCAGCCCTGGACTGAGCCGACCGGCTACGGGCTGGCCCGGGCGGGCTGGGTGACCGCGATCTTCCGTCCGGGCGACGATCCGCCGGTGGACATCCTGCGCCAGTGGATCGACGAGAGCTATCGCACGGTGGCCCCCAGGAAGCTCGTCGCGACCCTGCCGTCGAGCTGACTCCGCGGGCTACGCCTTGCGGTAGCGGCGACCGATCAGGGCCCAGGCCGGTAGCCGGCCCAACGCGTCGCTCATCCGAAGATCGGTCCGTCCGTCGCGGCCCTCGATGGCGAGCAGCGAGTCGGTGGCGGTGGCCTCGGCCGGACGCGCGTCGACGATGGCCAGGTCGATCGTCACCCGGCCCGGCTCGTCGGGGCCGAGCCCTGCGACGAGGGCCGTCGGGAAGTCCCCGGCCTCGTACACGGCGCGCACCTCCGCCTCGGACCGCCAGCGCGGGCGTCGGAGCAGGATGGCCCGCCAGGCCTCGGCGACCGGCCGCGGGACGTGGCCATCGCCCGGTCGGCACGCGTCGTCCACCGATTCGCCGCGCGCCCAGCGCGCGGCCTGGTGGAGCAGAGCGTACTCGTCGAGATCGGCGTAGTCGGCCAGCCGATCGGCCGGCGAGCCGTCGCCGAAGATCGCCCGGATCGACGGGCCGAACACCTCGGCGAGGTCGAGGTCGATCGCGCGGACGGTGCGATGGAAGTAGACCTGCTGGTACATGAAGAGCCGGGCGGTGAGGAACATCTCGAGCGCGCCGATGCCCGGCTCGTAGAGCGTCAGCCCGCGATCGGAGACAAAGGCGTATCTGCGCAGGCGTTCGACATCCACAGGCCCGACGGCGACGCCCGTGAGGTATGCGTCGCGCCGCACGTAGTCGAGGTTGTCGACTGTGAACACGCCGGACAGGAGCGGCTGGAGCCACCTCACCCAGCGCGGCATCGCCTCGTCGTGGATCGCCGGCTTGGAGACGAGGAACGACACCCAGCGCGGCTCGATCGCCTCGCCCGATCCGAACGCGTCGCGCGCCGGGTCGACGCCCGGCGCCCGGCGCAGCCCCCGGATCATGCCTCCCAGCTCGCGTTCGACGATGACCTGCGAAAGGTCCTCGTGGGAAAGCGGCTTGCCCGGCTCGCGCCGGGCGTCCGGCGGGGCGGGAAAATCGTGCAGCACGTGGGCGTCGAAGAAATGCGCGAACGGACCGTGGCCCACGTCGTGGACAAGCCCTGCGACGCGGAGGGTCTCGACCACGAGGGCCTCGGAGGGTGGCCTCGGGTCGCCCGCCGCGGCGAGGCTTGCCCTGAGGCTGGGGTAGAGCGCCCGAGCCCAGAGCCCGGCCTCGTGCATGACGCCGAGGCCGTGGGTGAAGCGCGAGTGCTCCCCGGTCGGGAAGACCCAGCGGGCGCTCTGGAGCTGGCTGATCCGGCGCAGCCGCTGGAGCCACGCGCTGTCGACGAGATCCTGCTCGACGGCCTCCTCGTCCGGCAGGCCGGCAGACGCCGCCTCCGCAGGCTCCACGCGCTTCGTGAGCTCCAGATAGCCGTGGATCGGATCGCTGATGAGGTTGACCGCGCGAAACGGGTGCCGGGCCACCCGTCAGCCCCCGTACCGCTGGAGCGCCCGGCGCCAGGTCGCGGCGACGTCGTCACGCAGCTCGGTGGGCTCCAGCACCTCGACCTCGTCGCCCCACGACAGGATCCAGAGTCGGATCTCGATCGTGCCGCTGACGGTCGCGCGCCACACCAGCGAGCCATCCCTCGCACGCTGCAGCTCTTGCGTCGGGTGCCACATCGCCTCCTCGACCCGGCCCGCGACCGACGGCGCGAAGCGAAGCACGACGTCCACCTCGGGCTGGTCGGCGATGATGTCCCACGCCCGGCGGAGCGATTCCTCGATGCCGCCCGCCGGCGGATCGAACGTGCGCGTCGTGAGCGTGACATCGCGGATCCGCTCCACCTTGAAGGTCCGCAGCCCTTCGCGCGTCTCGTCCCAGCCGATCAGGTAGAGCGCGTGCGTCTGGAGCGACGGCTCAAGCAGATACGGCCGGACCACGGCCCGCCGGCGCTCGCCCGCGGCGCCGTAGCGCGAGTAGCGCGGCGGGTCGTAGTCCACCTCGACGACCCGCCGCTCGGCCCAGGCGCGCGTCAGCGCCCGGACGTGACGGATGAACCGCTCGTCGCGGGGGTGGCCGGCGAGGATGCCCAGCGTCCGGTCGGCGTGCTCGCGCAGCGCGGGCGGCAGGCCTTCCTCGAGCTTCTCGAAGGCGGTCGCGAGGTCCGGGTCGTACTTGTCGGCGTAGCGGACCATGAGCCGGGCGGAGAGGAAGATTGCCATCGCCTCGGACAGCGTGAGCTTGAGCGGCGGCAGGAAGGACTCGCCCACGACGCCCCACAGCCCGCCCTCGGACCACACGCCGACGTCGAGCTCGCGGTCGATCGCACCGAGATCGCGGTACACGGTCCGCACGGACATGTCGACCCGCCGGGCCAGCTCCGAGGGCCGGACACCGTTTGGATGGGCGCGCAGGACCTGGATCAGCCGGGTCATCCGCGCGACCCGATCACGCTTGGAGCCGCCCCGCCGCTCGCCGTCCTCCATGGCCACCTCAGCCCCCGGGTCGCGTGATCGGGTGGCCCCGATCACGCTCCGTCGCCGTCATCCTCGCCCGGAGGGTGCCCTGCAGGCCGGCCTCCCCGATCGACGCCGCATCGCCGTTGACGCTGCCTGCCACCCGCCCCACCTGGCCGTCCGCGAAGACCCAGTAATCGAGCTCGCCGCGCCATCGGGAGAGGCTCGCGTCACCGACGAGCTGGTGGATGCCGGGAAACGCGCTGCGGAACGCCGAGCCGTTGATCGCAACCCGGCAATGGCGGGCGCGCGCACCCTCGAAGTAATCGAGCCCGTGGTCCTCGGCGGCGGCCCGCGAGCCCGCCTCGAGGGCGATCCGGACGATCTGGGCATCGAGGTCTTCGCCGGTCACCTCGGCGACCCCCACGCTGCGCCAGCCTCGCCCGGGCTCGAGCAGCCACCCGTCTCCGTCGATCCGCGCCGCCCCGTACTGGCCGAACGCGCGGGTCGTCGCGACGTAGGCGAGCCACCGGAAGTCGGCGCCGTTGCGCACGCCGCGCAGGTCGACCTCACCCATCGATCTCTGGTCGACCGTGCCGCTCAGCAGGATGTCGGTGCGCGCCGCAGCTCCAAGGCGCGGCCGGACCGCGCAGGTCGGAGGCTCGAGCGCGGGGTCCGAGGGACCGAAGCGCGACCCCGGAGCGGGCCGATCTCGCAGGCCCAGCTCATTCGCGATCGCGACCGACGAGAACAGCGTTCCAACGGCCATTGCCGCTCCCACGCCGACGATCAGACCGCGCCCGACGCGCGCACCACGGAATGGCACGCCGCTCATCGACCTGCGGGTGATCCCAAGCCCCGCGAACACGCCCGTCCCCGCGAGGGCCAATGCCCACGGATAGGCGGCCTCGAACGAGGGCAGCAGCGTCTGCGGGCCACGCGCCAGGAGCTGGCTCAGCACCCCGCCGATGGACGGCAGCAGCACGAGCAGCGACCCGAGGCCGAGCCAGACGACGGCGGAGAACGCCCGGTCGCCGCGCGCCACCGGTGGCCAGGCCAGCCCGGCCAGCGCGACGAGCGCCGGAAGGCCCGCTGCGGCGCCGACCGCAAGGTCCAGCGGCCCGCCTGGCCGGTAGACGAGCAACACAAGCGCCCCGGTGAGCGTCCAAGCAGCAGACAGAGCGGCGGCGATGAGCCGCAACCCGAAGATCCGGACTCGCACCCAGCGAGTCTAGAGGTGAGACAGCAAGTGCCGGCACATCCGGGACCTGCGGGTTATCGAACACATGCTGGTGGGGGGATCATCCTCCGACCACACCGGTCCAACCCGCTCCACCACGTCGCGGGACCCGGAGCCAGCAACGCCGCCGGGAGCGGCTCTGAAAGGATCGGGCGTGAGGCATGGAACGGCAGGCGCGTCGAGGTTCGCGGCGACACGGGCGACCCTTCGGGGCCGGTTCGTCGGCGGCGGGCGCGGGTCGCGCGGCCGGAACCGGCTCGCGCACCGTCATCAAGGCGCAGGGCCCGACGGGCTCGGCGCTTTCGGCACCGCAGACGCGGGCGACCTACCGCCTGCTCCTGCTCAAGGGCCTGGCGCCTGACGAGGCGGCGAACCTGACGGCCTTCCTGTGCGGGATCCACATCGGGTCCCAGCGCTGGAGGCTCGCCGAGATCAACCGGCTGTTGTTCCTTCGGGAGCTCAGCGAGGGCGGCCGCTTCGGCAGCCAGGACGGATCGGACAACACAACCGCGTCAAGCTGACCTGCCAGTCAACCGAATCCACCGGCATCGACGGCGTGCTCTCCTCCCGCCGTCGGGGCAACCGAAGCGGCGCCTACCTCCTCCAGGCGCCGTTTCGGGTTCTCTCTGCGGCATCGCGGCGGTGATCCGGGCCGTCTGCGGCGTTGACGACCGGTAGGATCGAGACATGCCCCGGCCGCTCGTCTCGCTGTTGTCGGACTTCGGGCAGCGCGACCCGTCCGCGGCGATCATGCGTGGCGTCGTCCTGGGCATCGCGCCCGACGCCGAGGTCCTGGACATCAGCCACGAGGTGCGCAAGTACCGGATCCGCGATGGGGCGCTCCTCCTCTGGTGCGCGCTGCCCTTTCTGCCGGTCGGCATCCACGTTGCCGTGGTCGATCCCGGTGTCGGCACCGCGCGGCGTCCGGTCGCGATCCGGGTGGGCCGGGGTGACGTGCTGGTCGGCCCGGACAACGGCCTGCTGCCGATGGCCGCGGACCGGCTCGGTGGCGCGACGGCAGCGGTCGAGCTGACCGAGCCCGCGTACCGGCTGGCGCGCGTCTCGACGAGCTTCCACGGCCGCGATATCTTCGCCCCAGCCGCCGCCCATCTCGCGGCCGGGTTGAGGCTCGAGCAGCTGGGACCGCCGGTGGAGCCCACCTCTCTCGTCCGGCTGACGATCCCGGAGCCCGTTGTCGTCGACGGGCGGCTCGATGCGCACGCCCTCTATGTCGACACGTTCGGCAACGTGAAGCTGACAGCCCTCGTCCGTGACCTCGTGGACGCCTGCGGCCCGCTCGCCGCCGGCGATCGTCTGGCCGTTGAACTCGGGGCCGAGGCGCGAGCCGTCGTGATCGCGTGGCGGGCGACGTTCGCGGAGGCGCGGGTAGGGGAGCCGCTGGTCTACGAGGACTCGTACGGTCGGCTCTGCCTGGCGGTCAACCAGGGCGACGCCGCAACGACCCTCGGGCTGGTCGAGGACCTGCCGGTCACGCTGCGACGCGCGGAGCCGAGCTGAGCGATCCGCGGGGGCTCATGGCCGGCGTGCGCTGGCCGGCCCGCGGCATGCGTCGACGAAGACCGCGAAGAGGCGCTCGAAGGCTGCGGGGGTCGATTCCCGCCGCTCCGGGTGGCACTGGACGCCGACGACGAAGCGCCCCGAGCGTGTTTCGAGCGCCTCCACGAGATCGCCGGCAGGGGATGACGTGGTGCCCCCGACGACCAGTCCGGCCGCCAGGTCCGCCGGGCGAACAGCCTGGTGGTGGTACGAGTTGACCTCCACGACTCCGCCGCGCGGATTGGCGGGGAAAAGGATACGCGCGAGCCTCGTCCCCGGCGCGAGCCGGAGCGGATGGGTCAGCGCGGGGCCGCCGCCCCAGGCGGCGCCTCGGTGGCCGCCAACATCGCCCAGCAGCCGACCCCCCGAGAACACGTTGATCGCCTGGAGCCCGCGGCAGATGCCGAGCACTGGCAGATCCCGCGTTTCGGCAACCGCCCAGGCCTCGGCCTCGAGCTCGTCGCGCGCCGCATCGACCTCGGCGGCACCGCCCGGCGGGCCGTCATAACGTGCAGGATCGATGTCCACGCCGCCCGAGAGGAGCAGCCCCGTCATGCCCTCGAGGGCTGTGCGTCGCGCGTCGGCCGGCAGGCTGGGCGCCACCAGCACGGGTTCGCCGCCGTGGCGCGCGACCGCGTCGGCGTAGAGGGCGTTACGCGCGGCAAGACGGACAGGGTCGGCGCCTGGGGCCTGATCGGCGATCGTGATGACGACGCGGGGACCGGGCATGGCGCCCTAGCCGCCCTCTGAAGGCGACGCCGAGGCCGGCTCAGCCGAGGCTGCCTCAGCGTAGATCTGTCCCGGATACACGACGAGCGTCCAGCCGACCTGGATCTGGTCGGGCTCGTAGTCCGCCGATTCGGGGTCGAGGCTCGGGTACCGGTCGCGGTTCCAGAAGGCGATGCTGCGGGCTTTGGTGTCGTAGCGTCGGGCGATCGAGTTGAGGCTGTCCCCGGGTAGCACCTGCACCTCGATCACCCTCGGCAATGGGGTGGCCGAGGCTGCGATCGTCGGCACGGGCGAGGCGGTCGGGGAGGCGGCGATCGCCGATGCCGACGCCGAGGGCGATGGCGAGACAGGCGCCGCCGACGGGGCTGGCTGGTTGAGCCCTGGTGCCACGACCGCCACCGCGACGAGCCCGAGCAACAGCGCGGCGAGGACGATCGCCAGCCAGGCCGACGCCCAGACCGGGGTGCGGCGCCGAGCATGGGGCTCCCAGCGGCGGACGTCGTCGCCGTAGGATCCAGCGAACGCCTCGCGATCCTCCCGTGGCCGGCGCTCGACGGGGTGAAGATCAGCGGGCGTCCACCGCTCGTCCGCGTGCGAGCCGTCGTCGCCCGGGTCGCGGCCCATGTCGCCGTCATCGCCGCGTGGCTGACTGCCACCGCGGATCGACCGGCGAGGGTCGTTGCTGTCCATGCCGAGCAGTCTGACGGCATGCCGGCGATCGTGCGCACCGCCGGCGGTGACGCTCCCGCACGCCTGCCGTCAGGCGACCGGCACCGATGGCGGATCGACCGGGGTGGGTTCCTGGAGCGAGAACCGCGCGGCGAGAGCGAGACCCTCGTCGGCTGTCGCGATGCGCCCGGGCCCAGCGCGCTTGGCCACGAAACAGGCACGATCTGCCGCCAGCAGCACCGCCGCCGCCGAGGTGCCATGGTCCGGGAACCCGGCGAGCCCGAACGACGCCGAGACGACGATCCCCGCGGCGTGCCAGCGCGTGCCCGGCGCGCCCACGGCGTGGACGGCAGCGCGGACCCGGGCGGCCACGGCGGTGGCGGACATCGGATCGGCGCCCGGGAGGAGGATCGCGAACTCGTCGCCCCCGTAGCGGAAGACCGCATCGCTGTCGCGGCTGGCGGCCACTATCGCCGTGGCGATCTCGGACAGCAATCGATCGCCCGCCTGGTGGCCCATCGCGTCGTTGACGGCCTTGAACTCGTCGAGATCGATCATGACGAGGCCGAACCGCTCGGTCTGGGTCACGGCTCTGGCGAGCCAGTCCTGGAACGAGCCATGGTTGAGGAGTTCGGTCAGGTCGTCGGTGCGGGCCCGGATCTCGACGGCGCGATGCACCTCGGCGTTCTGGAGCGCGATCGAGACATGGGCTGCGAACAGCTGGATCAGCTCGAATTCGTCGGTCCGGAACGTGTTGCCGTCGCCGAGCCGCTCGACGGTCAGGACGCCGGTGACCCCCTCGCGGCCGCGCAGCGGCACGACCACGAGGCCGCCGTGGACGGGCGCGCTGGCGTCGACCTGGTGAACGCGCGAGTCGTCGAACTGGTCGACGATGAGGACCGGCTCGTTGTGCTCGATGACCCACCGGGCGACGCTGGTTTCCTGGACCTCCGAGGACGTGAGGCGCTCGTCCGCGGAAACCCCGCGGGCCGTGAGGGGCTGGAGCCTCCGCGACGCTCGGTCATAGACGTCGATCGAGATGTTGCTGTACCCGACGAGCTCGGCCAGCCGGTCGGCGATCTGGTCGAGGACCGCCCGGGGCTCGAGCGTCGTCAGGATCGACTCCGTGATCTCGAGCAGCTCCTTGCGGGTCCGGAGCTGCTGCTCGAGCGCCTCGGACTGCTCACGCAGCTGCTCGGTTGCGTCCGCGTTGGCCATGGCCTGCGCGGCGAAGCTCGCGTAGATCACCAGGAGGCGCAGGTCGTCATCGCCGAACTGGTGGAGCCCGAGCTTCGAGAGCACGACCACTCCGAGCACCTCGCCCTCGATGACCATCGGCGCGAGGAGCATCGATTCCTCGAGGTCGTCCTCGGTTCCGGGGACCGTGTCGGCCCGAGGATCTGCGGCGGCGTTCGGAAGGTAGATCGGAAGCCTGTGCTCCGCCACCCAGCCGGTGATCCCCTGGCCGAGCCGTACACGCAGCTGCTCCGGCCGCTCGTCGACGTACTCGCCGACCTGCCCGTGGATGGCGACCGGAACGAGATCCGAGCCCATGATCCGGTAGACCCGCACGTTGTGATAGTCGATCAGAGCGCGCAGCTCGGTGGCGATCGCCATGCCGATCTCGTGGACGCCTGTCAACCCGTTGAGCCGCGCGCCCAGCTGCTGGATCGACTGGAGCTGCGCGGCGCGCTGGGCCATGAGACCGTAGTCGTGGGCCGTCCGGAACGCGACGCTCGACTGCGACGCGAGCGCGGCGAGGGCATCGAGCTCGTCGTCGCTCCAGCTGTGCGGTCCATCGTGATACACCGTGAGCATGCCGAGCACCTCGGCGCCCACGAACAGTGGCGCGGCGCACAGCGTGTCGTAGCCTTCCGCGATGATCGCGGCCCGTTGCCCGGCCGCCCGCGGGTCATCGCGATAGCCGACGCTGAACAGCGGCCGGCGCTCGGCGAGCGCGACGTCCGGCAGCGAGCCTGGTGCGGGCCGGCGAAGCTCGTCGATGTAGTCGGCTGACAGGCCGCGCGACGCGATCGCCGCCTCCGCCTCGCCGCGCCCTGTCTCGACGATGGCCGCGCGATCGGCGTCGAACAGCGACGCCGCGTGATCGAGGAGGCCCGAGCGGATTGCCTCGACGTCGAGCCGGCTGGCAAGATCGGCCGCGGCGCAGCGCAGCGCCTCGGCCCGGTGGAGCCGACGACCCAGCCGTTCGGCCTTGTCGGCGATCTCGAGCAGGGTCCCAAGGGCCTGCGCCGCGGCAGTAGCCGCGCCGACGGTAGCGGGCACGGCCACAACGGGCCCCACCAGCGTGAGCGCGCCCCAGGCGCCATCGCCGCAGCGCAGCGCGACCGCCAGCTCCGGGCCGAGACCGCGTGCGATCGGCCGGTTGGGTGCCACGTCGACGACGGGCCCGAAGTCCGTCGCCCCGCCGGCGGCGCTGGCCAGCGCGCGCCCCGCCGTGCCGTCGACCGCCCGGGGCCCGAGGCGCGACGCGCCGGCGCCGGCCGCGGCGCGCGGGACGAGGCGCTCCCCGTCGAGCTGCCAGGCGACGACGAGCGCGGACCCCAGCGCCTCCCGGACGTTCACGACCGCCGTGGCCAGGAGCTCATCGAGGGTGGGACCGTCGCGCTCGAGCGACCGGGCGGCGAGCTCGCCGAGTCCCGCGACCAGCGCGGCGGCCGGGTCGGGCGGGCCGACCTCCGGGGGCTCGCGGCGGCCGGCTGCGGTACCGGCCGACGGTGCCGTCGTGGCACGCACCCGAGCGGCCTCGCCCGGGAGACGCCGCGTGGCCGGGCCGGGAGCGGCAGGCAGATCGGAAGCCCGCCCGCCGGCCTCCGCAGCGGCCAGGAACCGCTGGAGGTCGCCGAGGCGGTAGCGGCGGTCGCCGCGCGGGTTGATCCGGTAATAGCGCAGGCGGCCGGCGTCGCTCCACGCCCGCACGGTGTTCGGGTGCACACCGAGCAGCCGGGCGGCCTTTGTGACGGAGAGCGAGGCGTCGAGCGGGCGAGGCGACAGAGGTGACACGCGTACCTGATCGAGGAGGATCACGACGGACGCCCCGAGCCTAGCAATCTCACAGTTCTTGCCAATAACCCGATCCTCCCATGACCCCCGTTCGTGCGTGGAACCTCGCACATACCGGCCGTCGGCCGACCGCTCGCGGGTCCGGCGCGGAGCCCGCGGGGGAACGTTGCAGGGTCATCGCAGGTGGCGGGGACGGCGATCCGCGCCGTCTCCGCCCGCGAACTTAGTGCAAGACCCCGGGAGCGACGGCTGAGGTACATCCTCGCGGCACTCGGGAGTTCGGAGGATGCGTTTTGAAGAAGCGAACCCTAATGTCGCTGACGGCAGCGTTCGGTATGGCGCTTGCGATCGCAGCGCCGGCGGCCGCCGACAGCGGAGACGCGGTCGAGATCATGGTCATGAAGCACGCCTGCGAGGCGTCCATCCAGACCGAAGCCGACTTCGAGGCCGTCGAGGCCAAGGGCGAGGGCAACCCCGTCGCCGTCCTCGTGCAGACAGTCCTGGCCTGCCCGACGATCGCCAACCCCGGTGACGAGCAGTCCGAAGGCGCCATTGCCGGCGAGGCCGCCGAGTTCACGTTCACGGTCACCGACTCGGCCGGGACCTCGGTCTCCAGCGCGGACGCCGAGTTCACCGCCGCCAAGCTCTGCGAGGCCGACGTCAAGCTTGACGCCAACGGCGACGGAAACGCTGAGGATCCGAACGTCTGCCTGGACATCTCGCACTACATGTTCACGGGTCTCGTCTCCGGCGAGGTCACCGTCGAGGAGACCTCTCCTCCGAGCGGCTTCAGCTACGGAACCGTTCGTTTCACCCCGACCGAGCTCGCCGAGAACAACGACGCCGAGTCGCTTCTGACCGACGTCACCGAGGAGCCCCTGCGCCTCGACACGTCGGGCGACACGGACAACTCCGTGATGCTCCACGTCTACAACTTCCAGACCGACATGCCCCCGACCGACACGGTCGCCGGCGACGCCCAGACGGGCCAGTCGCCGTGGCTGCCGATCGCCCTTCTCCTGTCCGTCGCGGGCGGGTCGATGGCCTTCGCCCGCCGCATCGGGCGCTGATCCCAGCCTCCCTCCCTCCAGCAAACGCCCCGGCCAACGGCCGGGGCGTTTGCATTTCCGCCACCAGGAGAACCACTGTGCGACGCCTCAGGATCACCTCGCTCGCAGTCGCCGCATCGTTGGCGCTCGGCGCGTGCGCCGGCACATCGACGAGCACCGGGACCGCCGGCACGCCGTCGGCGGCCGGGGCCACGCTCGCGCCCATCGCAACCCCCACGACGGCCGCCCCCAGCGTCGCCACCGAGTCATCAGCCAGCGCTGCGCCGGCCGCATCGGCGTCCCCTCCGGCCGAGGTCGCGGAGCCGGTCGCCGTCACGATCCGTGACTTCTCGTTCCAGCCCGATGATGTGCAGGTCGTCGTTGGTCAGGTCGTCACGTGGACGAACGAGGACGGCGAGCCGCATACCGTTCGCTCCGATGACGGCTCGATCTCCAGCCCGATCGTCGGCTCCACGCCGTTCGAGTGGACAGCCGAAGGCGCCCCCGGCACCGAGATCCCCTACATCTGCAGCATCCATCCCTCGATGAAGGGCCGCGTCACGATCGCCGGCTGACGCACGCGCCCGCGCCGCAAGGTCGACCGCACGGAGGATGCGAGCGACCATCGCTTCGCTCGGGTTGAAGCGCCCGTGCTCGTAGGACGACAGGTTGGCGGAGTGAACTCCTGAGTAGCGTTCGACTTCGGCGAGGGTGACTCCTCGTTCGACGCGGGCGAGGTGGAGATGTCGCCTGATCGCCGGGAGCGCTGCCTCGACATTGAGCGGCGGCATGATCGCGCCGCGTCGCCCGACGCCCGTCCACTCGCGCAGCACGTCGTCGCGCAACGGCGGGAGGTTGAACAGCACGTCACGGAGGCGCGTGTACGCCGCGCGGTGGGGGAGATACAGGCCTCGCTCCCAGTCGCAGACGGCGCCACGGCGATCAGCGCGGGCACGCGGCGCGCGCGAGCCGTCCGGCGCGCCCGTCAGGCGTCAGCGGCGGGGCGAACGGCCCGAGTCGCCGCGGCCGCCCGTTGCCCGGACCCAGATGGTCGTCGCCGCGACGGCGAGAACGGCGATAACGAGCACGGCGCCGATGGCGAGGAGCGGCTCACCCACGAGCCCGGGACCCTCACCGGAGCTGCGTGGGTCGCCGCCTGCGGCTGAACTGGGGCTGGGATCGGCGGCGAGGACCGCGGGCGGGCCGATAAGGACGACGAGGATCACGGTCAGCGCAAGCAGCGCGACGTCCGCAGCCGGACGCAGGAGGCTCACGTCAGGGCCTCGACGATCAGCCACAGCAGCCCGACGGCGGTGACGGCCGCGCCCGTCCCGAGCAGCACGGCGACCGCGCGCGATGCGGACACGCGACCCTCCGCGAGGATGCGCATCGCCTCGGGCGGCTCGAGTGTCGTGAGGACGAGCGGCCGGCCGAGGCCCGCGGTCAGGCGGATCGCATCGCCCTCGCGGACCGGCACGCCCAGTGCCACGGCATGCTCCACCGACGACACCTGCTCGATCCGCGCCCGGACGGGCAGGTCCGGAGCGATGCCCCGGGGCAGCCGTTCGCCCAGGTCCGCCGCGCGGCCCGTCGACTGGCGTGGTATCACCACGAGCCCGGCGTCGAGCGCGGTCCCGTCGACGCCGATCCCGACCATCCCCTCGCGCAGCTCGAATGAGACCACGTCACGGTTGTCCTCGAATGTCCGCCATGCCCCGCGTTCGAGCACCTGCAGTCGCGTGCGTCGCAGGACCAGCGGCCGGTGATCGGCATCCTCGAAGTCCTCGTCGCTGTCGATCCGCCCGCGAACCGCGACGTACCGGCGGTCTCCCGCCTCGGCCAGGGCACGAGCTTCCGCAATGGTGGCGCGCGGCGTCGAGGCGAGCAGCCGGCCCACGCGGAGGCGCGGTCCGAACGAGCGCAGCACGAGCCAGGAGCCCGCGAGCAGGGAGAGCCCGACGAGGATCACGAGCAGTGGGGCCACGTCCGGATCGTACGCGGAGCCCGTGCCGCGCATGAAAAGACCCGGAGGAACCTACTCGACGCGTGGGCGTTGATGTGATCGCTGCCGTTAGCGCCGCTCAGCCCCTCCGGGCTGACTCAACGCTACGAGGCGGCCCGCTCCCGGTCAACGGGGTTGTCCACGAAACTCCGATTCGCTCGACCGATTATCCACCGACCGTCCCCATTGCCTGCGTGAGCCAAAGGGCCCGCCGTCAGCCGGCGAGGCGACCGGTCGCGGGATCGAGCGCCGTCAGCTCGCCTCCGAAGCTGGTCAGGACGAGCCGCCCGCCGATGAGCTCTGCGGCGGCCACGACATCCGAGTGCGCAACGCGCCACGCCACCTCGCCGTCCGCCTCGATCGCGAATGTCTCGATCTCCGCCTGGACGACGACGTGGGCAAGCCTCGACGAGCCGAAGATGCCCACGAGCGGCGTCGCCGACCGGTGCGCCCAGCTGAGCTTCCCGGTTCGCGCCTGGAGCCCGTAGGTGTGAAAGCCGTAGGCGACGACTAGCAGGCCGGGACTGTCCCAGAAGATCGCCGCCGGGTCGTCGAAGATCGTCGAGGCGAAGCGTGCGGACCACGCGCCACCCGGCCCGTCGACCCGCAGCTCCGCCCGGCACAGGGCGTCGGGCTGCGCTGACACCTCCGTGCCGTGATCGGTCAGGGTGCCGCCCGCCTCGCTCAGCGCGAAGACCTCGGTGGCTCGTCCGCTGCCCGCCCAGCGCCAGCGAGTCCGGATCCCGCCCGGGTACTGGACGGTCGCGTTGCGCGGCTCGGGAAGCGCGCCACCCGGCAGGGCCGTCAGCTGCCCGCTCCACGGAGAGCGAGGAGGCGCCGGGAGACGCGGTAAGTCGCCGGCTCGGGCACGGCGGGAGTCTAGCATCGGCTCCTTCGGGACCCGCCCTGTCGGCGACGGGCCGGTAGCATCCAGCGATGACGTCTGATCGCACGTCGCTACACGCCCTCGTCCTGGCCGACGGCGACCGTCCGGCGCGGACCGCCCTCGACGCGGCCTGGCCGGGCTGGGACGATCGCGTTGCGCTCGTCGTGGCTGCCGACGGCGGCGCCGGGCTTGCTGCCGAGCTCGGGATCGTCCCGGACCGCTGGGTCGGCGACGGTGACTCGATCGCCCCGGCCGACCTGGCCGACCTCGAGCGGCGCGGGGTGACGATCCTCCGCGCGTCCCCGGACAAGGACGAGTCGGATAGCGAGCTGGCGCTGCTGGAGGCGGTCCGGGCGGGCGCTACCGAGATCACGGTGCTCGGAGCCCTGGGCGGCCGGCGGGTCGATCACCTGCTGGCCAACGTCGCCCTGCTCACCCACCCGGCGCTGGCCGGCATCCCGACGCGCCTGGTCGACAACCGCACCCGGGTCACGCTCGTCGATGCGGGACCCGGCCCGGCATCCGTGCGGCGCGACCTGGCCGGCCGGCTCGGTGACGTGGTGACGTTGCTGCCGTGGGGTGGCGAGGTCGAGACTGTCTCGACATCCGGGCTGCGCTACCCGCTCATGCGCGAGCGGCTGCTGGCCGGCCCGGCGCGAGGTCTCTCGAATATCCGCACGGACAGCGGCGCCTGGATCGAGGTGCGCGGCGGCCGCCTGCTCGTCGTCGAATCGCCTGCTACGCTCGGCGCATCATGATGCCCAACGCCGGTGATGCCGCGCCGGAGATCGCCCTGCCGGACGAGACCGGCGCAGTCCATCGCCTCGCCGACCGTCGCGGCGACTGGACGGTGCTCTACTTCTACCCGACCGACGACTCGCCGGGCTGCACGACAGAGGCCTGCGAGTTTCGCGATGCCGACCCGATGATCCGCGAGCGTGGGGCCGAGGTCTGGGGCGTGAGCCCGCAGGGCTCCGGCAGCAAGCGCGCCTTTCGCGCGAAGTTCGGGCTCCCCTTCACGCTGCTCTCGGACGAGGACCATGCCGCCGCCGAGGCCTACGGATCGTGGGTCGAGAAGCAGAACTACGGCAAGACGTACTGGGGCACCGCGCGGACGACGTTCCTGATCGATCCCGACGGCCGGGTCGCGCGCCTCTGGCCCAAGGTCAAGCCGCAGGGCCACGCGGCCGAGGTGCTCGAGGCGCTCGACGAGGCGCGCGCCGCCCGGCCACTCTGAGCCGCGCGCGGATGATCGCCCGCTGGAGGCCTCGCTCGTGGGGGGAAACGAGCGAAGCCTCGGCGATGATTGTCGACCCGGGCCGGAGCCCGCGCAAGATCCTGCGAGCCCGCGCCAGGGCGCCCGAGCGCCCGTCGTGACCGATCCGCAGCCCACGTCCGAGGCCGACTCCGCGCCACCCGTCGCGCACGCGTGGCGGCCGGATCGGTTCATGGTCATCACCGCCCATCCGGACGATGCCGAGTTCGGCCCGGCGGCCACCGCGGCCCGCTGGATCGACGAGGGCAGCACCGGCTGGCTGGTGTGCTGCACGAGCGGCGACCAGGGCGGCGAGGACGCGGATCTGGACCCGCTCGAGCTCGCCGCGGTCCGCGAGCGCGAGCAGCGGGCGGCGGCCGCGATCGTCGGCTACGCCGGGGTGAGCTTCCTCCACCAGCCCGACGGCGCGCTCGCCAACGACCTCGCGCTGCGCGAGATGCTCGTGCGCGAGATCCGGACATTCCGCCCGGACGCGGTCCTTGCGACCGACCCCGAGGTGATGTTCTACAGCGACGGCGGTGTCAACCACACGGACCATCGGGCAGCGGGCATGGCCGCGGTCGACGCGGTCTATCCCGCCGCCCGGAACCCGATGGCCTTCCCGTGGCTCAGCCGCGACGGGCTGGCGAGGCACGTGGTCCGGCGGCTTTATCTCTTCTGGTCGAACCAGCCCAATGCCTGGGTCGACGTGACGTCCACCATCGACCGCAAGATCGCCGCGCTCCGGGCCCATGAGAGCCAGCTGAGCGAGCCTGAGCGCGTCGAGTCCTGGATCCGGAAGTGGGCAGCAGACGAGGGCAAGCGCATCGGCGCCGCCGCCGCGGAGGGCCTGCGCGCGATCGTCATCGAGGACGACGAGACCGAGGGGCCGGCTGCGCGGGACGAGTCGGATCAGGAACCCGGGAAGCCGGCCGAGGCCGACTGACAGCCCGCGGTCAGTCGGTGCCCAGCAGGAGCGGGCGAACCCGCGCCCAGTCGTTCCAGAGATAGGCCAGGGCGTCCGCGCGGCGCCCCAGCACGCTCACGAGCTCGCCCAAAGTCAACCCCCCGGCCACCTCCGCGAGGAACTCGTCGGC
>Ga0136621_1000131_pt1 | contig 26901 bp, 28 predicted proteins | sample AntDryUQ445A2306_FD_104673 | JGI IMG/M metagenome (GOLD analysis project Ga0136621, IMG submission 104673) | Polar desert sand microbial communities from Dry Valleys, Antarctica - metaG UQ445A (23.06) | ecosystem: Environmental > Terrestrial > Soil > Desert | place: Antarctica: Dry Valley...
CGCCGCAGCGCGGGCAGCGATCGCCCTCCCGCACGGACCGAATGTCGGCGAACCGGGCCTCGAAGTCGCGGCCGGCCTCGACCCCCCGGAGGTGCCACCCGTCGCGGTTCGCGCCCGCCACGAACTGCCCCTCCCGCAGTGCCTCGTCGGCCACGACCTCGACCGCCACGCCGACCGGGCCGAGCGAGCCCCCGCCGGCACCGAAGGCGCTGCGAATCTCCTCGTCTTCCGCCGGTCGAAAGTCGCTCTGGAGCGCGGCTGCCATCTTGATGTCGTGCAGACGATCGTCCCCCCGGACGAGGCCGAGCACGAGCGTCCCGTCGCTCCTCACGACCGGCATCGCCTTCGACGTGGCGCGGGGATCGACGCCGAGGAAGCGCGCCACGTCGTCGATCGTCGCGACGCCCGGAGTCTCGACCTCCTCGACCGCATCGAGCCGCTCCGGGAAGTCGGGGGCGGGCGGCACGGCCTTCGCCACCTCGGTGTCCGCCCCGTAGTCGCCGTTCTCGCAGAGCGCGAGCTCGTTCTCGCCCGAGGCCGCCGGGGCGAGGAAGTCCTTGCTCTCGCTGCCTCCCATCATCCCGGGCTCGGCCTCCACCTCGTAGTAGCGAAGGCCGCAGCGATCCAGGATACGCCTGTAGGCGACCGCCTGGCGGGCGAAGCTCTCGTCGAGCCCGGCTTCGTCCCGGTCGAAGGAGTACGCATCCTTCATGATGAACTCGCGCAGGCGGATCAGCCCGCCGCGCGAGCGCGGCTCGTCCCGCGCCTTCGTGCTGAAGTGGTACCAGACCTGAGGAAGCTGCCGGTACGACTGGAGCTCGCTCGCGTGGAACGTGAACGTCTCCTCGTGCGTCATCGGCAGCACGAAGGGGCGGTCGTTGCGGTCGCGCAGCTTGAACACCTCCGGATAACGGATGCGACCGCTCTTCTCCCAGAGCTCGGCCGGTGTCAGAAGCGGACAGGACATCTCCTGCGCCCCGGTGGCATCCATCTCCTCGCGGATGATCCCGACGATCTTCTGGTGCACGCGCCAGCCGAGCGGCAGGAACGTCCAGATCCCTGCGCCCAGCTGCCGGATGTACCCGCCGCGGACGAGCAGCTTGTGGCTGGCCGCCTCGGCGTCCCCGGGGGCGTCCCGCAGGGTGGGTAGGAAGAGCTTCGAGGCGCGTGTTGCCACGCTGGTAACCCTAGTCGCTCCGCCCCGCGGGCTCGGCAACGGCCTCCCCTACACAGGTCGCTCGGTGCCAGGGGAATCAAGGAGGCCTCCGCCACTACGGCGTCGCTTGCGATGCCGTCCAAAAGGCCGCGCGGTTCATCCGCGCGGCTGCTCCACCCGCTCGTTGGAAACACCGTCCAGGGGAATCAAGGAGGCCTCCGCCATTGCAAGCGCGGCCGGCTTCGCCATCTTCAGGCGCCGTGGCCGTCGCATCCCCGACGCGATCCAGGCGTCGATCTCGTCGAAGAGCTCGTCGACGAGGACCTCGGACGAGACCTTCTTCAGCACGCGTCCGTGCGCGTAGATGAAGCCGGCTTCACGGCCTCCGGCGATGCCAAAGTCGGCGTCGCCGGCTTCGCCGGGCCCGTTGACGGCACAGCCCATCACCGCAACCTCGAACGCTTGCGGATAGGAGCCCAGGCGCTCCTCGACCTGCACAGCGAGATTCTCGACCCCGACGTTGTCCCGCCCGCACGAGGGGCACGCGATCATGACCGGACCACGCTCACGCAGGCCGAGCGCCTTCAGGATCTCCCAGGCGACCTCGACCTCCTTGACGGGATCGGCCGTCAGCGAGACGCGCAGGGTGTCGCCGATGCCGTCGGCGAGCAGCGTCCCGATGCCGACCGCGCTCTTGATCGAGCCCGAGAAGGGGGTCCCCGCCTCCGTCACGCCGAGGTGCAACGGGTAGGGCACCCTCGAAGCCAGCATCCGGTAGGCACGGATCATCGTCGGTACCGAGGTCGACTTGACCGAGATCTTGAACTCGCGGTAGTCGAGTCGCTCCAGCAGCTCGACCTCCTCGAGCGCCGCCTTGACGAGCGCCTCGGCCTGGTCGCGATGGGCGAGCTCGTGGAGATGGCTCGGAAGCGAGCCGGAGTTCGCGCCGATCCGCATCGAGATTCCAGCGCGCTTTGCGGCGCGCACGACCTGCTCGACCTTGTCCGCTCCACCGATGTTGCCGGGATTGATCCGCACGGCCGCCACGCCGGCCTCGATCGCCCGCAGAGCGAGGCTCGCGTTGAAATGGATGTCGGCGATGACCGGAATCGGGGAGAAGCGCACGATCTGCTTCAACGCCTCGGCATCTTCGATCTTCGGCACGGCACAACGGACGAGCTCGCAGCCCGCGGACGCGAGCGCTGCGATCTGGGCTGTCGTCGCCTCGACGTCGCGCGTCGGCGTCAGCGTCATCGACTGCACGACGACGGGTGCACCACCTCCGATCGGGACGTTCCCGACCGTGATCGCTTGCGTGCTAGGCACGCCTCGATTGTAGAGGCGGCGGGACTGGCTCAGCCTCCGCCGAGCCTGCCGATGTCGTTCGAGAGCCCGATCACGAACAGGATGATCACGAACGCGATGCCGATTGCCGAGACGCGCTCGTAGACCTCGCGGCCGACGGCGCGACCCCGCAGAGCCTCGATCAGCGAGAACATGATGTGGCCGCCGTCGAGCGGGAGGAGCGGCAGGAGGTTCAGGAGGGCGAGCGAGAGGCTGATCAGCCCCATCACCCAGAGGAAGGTCTCGACGCCCGCGTCGAGCGCGTTCGAGGAGCCCTGCACGATCCCGACGGGGCTCGACACGTCCTCGCGGCAGGAGCCGCGCACGAGTCGCCCGAGCGACTTACCGATCTCCCGGGTCACGATCCCGGTCGTCTCCACGGACCGCCAGGTCGCGTCGGGAGGGCTCAAGCCTTCGCCGCGAAGGACGAAGCCGAGGCGGTAGGAGTCGTCCTCCTCCCGGCGGGGCCGTACCGGACCGAGGAAGACCTCACGCCCGCCTCGGCGGACGGTGAGCGTCAGCGGCCGCCCTTCGGAACCGGCGATCTCGTCGGGAATCCGGGAGGGCGTCACCGGCCGGCCGTCGATGGCGAGGATGCGATCCCCGCTTCGAAGTCCGACACGTTCCGCCGGAGCGCCCGGCAGGACCGAGTCGATCGTCGTCGTCGCCTTGCCGCCTCCGAACATGAAGAGGGCCGCAAAAAGGCAGACGGCGAGCACCAGGTTCGTCGCCGGTCCGGCGAAGATCACCGCCACACGCCGCCACGTCGCCTGGCGCCAGTAGGCGTCGGGCGCGAGCCCGTCGCGCAGCTCTCGGATCGCTCGCGTCGCGCTCCGCTCGGCCGAGCTCGTGAGTTCCGCCTCCTCGAGAGCAGACTCCAGCCCATCGAGTGCGCGGCCAGCCTCGACGAGCTTGCCGGCCGCAAGCGGCCGCTTGACGCTCTCCACCGGGTGGACGAGCTTCGGGGCCTGCTGCACCACCTGGGCGAAGTGGAGATCGAGATCGGATGGCGCCGGCCGGTGCATGCCGGGGATCTTCACGTAGCCGCCCAGTGGAATCGCGCCGATCCCGTACTCGATCCCGTTGTGGACCTTCTTCACGAGCGGGGGCGGAAAGCCGACGTAGAACCGCCTCGGGCTCATGCCGACGGCCCGGGCGGTGAAGAAGTGTCCCGCCTCGTGGACGAGGATCAGCACCCCGAGGCCGAGGATCGCAATAGCGATGTTCACGCTACTCCTACTTCGTGAGCGGAGACCAGCCGGTTTGCGAGCTCGCGCGCAGCGCGGTCGGCGCCGACGAGCTCGTCCAGCTCGACAGCGGGCGAGCTCTCCGTTCCTTCGAGCGTCGCTTCGACCACGGCTGCGATTCCGAGGAAGGGAAGGCTCCCTGCGAGGAACGCCGAGACCGCGACCTCGTTGGCCGCGTTGAAGACGCACGGCAGGGTTCCCCCCGCCTCCCCGGCCCGCCGGGCGAGCGAGAGCAAGGGGAATGTCTCGTCGTCCGGGGCGCCGAACTCGAGCGTCAGGCCTCCGGCGAGGTCGAGGGCGGGCACCGGCGTCGCGGGACGTTCGGGATAGGTCACGGCATAGGAGATCGGTATGCGCATGTCCGGATAGCCGAGGTGCGCGAGCGCGGCGCCGTCCCGCAGACGGAGGATCGCATGCACCACCGAGCTCGGGTGGAGGACGACCTCGATCCGCTCGTACGGAAGTCCGAAGAGGAAGTGGGCCTCGATCAGCTCGAGGCCCTTGTTTGCGAGCGTCGCCGAGTCGACCGTGATCTTCGGCCCCATGTTCCAGGTCGGGTGCGCCAGCGCCCCTGCCGGAGTCACGTCCTGCAGCTCCTCGCGCGTGTGACCCCGGAAGGGTCCTCCCGAGGCGGTCAGGACGAGCGAATGCACCGTCTCGGGCTCCGGTCCTTCGAGCAGCTGGAAAGCGGCAGAGTGCTCGCTGTCGACCGGGATCAGGCGACCTCCCCCCCGCCTCCAGGCTGCAGCGGCTACCTCGCCGCCGGCGACGAGGCTTTCCTTGTTGGCGAGAGCCAGGTCGACCCCGTGCTCGAGGGCCCAGAGCGTGGCCGGAAGACCTGCGAAGCCCGTCACGGCGTTGAGAACGACGTCAGGCTCCGAGCGCTCCAGCAGCTCGGCCAGGTCGCCGCCGACCTGAACGTGCTCGACGTCGAGACTCGCCGCGAGCGCGTCGAGCGGCCGGGATCCCGAAGCGAGAGCGCAGATCTCGAGCTCGGGGCGGCCCGCGACGATCTCGATTGCCTGGCGTCCGATCGACCCGGTCGCACCGAGCAGAGCGATCCTCCTCACAGAGGAAGTCTATGGAGAGCCGTCCGGCTCAGCTGAGAGCCAGGACGGCGTAGAAGGCGGCGACCGCCGCGAAGAGATGGGCGTCGATGCGATCGAGGACGCCGCCGTGACCGCCGAGCAGGCGGCCGCTGTCCTTCACGTTCACGTCTCGCTTGATCTGAGACTCGAAGAGGTCCCCGATTGGCGCGGCGACGGCGATCGCCGCGCCGAGCACCAGCGAGCGCCAGATGTCGAGGAAGTCCTGGTCGTAGAGCGCGAAGAATGGAACCGCCACCGCGACCGCCGTTCCCGCGATGAAGCCCTCCCAGGTCTTGCCCGGCGACGTCCGGGGGGCGAGCTTGTGACGCCCCAGTAGCCGTCCCGTGAAATAGGCCGCCGTATCCGAGGCAAAGACGGCGAGGAGGACGGTCAACGCAACGAGCCGTCCGTCCTCGGGGATCGCTCGCAACAGAAGCACGTGCCCGAGTCCCAGCCCGATCCAACCCGCCCCGAGAATCGTCGTTCCGACCGAGATCGTCGTCGAGGAGCGCGTATCGGCGATGCCCTTCAGCAGGAAGGCGAGCGCGAACGTACTGAAGAAGCCGGCCATCATCCACTCGGGGCCGCCCAGGTGGGCGCCGAGCAGGGCCGCGAGCGCGCCGGCATACCCAGCGAGTACGAGCGGCCGGTGCGATCGGGTCATGTGGTACAGCTCGTGAAGTGCCACGAGCGCCCCGGCTGCGGCGAGCGCAAGGAGCCACCAGCCGCCGAGCCAGACGAGGCCAAGCACGAACGGCAGCGCGGTGACCGCTACCAGGATGCGCGACCAGAAGGCCGTCATCGAGTCATCGCCGCCCGCCGAAGCGGCGTCGCCGGCCGGCATAGGCCTCCAGTGCACCGCGGAGATCGTCACCCGTGAAGTCGGGCCAGAGGCGGTCGACGAAGACGAGCTCTGCATAGGCCAGCTGCCAGAGCAGGAAGTTCGAGATCCTCTGCTCGCCCGATGTGCGGATGACGAGATCGGGATCTCGCATCTCCGGCGCGTAGAGGTGTGACGCCAGGAGCTCCTCGTCGACCGCCTCGGGTGCGACCCCCGAGGCCACGAGTCTTCGAGCGGCCTCGATCAGCTCGGCTCGTCCCCCGTAGTCGAAGGCAATCCAGAGGAGGAGCCGCTCGTTCTCGGCTGTCTCGGCCTCGAGCTCCGCCATGCGAGTCTCGAGCTCTGCAGGAGCGCGGTCACGGCGTCCCAGGAAGCGCGTTCGGACACCCTGGCTGGCCAGGTCGGGCAGCTCGCGCTCGATCGTCTCGCCGAAGATCTCCATCAGATCGTCGACCTCCTCGGCCGGTCGGGCCCAGTTCTCGGTCGAGAAGGCGTAGACGGCTAGCGATTCGACGCCGAGGTCGATCGCGGCTTCGACCGTGCGACGAAGCGCCCGCGTGCCCTCCCGGTGGCCGGCGGCGACGGGCAGTCCCCGACGGCGTGCCCATCGCCCGCTGCCGTCCATGATGATCGCGACGGCGCGCGCATAGTCGTCGCGACCGGCGTCCTTGCTGGGCGCTTCCAGGCGACCCGCCAATCCTCGTGATCCGAATCTCGCCGGGGCGAGATTCAGACCTCCATGATCTCGGCTTCTTTGTGCTTGAGGAGGTCGTCGATCGTGTTCGTATGGGCGTCCGTCAGCTTCTGGACCCGCTCTTCTGCCCGGCGCTCGTCGTCGTCGCCCACCTCGCCCTTCTGCGCAAGCTCCTTGAGGTGATGGATGGCGTCACGCCGCACGTTGCGTATGGCTATCCGTCCCTCTTCGGCGATCTTCCGAACGACCTTGACGAGCTCCTTGCGACGCTCCTCGGTGAGCGCCGGGATGGGCAGCCGCACCTGCTTCCCGTCGTTCGAGGGCGTGAGTCCGAGGTCGGACTCTTGAATTGCCCGCTCGATCGCCTTCACCGAGGTGGGGTCGAAGGGCTGGATCGTGAGCATTCGCGGCTCGGGGACGTTGATCGTCGCAAGCTGTTTGAGCGGCGTTCGCTGGCCGTAGTAGTCGATCTCGATGCGGTCGAGCAGCGCTCCGGAGGCTCGGCCCGTCCGGACGCTGTTGAGCTCGGTTCGAGCCGCCTCGATCGAGCGGTCCATCCGACGGCTCGCATCCTGAATCAGATCCTCGATCACGTCTCAGTCACCTCCTACGTCGAGCTCGAGTGGGGTCGAGATGATCGTGCCGACGTGCTCGCCGAGCGCGACCCGGCGAATGTTGCCCTCGGCGAGCGCGAAGACGTAGATTGGCATCCCGTTGTCGCGCGAGAGCGAGAGCGCCTCGGTGTCCATCACGCGGAGACCCCGCTCGATCGCCTCGTGATGGGTCAGTGTGGGAAGAAGCTGGGCGGTCGCATCGAGGCTCGGATCGCCGCTGTAGACGCCGTCGACCGCGTTCTTCGCCATCAGGATCGCCTCCGCGCCGATCTCGAGCGCGCGCAGCGCGGCGGCCGTGTCGGTCGTAAGGAACGGATTGCCCGTGCCCCCGGCGAAGATGACGATTCTTCCCTTCTCGAGATGGCGGATCGCGCGCCGCCTGATGTAGGGCTCCGCGACCTCCGCCACGCCGAGCGCCGAAAGGAGCCGGGTCTGCGCGCCCCGACGCTCGAGCGCGTCCTGGATCACCAGGGAGTTCAACACCGTCGCGAGCATGCCCGCGTAGTCGGCCGTCGCGCGATCCATGCCCTCCGCCGCCGCCGCCATGCCCCGGTAGATGTTTCCGGCCCCCACGACGATCGCGATCTCGAGCCCGAGCCGCTGGACGTCGGCGATCTCGTCGGCGAGCACGTCGATGCGCCTGGGATCGAGACCGTAGTCGCGATCGCCCATCAGGGCCTCGCCCGAGAGCTTCAGCAGGATCCGCGAGAAAGCGGGTGGCGCGCTCGCTGGCGGCTCGAGCTCGGTCACTTGAGGCGCGCCGCTCATTCTCTCAGCGGCCCAGGGCGTAGCGGTCGTAGGCGAGTACCTCGACACCCTGCTCTTCGAGCGCCTGCCCCACCGTCTTGCCCGGCTCGTGGATCCATTGCTGGTCACCGAGAACGTGCTCGGCGAAGAAGCGCTTCGCGAGCATTCCCTCCACGATCTTCGGGCGAACGTGCTCGGGCTTTGCCTGAACGTCGGGCTGCTTCTCGTAGATCGCGCGCTCCGTCGCGATCTCCTCGTCGGGGATCTTCGTGCGATCGAGAAAGCGGGGGCCCGCGAACGCGATGTGCATTGCGAGTTGGCGTGCGGCCTCGGCCGTCGCGCCACGCGTCTTGACGAGAACGCCGATCTTGTTCGCGGGCGGATGAACATACGCAGCGAGCACTTCTCCGTCTTGCGCGTCGTAGCGGGCTGCCCCGACGACCACGATGTTCTCGCTGATCTTGCCGACGAGCTCCTGACGCTCGACCTCGAGGGCCGAGACTGCATCCGGGCCCTCTGCCTCGACGGCTTCCAGGACGCGCTGGGCGAAGGTCTGGAACTCGTCGTTTCGGGAGACGGGCTCCGTCTCGCATCCGACGGCAACCATCGTCCCGAGCCGCCCGTCCGGCGCGATCCGGTAGCCGACGAGACCCTCGCTCGTCGCGCGACCGGCACGCTTCGCGGCCTGGGCCATACCCCGCTCCCGCAGGAGCCTACGAGCGGCCTCGAGATCGCTGCCCGTCTCTTCGAGCGCGCGTTTGCAGTCCATCATCCCCGCGCCGGTCTGCTCGCGAAGCTCCTTGACAAGGCTCGCGGGGACGCTCATGGGCTCTCACCCTCTTCCGCCTCATCCGGCCGGGCCTCCACCGGCGGCGCCTCCGGTGCGGGTGATTCGGCCACGCCGGGCGCGGGCTCCTCGGCAACCCGCTCGCCGGGACCGAGGCGTTCGTGGCCGGGATCCGTCTCGTCTTCGGCTACCGCGTCCGCGTTCTCGTCCCCGTTCGCCGACGGGGCGAAATCTTCGATCGCGGCGTGGGCGCCGCCGGCCTCGAAGCCGTCAGCAATGGCACGGGCGATCAGGCTGCACGAGCGGATCGCATCGTCGTTTCCGGGAATCACGTAGTCCGCCTCGTCGGGATCGCAGTTCGTATCGACGAGGGCCACGATCGGCAGTCCGAGACGGCGGGCCTCGCGTACCGCGAGCTGCTCCTTCTTCAGGTCGATGATGAAGATGGCGTCGGGCTGGCGGCTCATGTCGGCGACCCCGCCGAGGTTGAGCTCCAGCTTCTCGAGCTCGGCGACCATGGCGATCCGCTCCTTCGGCGGCAGGAGCTCGAGCTGATTTCCGTCGCGAAGCCGGCGCAGATCGTGCAGGCGCTCGATCCGATCCGAGATGGTGCGCCAGTTCGTCAGCAGACCCCCCAGCCAGCGATGGTTGACGTAGGGCATGCCCACCCGTGACGCCTCGCGGGAGATCGCATCCTGGCTCTGCTTCTTCGTGCCGACGAACAGCATCGTGCCGTTGCGCCCGGCAAGGTTGCGGGCGAAGTTGTGTGCTTCCTCGACGAGCTCGAGGGTCTGCGTCAGGTCGATGATGTAGATGCCGCCTCGCTCGGTGAAGATGAAGCGCTTCATCTTCGGGTTCCAGCGGCGGGTCTGATGGCCGAAATGGACCCCGGCCTCGAGAAGATCTCGCATGGAGACGACGGACACTGGCACTTCCCCTTTCAGGTGGGTTCGGGTGTTCTGCCGGCGGTTCCGCGCGGAACCGGCGTCCGTCAACGCCGGCACCCCCACGCGGCGTGGTCGCCGGGTCGAGTGGCTAGGCGGGCATCGTACCAGCCCGCATCCGGATCGTTGACCGGAAATTCGGGTGCCGCGCGTACTTTCGATCAGCTATCTAGAGCCCTGGCCTGAGCGAGAGCATCCGCCAGGTCGGCGGGAAGCGGGGAGTGCACCTCGATCGGCCCGCCGCCGAGCGGATGGTCGAACGCGAGCCGGGTCGCGTGCAGGAACTGGCGGTCGAGCCCGAGATCGCCCTCGACGCCGTAGGTCGGATCGCCGGCCACCGGCAGCCCGAGAGCGCCGAGATGAACGCGGATCTGGTGCGTGCGGCCGGTCTCGAGCCGCACACGCAGCAGGGAGTGGCGGGCAAGAAGCTCTTCCACGGCGAAGTGCGTCACGGCCTCGCGCGGGACCGCCGAGTCGAGCGACTGGCGGGTGGGATCGACGCGGTCGCGGCCCATGGCCGCCTCGATCCGACCGCTACGGGAGCGCGGCCTGCCGCGGACAAGAACGAGGTACTCGCGCTCCATTCCTCGCTTGCGAACGAGCTCCTGGAGCCGGCGATGAGCCTCCGCCGACCGGGCGACGACGAGGAGACCCGAGGTGTCGCGGTCGAGACGATGGACGATGCCGGGGCGGCTCGGCTCGTCGCCGCCTGCCGGGGCATACTCGAGCAGCCCCTGGACGAGCGTGCCGCCGGCATGCCCTGGGCCAGGATGGACGACGAGGCCGGCGGGCTTGTCGACGACGAGTAGGTGCTCGTCCTCGTAGGCGATCCGAAGCTCCATGGCCTCGGGCTCGAGCCTTGCAGGAGTCTGCGGAAGCTCGGCCTCGAGGGTCTCGCCCGGGCTCAACCGGTGGCTTTTCGGGCGGCGCTCACCATCCACCGCCACCACGCCCGCCTGGAGCAAGCGCTCGGCGGCAGCGCGTGAGCCCACCTCGGGGAGCGAGGCCAGGAAGCGGTCGAGCCGCATCCCGGAAGCTGCGCCCGGCACCTCGATACGAAACGTCAGAAGCGCGCAGAGCTGACGTCGCGAACGCGGCGTGGCCGTGGCTCACGCTCCGAGGCCAGGAGCGCCGCAAAGAGCGTGACCACGCCGACGACGATGAAGCTGTCAGCGAGGTTGAATGCCGGCCAGAAGCGAACGTCGAGGAAATCTGTGACGTGGCCGAGCCGCACGCGATCCATCAGATTCGCAAGGCTGCCTCCGATCACGAGGCCGAGCGCCGTCGGCAGCACCGGATGGCGCCCGCCCGACCGGGCAAAGAAGACGAGCATCCAGCCGACAGCCAGCACGGTCAGGACGATCACGACGGGTGTTGCGCTGGCGAAGAGGCCGAAGGCGATCCCGGAGTTCTGCACGTGGTGGATCGAGAGGGGGCCGGCGACCTCCACTTGCTCGCCGAGCGCGAGCTCGCTCGAGACGATCCGTTTCGTCACCTGGTCCGCGGCCAGCGCGCTCAGGGCGACAAGCGCGAGGCCGGCCCACTGCGCCGCGTCCGCCGGGAGCGACCGCTTTGCCGTCGAGATCGGGGTCAAGCCGTCCGTCGTCGAGCCGATGCGGACGTCGAGGAGTCCTCGAGGCCGTTCGGTCAAGCCCGCTCTTCCCTGCGCCTGCAGTCGATGCACTGCCTCGCCCAGGGGCGTGCCTCGAGGCGCTCGGGTGCGATCGGCTTGCCGCACGACTGGCAGAGCCCGAACGTGCCGTCCTCGATCCGCTGGAGTGCCCCGGCGATTTCGGAGAGCACGTGCTCGGAGTTCTCCTCGAGCGAGTAGTCGATCTCCCGATCGAGCGTGACCGAGGCGGTGTCGGCCGGGTGGTTCTCGGAGGCAGTGTCGTCGCTCTCCTCGTCGTTGATCGAGCCCGGGTTTTCGTCGTGGAGGTACTCGATCGCCTCCGTCACCCGGCGGCGCTCCTCGAGGAGTGTCTGCTTGAGTCGTTCCGTGTCGATTGCGGCCATGGCTCTCACCCGTCCTTTTCTGCTAAGGCGGCAAGACGCCGCTCTGCTTCCGAGCGCTCCAGACCGCCCAGCTCGACGAGCTTCATTCGGCCGTGACGTCCGGAGATCAGCCGTACATCCCGCCGCGGGAGCGAGAGCGACTCGGCCAGCAGCCGCAGGACGGCCTCGTTCGCCTTGCCGCGCTCCGGATTCTCGGCGACGCGCACCTTCCAGGCGTCCCCGTGCCTACCCACGACCTCGCTGCGCCCTCCCGGGGAGACCTGCAGTCGCACCCTGGTAGCGGTCTCGCTCACCCGGTCAGTATAGAAATCCACCGAGCTCTGCCTCGGGCGCGGCTAGGCGGCCTCCGCCGAGGCGACGGGCGCTCGCTCCTCCAGGTCGGCCTCGCCCAGCGTCTCGAGCGCCGCGCGAAGCAGGGCTCGGATGCGATGAGACTCGCCCTGGAGTCGCTCCTGCTCCGCCATTGCCGCGCGCGTGGTGGCGCGCGCCTCGGCATGCGCCTCGGAGACCACGAGCGCGGCTTCGCGGCGAGCGTGCTGCTTGAGCTCCTGAGCGGCGCGCTCGGCAGAGATGAGCGTCGTCCGCAGCAGGGTCTCGAGCTCGCGGTAGCGGACGATGTCCGCCTCGAGCTGCTCCACCTTGTCTTCGAGATCCGCGCGTTCGCGCCAGACGTCCTCATAGCTCGAGGCGATGTCTTCGAGCAGGTCCTTCGTGAAGGGCCGGTTGAAGCCCAGGAGGCTCCGAGTCAGCCGGACATGGCGAATTTCGACGGGTGAGATGGCCATCGGCTCTCCTTTCAGTGCAGGCGATCGAGCAGTGCGATCAGCACGCTGTCCAGCACGAGCAACACGATCACGCCGAGCATCGGCGACAGGTCGAGGGGGCCGAGCGGGGGCAGAAACCGGCGGAAGACACGCAGGTATGGCTCGCAGACGTCGTACAGGAAGCGCTGGATCCGGCTCAGCCAGATGGAGTAGGGCAGCCGGATCCAGGAGGTGATGATGTACGCGAAGAGCAGCAGGATGTAGACGAGGATGAAGACGTGCACGAAGCTCTGGACCGACGAGACCGCGTCGGCGAGCAAAGCAGGGGTGGCAGCGAGCGCGCCCATCAGTCAGGAGTTCGGCCCCAGGAGGCCGTTTCCTAGGCCTGGTTGAAGAATCCGCCGCGCTCGAGGAGCCTTGCGCGCTCCTCCGCCGAAACCTCGACGTTTCGCGGTGTCAGGAGGAAGACCTTGTCGGCGACACGTTGCATGCCGCCGTCGAGAGCGTAGGTCAGACCGCTCGCGAAGTCGATCAGGCGCTTCGAGAGCTCCTGGTCGGAGCTCTGGAGGTTCAGAATGACGGGGATCCCCTCCTTGAACTTGTCCGCGATCTGCTGGGCGTCGTTGAAGCCCCTGGGCATGACGAGGTGTACCCGCACCGACGGGCCCGGCGCCGCCTCGAGCTTGCGCAGGCGACCGGCAGGCCGCATCACCTCTGTCTGCGATGCAGCAGGCTCGGAGTCCGTCCAGTCATCGAAATCCCGCCTTCTGCGAGGCGCCAGCCGGCGGACGTTGGGGCGCTCGCGGTAGTTTCGCTCGAGCTGCTCGTTCGTGACGTAGCCGTCCTCGTCCTCCCACTCCTCCTCCTCGGCGATGCCGAAGTAGACGAGCGTTCGGTTCCAGACATCGTTGAAGCCCATGGCGCGCCGATTTTAGCGGCCGAACAAGCTGGCGCCTAGACGCACGAGCGTCGCCCCCTCCTGTGCGGCGACGCGGTAGTCCTGACTCGTGCCCATCGAGAGCTCCGGGAGCCCGAAGTCCTCCGCGAGCTGGTGGAGGCGACGGAAGTACGGCCGGGAGCTCTCCGGGTCGTCCGAGGCGGGGGGCATCGTCATCAGGCCGCGCACACCCTTCGCTTCCTCGAGAAGCCGTTCCAGCTTCTCCGGGGCGATGCCCGACTTCGTCTCCTCGCCGGAGAGGTTCACCTCGACGAGGGCGGGGACGGTCAGACGCCGGGCCGCAGAATGCGAGTCGAGGGAGTGCACGAGCTCACAGATGCGGTTCACGATCTTCGCCTTCCGGCTCTGAAGGTGACCGATGAAGTGCCACCGGAACGCGTCTCCATAGACCGCGTGCTTCGCCTCCAGGTCCTGCGCTCGGTTCTCGCCGACAACCTCCACACCGGCCTCGGCGAGCACTGTCATCTCCGCGAGCGACACGTATTTCGTCGCTGCGACGATCGTCACTCGCTCTCCCAGCTCCTGCCGGAGAGCCGAGTAGCGGCCGCGCACCTCCTCAGGCGACATAGCCGATCACGCCGTGAACACCCCTTGTGGCGCCGTCGCGGCGGTGCGAGAAGAAGAGCTCGGGGTGGCAGGCGGTGCAGAGATCGGCTCGCTCGACCCGTGCGACGCCGGCCTCACGGAGTGCCCGCTCGGCCGCAGTCCAGATGTCGAGCTTGCGCCCGCGCACCACGTCGGTACCGAAGCGAGCGCGGAACGGCCCGGAGACCTCGGGGCCGACCTCGTAGCAGCACGGGCCGATCGCGGGCCCGATCACGGCCGAGCTGGAGGGCCCGATCGCGGCAACTGCGGTCTCGACGACACCCCCGAGGAGGCCGATTCGGCCGGCGTGGACGACGGCGAGCGCCGGGCGCCTGCCCGGCCCGCGCGCGATCGCGATCGGGGCGCAATCGGCGGCGAGTGCCAGCATGGGAACTCCGGGCTCCTCCGACCACAGGCCGTCGCCCGGCGTTCCTCGTATCCCCGCGCGGGCTCGGTTGACCGTCGAGGAGTGGTGCTGGAAGCCGAGGGCCAGTTGCCGGTAGTCGGCGCCGACGGCTGTGCACAGCCGCCGGCGGTTCTCGTCGACGCGCTCGACGCTGTCGCCGGTTTTGCGGCCGAGATTGAGCGAGGCGAACGGGCCGTCGCTCGAGCCGCCGTTGCGCGTCGAGAAGGCAACGACGTACGGTCCCGGCACGGGCCAGGAAAGGACAGTCGCCTCAGTCATCGAGCTGCGCCACGAGCTCGCGTGCCGCCGCCAGCTCGGAGTCGCGACCCGGGAGCTCCCCGTTCAGCTTCCGCCGGCGGAGCTCGGCCAGGATCTCGCCGACGCGCGGCGACTCGGCTACGCCCATCCGCGCGAGGTCGCCTCCGCCGACCTCGAGCTGCACGCCGCGAAGCTTCTCGAAGTAGGCGCGAAGCGGCCGCAGCTCCTCGACCGCGAGCGCCAGAAGCGGCGCGTCCGGCGCGTAGGGCTCGAGCAGAGCGACGAGCTCTGCCGGTCGGAGATCTTCGGTCGAAAGACGCTCGACGATACGCGGCCCCACCGTGATCGCCCCGGCGATCTGCTCGACGTCGCGCCGCTGGATCTTCAGCCCCCCGAGCCAGCCGTACAGCTCGTCGGGAGGTAGGTCTCGCGCGAGCGCGATGAGGCCCAGGCGCCACCGGGGGATCTGGAGCTCGTACTCGTCTCGCAGAGCCCGCAGGCGCTCGAGCAGCCGGACCGCCTCCTCGTCCGCTGCGAGGTGAGGATGAACGGCACGATCGGCGCCGAGCTCGCCGAGGCGCGAGATCGAATGTGCGACTTCGCCCTCCTCGAGCAGCGCCTTCAGCTCATCGCGGACGCGGGCCGACGAGAGATCCCCCACGAGCCCCATCTCGATGCAGGCCCGGGCGAGCCGGAGCGTGTGATCGTCCATCCGAAAGCCGTGGCGGTTCTCGTAGCGGACCGCCCTGAAGATCCGCGTCGGGTCGTCGATGAACGAGAGGTTGTGGAGAACCCGGATTGTCCTCGCCTCGAGGTCGCGCCGGCCGCCGAACGGGTCGACGAGCCGGCCGAAGTCGGCACCCTTCAGCGACACGGCCATCGCGTTGATCGTGAAGTCCCGCCGAAAGAGATCTTCCCGGATGGAGGCGTGCTCGACGGTCGGAAGCGCGCCCGGCGCCTCGTAGAACTCCGTGCGGGCGGTGACGACGTCGATGCGCTCCCCCTGTCCGTAGAGCACGATCGCGGTTCCGAACTTCGGGTGGGCCCGCACACGACCCCGCAGGACCTCTGCAAGCGAACGGGCGAGCGCGACCGCGTCGCCCTCGACCGCGATGTCGACGTCGAAGCTCGGCTCGCCGAGCAGGATGTCGCGTACGGTGCCCCCCACGAGGTAGACGCCCTGCTCGTGCTCACTGAGGGCAGCCACCGCCTCGAAAGGGGCGCGCAGACGCTCGACCTGCTCGAGCTCGCTGGCAAGCGAGGGAGTGGGCTCCTCCGCATCCGCCTGAGTCGAGCCGAGCGCTCGCAAGAGGTCACGCCGGCTGACGACGCCGACGAGAGCGCCGTCGCGGATGACCGCGACCCGACCGGTGTCGGACTGCTCGACGAGCCGCCCGACCTCAGGCAGTGCCGTCTCCTCGTCGCACGTGAGGACCTGCGAGCTCATGATCCCCTTCACAGGGGCATGCGGCAGCCCGTGGCCGATTGCCTTGTCGAGATCCTCGCGGCCGACCTCGCCCACGAGACGGTCGCCCGGGCGATGACGCTGTGCCAGCGCTACCGGCAGAGCGGCGTCTTCGTGACGGAGGGCGACCGTCTCGTCCGGCCCGATCGCACGAGCGGGGCGTGACATCACGCGCGCCGCTCGGAGCGGCTCGTGCACCGCCCCCTCGAGCGACGCCGGAAGCAGAGCCCGCGCCTCTTCGAGTGTGCCCCTGACGATCGCCGAAGCGGCTTCGGCGTGGCCGCCGCCCCCGAGAGCCTCCGCCACCTGCGAGGCATCGATCGTCTCGATGCGGCTGCGCACGACGCAGAAGACGCGCTCGTCCATCTCGACGAGAACGACGAGCGCTCGGCAGTCGGTGAGATCGACGAGCTTGTGGGCGAGGTTCGAGAGACCTTCGACGTAGTGCGGCCAGGTCGCGGTTGCCACGATCACCTCCACGCCCGCAACTTCTTTCGTCTCGAGCCGATCGAGAAGCGTCGTCAGGAGCGTGCGCTCGGTCTCGCCGAGGGGGGTGTGAAGGTAGCGCGCGATCAACTCCTGGCGGGCGCCGTGGCGAAGGCACCAGGCCAGCGCGTCGGCGTCCCGCTGGGTGGCGCTCGCGTACGTGAGCGAGCCCGTGTCCTCGTGGATTCCGAGTGCGAACACCGTCGCCTCGAGCGGGGTCACCGGTAGCTCCCTCTCGGCCAGTACGCCGACGAGCGTCGTCGTCAGCGCACCATCGGTCGAGATCAGCGCCCTGTCGCGATCGATCCACTCCGGGCTCTCGCCGCCGTGATGGTCGAACGCGATCTTCTCGACCTCCGGATCGAGGGCGAGTGGCTCCAACTCGCCGAGGCGTGCGGCCGAGAGCGTCTCGACGACGATCAGCATGCGGACAGAGCCGAGATCGATGCTCGAAGCCTCCACCACGTCCAGCTCGTCGGCGTGCAGGCGGTAGAGCTCGCGGACGTTGCGGTTCAGCGAGCCCGCCAGGGCCACGGTTGCATCTGGATAGAGGCGCCGAGCGGCCAGCATCGAGGCGAAGGCGTCGAAGTCGGTGTTCACGTGCGTGGCGATGACCCGCGAAGCGTGCATACGGCAGATTGTGCCTCCCCTCTCGGCCTCTTGCTACGGCCCCGCCCGCGCAGCGTTCTCCTCAGAGGAGCGCGATGCCTTCGATCTCGACCAGCGCCCCCGACGGAAGAGCCGACACCTCGACAGTCGAGCGCGCGGGCGGCGTCGAGCCAACGTGGCGCGCGTACACCTCGTTCATGCCGGCGAAGTCACCGAGGTCGGTCAGGAAGACCGTTGTCTTGACGAGCCTGTCGAGACCGCTGCCGGCCTCCTCGAGAATCGCACGCAGGTTCGTGATCACACGCTCGGTCTGCTCCTCGATCGTCGAGGCCTGTAGCTCCGTGTCGCCCGGTCTCAAGGCGAGCTGTCCCGAGACGAAGACGAGCCCGCCCGCGCTGATCGCCTGGGAGTAGGGAGCGCCCTGAAACGGGGCGGGGGCTCTTTCTGTGCGCACTGCCGACTTCTCGTTCATCTGGCCTCCTTCAACGCCGTGGGCGACAGGCCTGCGCCAGGGCGACGCCGAGCCCCTTGAAGATGGTCTCCAGCACGTGCTGGGTATCGCGGCCCTCGATCAGGCGGACGTGGAGCGTCAGGCCCGCACCTCCGGCGAGCTCGCGCAGGAAGCTCGCGACGAGGTCGGTTCCGAGCCCACCCACGTGCTCCCCCGACAGATCGACGTTCGAGACGACGAGTGGTCTGCCCGACGCTTCGATGGTCACGTGCGCCAGCGCCTCGTCCGCCGGTACGACAGCCGAGCCGTGCCCCCGTGCCGCACCGCTCCCGAGACGCTCCGCGAGAGCCTCTCCAAGGGAACGTCCGGCTGCCGCGACCTCTTCCTCACCGTCACCTGCACCCACTTCGAGCCACAGTCCGAAGCCTCCGAGCGTCGCGAGCAGCTCGAGTAGATGGTCCAGGATCGGAAGTCCCGTCGCCACGCGGATCTCGGCTTGCGCGTCGACCGACACCCGCGCCGGCAGCCGCTCGGCCTGGTCGCCCCTGGCCACGCCGATCAGCCTAGCCGTCGGCGCGCGAGATGCGGGCACCGAGCGAGCGCAGCCGTTCCTCGATCCGCTCGTACCCGCGCACGATCTGATCGACGTTCCCGATCGTCGAGGAGCCTTCAGCACAGAGGCTCGCGATCAGCATCGCCCAGCCGGCGCGGATGTCCGGACTCTCCATCTCCTGGCCGTAGAGCTTCGCCGGGCCGGACACGATCGCCCGATGCGGGTCGCAGAGGATGATTCGGGCCCCCATTCTGACGAGCTTGTCGACGAAGAAGAGCCGGCTCTCGAACATCTTCTCGAAGATCAGGACCGTCCCTCGCGCCTGGGTCGCGACGGTCAGCGCGATCGACGTGAGATCCGCCGGGAACAGTGGCCAGGGTCCGTCCTCGATCTTCGGGATCTGGCTGCCGATGTCGTCCTGCACGACGAGCTCCTGTCCCGGTGGAACCGAAAGGGTCGTCCCGTCGATCACGACGTGGATGCCGAGCCGCTCGAACACCGGGAGAATCGGGATCAGGTCACCCGGGTCGACGTCCTCGATCGTGACCTCGCCCTCCGTGACGGCTGCGAGCCCGACGAAGCTTGCAACCTCGATGTGATCCGGGCAGACGCGGTACTCGCCGCCGCGCAGCTCTTTCACGCCCTCGATTCGCAGCCGGTTCGATCCGATGCCGTCGATGTGCGCGCCGAGCGAGACGAGAAAGCGGCAGAGGTCCTGCACGTGCGGCTCGCACGCGGCGTTGTACAGCGTGGTCTCCCCCACCGCCGTGGCAGCCGCCATGACCGCGTTCTCGGTCGCCGTGACACTGGCCTCGTCCAGGAGGATGAAGGATCCGACCAGACGCTCGGCCGAAAGCTCGTAGCGGGGGCCGACGATCACCTCAGCGCCGAGCCCCTTGAGCGCATGTATGTGCGTATCGATCCGTCGCCTGCCGATGACGTCGCCGCCCGGCGGGGGGACGACCGCTTTCCCGCAGCGCGCGAGCAGAGGCCCGGCGAGCAGAATCGAGGTGCGAATACGCTTGCCGAGCTCGGTGTCGAGCTCGACCGTCCTGAGCTCGGCTGCTTCCACGCGTACCTCGTTTGCCCCGGTCCACTCAGCATGGGCACCCAGGCTCGCGATCAGCTCGAGCATGACTTCGACGTCGAGAATGCGAGGCACGTTTCGGAGCACGACGGGCTCGGCCGTCAGGAGGCACGCGGCGAGAATGGGCAGCGCCGCGTTCTTGTTTCCTGCCGCAGCCACGCGTCCGTTCAACGGGTGCCCTCCCTCGATGACGAAGGGCTCGATCAGCGCATCGGCTATTGCAACGGAAGACATCGCGGCACCTCGAACCCGGCGCCGGCCGGGGAACCCGAGACGGCTATCCTACCCGAGCTCTTGCCTCTCAGCCGCGAAAATGCCTGGGAAACACTCACCCGCTACACGAAGAGCGAGGCGCTCCTTCGTCATGCGCGCGCCGTCGAGGCTGCCACGCGGGCATATGCACTGCGACTTGACGGCGATGAGGAGCTCTGGGGTGTGACTGCGCTTCTCCACGATTTCGACTACGAGATCCACCCGACTCTCGACAGGCATCCGCAGGACGGCGCTCCGATCCTGCGTGCGGAGGGCTACCCCGAGGACGTGATCGAGGCGATCCTCTCCCATGCCGAGCACCTCTCGCTTCCTCGCGACACGCCGCTCAAGCGAACCCTCTTCGCCTGCGACGAGCTGTCGGGGTTCATCCATGCCTGCGGCCTCGTCCGGCCGGACGGGATCGACACGCTCGAGCCGAAGTCGGTTCGCAAGAAGCTGAAGCAGCCCTCGTTCGCGGCCGGCGTGAACCGAGAGGAGGTGCGCAAGGGCGCGGACGAGCTCGGCGTCGACCTCGACCAGCACATCGCCTTCGTGACCCAGGCACTGCGTCCGCTCGCGCCCGAGCTCGGTCTTCGAACGACGGCGCAGGCGCCCACCTAGCCAGAGCCTCCTCTAGGCCAGCGCGTCGATGAGGCGTTCGATGTCCTCCTCGCTCGTCCAGTAGCCGCACGAGACACGGAGCCAACTCGTTCCGGGCACGTCGCGCAGGACGACCCCACGCTCGTACAACCGCAGCGCCGTCTCCGTCGGGTCCGCGTCGACGGAGAACGAGACGAGCGTCGCCTGGTCCGGCTCCGTCGCCACGTCGAACCGCTCGGCGAGGCGTTCCCGGCAGTGCCGCGTCAGCTCGAGTGCCCGCTGGAAGCGCCACGCAGGCGCCTCCTCAAGCGCGGCGGCGAGGCCCGCCAGCGAGCTTGGAGGAACCCAGCCGGGCTCGAAGCGGAGCGAACCCGGTGAAGGCTCGTACCTGCCGTCGGGTTTGTAGCCGTTCTGGGAGAAGTAGCTGGGAGCTGCTACGGCGAGCGCCGCAGGGTCGGCGACGTAGAGTCCGCCGGTGGAGTCCGGCCCGCAGAGCCATTTCTGACCCGAGACGGTGTAGAAGTCGAACGGCGCCGCCTCGACGGGAATGGCTCCGACCGACTGCGCGCCGTCGACGAGAACCGGCAGGCCGGTCGCCTCCTTCAGCTCCCGAATCGGAAAGAGATGCCCGCTCTTCCAGGCGACATGAGAGAGCGCGAGCAGGCGGGTACGCGACGTGACCTCCGCCAGGATCGCGGCGGTCACGTCGGCCGCGGGGCGATCGAGCGTGCGGGCGACGCGCACGACTGCGCCCGAGGCGTGTAGCGGTCCCAGCAGGCCGAAGTGCTCGGCGTCGGTCGTGACGACCTCGTCGCCCGAGGAAAGCCCGAGCCCCCCGAGCACGATGTTGCAGCCCGCGGTCGTCGAGCCCGTCAGGGCAACGTTGGCCGGCTCGACGCCGAGCACCTCTGCCAAACCGCTCCGCACGCGCTCGCGAAGCCTGCTCAGCTCCTCGAAGTAGGCTGCTCCTCCTCGTCCCCGCTCGGTGTCCAGGATCAGGCGCCGCGTCATCGCCTCGAACGTCGCGCGCGAGAGCGGGCCGAACGTCCCTGCATTTAGATACGCGAGCCGGGCGAGCACCGGGAAACGAGCTCGCGCCTGCTCGACGCTCATCGAATCCGCACCTCGATCGGCGCATGGTCCGAAAGCACGCGACCCTCGACCCGGCGCCGCTCGAGCGGCCAGCTCTCGAGTGGTCCGGCCTGGGCGCCGCGAACAAGGATGTGGTCCACCCCCGGGCCCACGCCCAAGAAGCCCCAGTCGGCGCCCGTCAGGTCGGACAGGCTTCGCGAGCGCGAAGCCGTGACGTTGAAGTCACCGGCGAGCACGCAGATATCTGCCGGCTCTGCCAGGGCATCCGCGAAGACGGCGGCGCGGAGGACCTCGGCATCGGCAAGCCGCTCGTCCGGCGGGAAGTGGCTCGCATGCAGGTTCGCCACGACCGCTGCCCGGCCGTCGAAAAGCGTCATCCGCACTGCCTGGCAAATCCGCCTCTCTCGGGCCCACGCGAGCCGGGCAACCAGCGGCAGCTCCAGCCAGCGTGCCTGCGCCCGCCTGAAGCCGCGTGCGTTCAACCTCAGCGTGTGTCGCTCGCCGGCGTGGACGTGGCGGCCGAGCAGGATCGCGTTTCCCTGACCCGAGAAGGCCGAGCGAAAGAAGCCGTAGTTAATGGAGGTCAACGCGTGTCCCACCTCGATCGTGGTCGTCACAGAGCCGATCGCCGGGCGGGCGGCGATGCAGCCCCAGACCTTCATGCCCGTCCATTCTCGGAGCCGTGCCAGGCCCCACCCGGGCACCTCCTGGAGGCAGACGATGTCGGGCCGATCGGCGACGGCAAGGCGTACGGCCTCCTCCAGGAACGTCCGTCGCTCCGGCGGGACCGAGTTTCCGTGGAAGAGGTTCCAGCTGCGCACGAGCAGACCCAAGGGAAGACCAGTCTACGAGCGGATATGCGCGCGCTCCCGGTCGATCCAACCGCTCGGCCAGCTTCGACGAGAGGCGGTTACGAGGGCCAGTAGCAGAACGGCAGGCCGCCGCTCGTCTGCGTGCCGCCCCCGGCGGAGGCGGGCGTGTAGTCCGCCGTGACAGGCTGGCCGGCGAGGTCGAACCAGACCACGAGCTGGAGCGCGAACCAGTAGCTGCCGCCCGGCGCCTCGCTCAGCTGTACGCCGTTCGTAACCGCGCCGGTCGCGTAGTCGTACCAGGTCGGGACAGTTGCCCCGCCCGCTGCCACGCCGACCAGCCAGGGCGCGGAGTAGACGAGCGTAGAGCTCGTTCCGTCGGAGCGATAGAAGTCTGTGCGTGTGACCACGTAACCCGAAGGCTCGAGACCCTGGGCGATCGGGGCGGCGACGCTCATACGGGGTGAGCTCGCCGAACACGAGAGGCTCCCGCCTTGGCGCGCGGGCGTGACCGACCACGTACGGGTCGCCGGGGTCGGGTCGACGAGCCCTCCGCTGCTTCTCGCTCTGATCGACAGCGTGTGCTGACCGAACGCGAGGTTGGAGTAGGTCTGCGGAGGGCTACAGGGGCCGTAGAAGCCCAGATCGAGCCTGCACTCGAAGCTCGCCCCGGTCTCGCTCGCCGAGAACACAAAGGTCGCGACCCTGGACTGCACGATCCCCGACGGGCCGGACTCGATCGTCGTCTCGGGCGGCGAGGTGCAGGCGTAGTTCACGATCCAGCGGACGTAGCACTCGCCGATGTTCCAACTCGTGTCCAGATACGAGCCTGCGCCGCCACCTTCGCCGGCACCGATCTTCGCGTCGAAGTAGTCGTTGTGCTTGCAGTCGTAGTGCTGCCGGTCGGTGCAGGTGAAGACGAGCGGCTTGGCCCGGTCGCCTCCGTCGGCGTAGCACATCACGTCGCTCTCCTGCCAGCAGTGACCGCCGCTGCCCGAGGAGAAGGGGCTCGAGTACTGCACGGCGCCCACGTTGTGGCCGTGCTCGTGCATCAAGGCGTTGCAATCGTAAGAGATGCCGTAGTCCGGGCCGAGATTGTTCGGGTTCCCGCCGGCGTCCGTCTCGTCCTCGTACATTGTCCCCTGGCCGCAGTAGGGCATCGAGGCGTCGTACCAGATCACGTACTTCTCGTTGGTCTTCTTGTAGCCCTGCGCTCGGAGGTCCGAGAGGATCGTGCTGAAGGTGGTCTGAGCGGCCGGTGTCGGCAGGGACACTCGATCGACTCTGATCTGGCCGACGCCGTCACACGCGAAGACGTAGTCGGCGCCGCTCGGGCTGCCCGACTCTACGGCTTCCTCGTAGAGCGACCCGTTGATCGCCTGGATCCGGGCGCGAAGAGAGACGTCGGTCTCGTTCGGTGTCACGTCCGAGGGCCAGGCGACGATCGCCACCTGGTAGTAGTCGCCGGCGGGATTTGCCGTAGGGCAGAGAGGGCTCCGCGGCGTCGCGGCCAGCACCGTCGTTCCACCGGCGTCCCCACCGTGAGTCAGCACGGCCGACCCGTCCCGGAGCTTCACCTTCCAGAGGCTCTTGGAGACCCGGCAAGAAGGGCCCTGCCCACGCACCGGGCGCTCCCCGTCGATGCACTTCTTGGCGGCGATCCTGGCGGGTTTCTCGGCCGCTTTCGATGCTCCGGCCGAAGCGGAACCTGCAAAGGCGGCCGCGAAAGCAGTTCCGAGAACCGCGCAGAGCGTGAGCCTTGTCCTTCTGCTTCTTCTCATGTGCCCCTGTTGATGGATAGAGCGGGCTCATGATTCTACCCACAACTCCTCTATCCTCCTGAGACTTGAAGGAACCGTTTGGGCGGAATTTATCCGCGCGACGGGAACTAGCCTAGAGCGGTGCGCGTCGTCCTTCTCGATCCCGCGGCGTTTACGCCGCAATACGACCACGAGCTGGCCGCCGCGCTCTCGTCTGCCGGGGCGGACGTTCGGCTACTCACGTCGCGTTTCCGATTCGGCGAGGCGCCAGAGCCAGCCGGGTACCGTCGACAGGAACTCTTCTACCCGGTGAGCTCACGGCTGTTCCGTCGCTCACGGGCTCGGCTGCCGGTCAAGGCTCTCGAGCATCTCCTCGGCGTAGCCAGGCTCCGGCAGCTCGAGGCAGACGTGTTCCACCTGCAGTGGCTCGCAGCTCCCGAGATCGATGACCGGCTGCTCCGGTTCCGGGCACCATCGGTCTTCACGGCGCACGATCTTCTCCCCCGCCGCACGGCGGCGAAGCGGGCGCTCTGGCTGAGACTGCTCTCGCGTTTCGATCGCGTCGTCGTTCACAGCGAGCGCGGGCGCAAGACGCTGACCGAGCTCGGCCTGGAGCGGGAGCGTCTTCGTGTGATCCCTCATCCGACCTTTCGCAGCAATCCACTACGTGCCGACGACGGCCGAACGCTTCTGTGCTTGGGAGTTCTCAGGCCCTACAAGGGGCTGGGGGACGCGATCGAGGTCGTTCGCCTCGTGCCGGGCTCCCGTCTCCTCGTGGTCGGCGATCCGGCCGAGCCGGTCGACCGTTGGCGGCGAGCCGCAGGACCGCTCGCGGAGTGGCGGCTCGGGTACCTCCCGGAGTCCGAGATCGACCGGGCGCTCGGCGAGACGACACTTGCGCTCTTTCCATACCTGCCGGAGATCGACCAGAGCGGCGCCTTGCTGCGCGCGCTCGGTGCCGGCGTTCCGGCCGTCGTCTACGACGTGGGCGGCCTGCCGGACCCTGTAGGCGCCTACGGGGCCGGCGCCGTGGTCCCCGCAGGCAATGTCGGCGCCTTTGCGGAGGCGGTCTCGCATCTGCTGGGAAGCTCGGAGGCGTTGAGCGAGGCACGGCTGGGCGCCCAGCGCGCCCGCGAGGCGCTCACCTGGGATGCCGCGGCGAAGGCCCACCTCGAGCTCTACAAGAGCCTGTAGCTCTTCGTCCCATTCCTGATGGACGGCTGAGGCATAAGGCGTCCGACACGAGAAGCCGGGAAACCGGCTTGCCTTTTGCGATGAATATCGAATAGACTCGGTCGGCTTTACCCATTCCCGAGGAGGGTTACATGCGCTTCCGCTCGCTCGCACTACTCGCTGCGCTCGGATTCGTGGTCGCCGGTCTTGCAGCATCGACCGCTTCCGCGAACCACGCGTGGAGCAAGTACCACTGGGCAAGGACGGCTAACCCGTTCACCATCAAGCTCGGCGACAACGTCACTGCGGCTTGGGACAGCTACCTGACGCTCGCCTCGAGCGACTGGAGCGCGTCGACCGTGATGGACACGCCGGTCGTTCCCGGCTCGACCACCGGCGCGACCTGCGCGGCCACGCCCGGGCGGGTCGAGGTCTGCAACGCCGCGTACGGCGCCACCGGCTGGCTCGGGGTCGCTCAGATCTCGATCGGTCGCGGCCGCCACATCACCCAGGGAACCGCCAAGGTGAACGACACCTACTACACGACGGGCTCGAAGTACGACACGGAGTACTGGCGGGCGCACGTGATGTGCCAGGAGGTCGGGCACGACTTCGGTCTGGGACATCAGGACGAGTCAGGAGCAGATCTCCACACCTGCATGGACTACTACAACATGGCCGTTCCGCACGAGCACACCAAGCACCCGAACCAGCACGACTACGACCAGCTGGTCAGTATCTACTCGCACCTCGATTCATCGACGACGATCAGCGCGGGCGCCGCCGCCAATCCGAACGCAGCGCCGGTTGCCATCGAGAGGTCGGACCGGATCAGCAACACGGTCATTCACGAGCACTTCAAGGACGGCTCGGAGCGCCTTACTCACATCTACTGGGCACTTCCCTAGGCGGCTACCGGTGACCGAAATGGTGGGCTCCAGGCAATGCGGAGCCCACCTCGGTCACACCTGACACGCGCCGCGCGAGCGGCCCGAGAGTCTCGAGCTCTCTGACGAGCACGTTCTGATTTCTGCCAATGCGCTCGAACTTCCCGCGCGCCAGGAGCAGGGGCTCCCCCCGGACGATGGCGCGAAAGCGCTCGTAGACAGCGGGTGGGACGATCAGGTTCATCTGCCCGTGCTCGTCCTCGAGCAGCATGAAGACGACACCGTTCGCAGTTGCCGGCCGCTGGCGTGCGACGGCCATGCCCGCCACCGTGACGCCGGCCCCCGATGAACGGCGTGAGAGCTCCTTGCTCGAGACCGCCTCGGGCGGGAGATGAGGGCGGAGGAGCTCGAGCGGGTGCGTTCCGATCGAGAGGTTCGTCTGCCTGTAGTCGGCGAGCATTCGCTCCCACCTCGTCAGCTCGGGAAGCTCGGGAACCTCGGTCGTCGGCTCGAGCGGCAGGGCGAGCTGGCGCTCTGCGCCTCCCGAGCCCGGAACGCTGCGCGTTTGCGGGACGAGACCGAGCTGCCACAGGAGCGACCGGCGCGGCTCGTGGAAGCAGTCGCAGGCGCCCGCAGCGACGAGCGCCTCGAGCGCGCGACGATCGAGCGGCGCCCGCTGCGCCAGCTCGAGGATGCTGCGGAACGACCCGTTCCGATCACGCTCGCCGACCAGCGCTCCAGCGTCGTCGTTGCCGACCGAGTTGACGTGGGCGAGCCCGATCCGAACGGCCGCTTCCTCGATCGCGCACGCCGTGTGGCTCAGGTTCACGTGCGGCGGGCGCACCTCCACCCCGCGCCGCTGGCCGTCGCGAACGAGGCTCGCCGGCGGGTAGAAGCCCATCGGCTGTGCGTTCAGAAGCGCGCACAGAAACTCAGCGGGATAGTGGTGCCGGAGCCAGGCCGACTGGTAGGCGAGCAGGCCGAAAGCGGCCGCATGCGACTTGGGGAAGCCGAAGCCCGAGAACCCGACGAGCTTGTCGTAGACGCAATTCGCGGTCTCCTCGTCGACCCCCTTGCTCGCCGCACCCTCGACGAATCGCCCACGATATGCCTCGAGCGCGTCGTGGCTCCGCTTCCGGCTCATCGCCCGGCGGAGGCCCTCTGCCTCGCCCACGGTGAAGCCGGCAAGAGCCATCGCCACGTCGAGCACCTGGTCCTGGAAGACGAC
>Ga0136621_1000133_pt1 | contig 26545 bp, 24 predicted proteins | sample AntDryUQ445A2306_FD_104673 | JGI IMG/M metagenome (GOLD analysis project Ga0136621, IMG submission 104673) | Polar desert sand microbial communities from Dry Valleys, Antarctica - metaG UQ445A (23.06) | ecosystem: Environmental > Terrestrial > Soil > Desert | place: Antarctica: Dry Valley...
CTCGAGGTCGATCCCGACTGCTTCGGCGATCCAGGCTCCAAACCGGTTCGTGGCCGTACCGGTATCGACCAGGCAGCGCTGAGGGACGCCCTCGAGATCCTCGACCTGCACGGGGATGGCGGGGCGCGCGAGCTGCGATGGATCCCCTGGCAGCTCGACGAACTCGAACCTCAGAACGGTCCCCCGCCCTCGGCATCCGCAGTCGTCCGAGGCACTCGGAACATCCCGTAGGGCGCGCGCCGCTCGTGCCGTGCGAGCCAGGCAAGCACCTCCTGCGGCGTGTCGGCGGCCACGAGCACCTCCGTGGGGCCTGCAAGCGCCACCCACTGACCGATGTACGGCTCGAGTGCCGCAGCCTGGCGTCCGCCGTGGGGGCCCGCCCCCAGGGGAGCCGAGTCTTCCGGTCGGGCCTCTTTGCGTGCCGCCGTAAAGCCGAGCCGCTTCAGGATCCGACGTGCCTGATGGGTCGTGAAGTCGGCGCGATCGAGCCCGATTGCGCACGTCAGCACCTGCTTCGGCGGGAAACGGCGTCCCTGCACGACGACGTAGTGCTCTTGGATCGGCTCTGGTAGGACGGCTTCGAGTGCTTGCTCGATCGAGGCGCGATCGAGCTCGTAGCTCTGTCGGGCAACCTGGAAGGTGTGCATCATCGTATTGTACTCTCTGATTTGTCCTTTCGTACCTGTCTCTGCCGTCCAAGTACGATGCAATCATGAGGTCGCCCGCCGAGCTTCCCGAGTTCGTCGCCCTCGGCCACGCCGGCTCTGAGCACTACGCAGGGCTCGAGACGTTTCCGAACCCCGGCGTCTCGCTCGTCGAGCTGGAGAGTGACGAGCTCGTCGCCGTCTGCCCGATCACGGGGCAGGCGGACATGTACGTGGCGACGATCGAGTTCGAGCCGGAAGGGCTCTGCCTCGAGTCGAAGTCGCTGAAGCTCTACCTCGCCTCGTTCCGAAACGAAGGCGTCTTCTGCGAGGCCCTCGCCGTGCGGATTCGGGACGACGTCGCCACGGCGCTCGAGCTTGGGCAGGAACGGGTGAGCGTGACTCTCGAGCAGAAGGCGCGCGGCGGCATCACGATCACCGCGACGGCATAGGCGCGTCGAGCACCGGCCGGACGCCGTCGATCGTCGCCGGCACGAGCCGCGCGCCCACGACGCCCCGGACGCCGAGATGCGCGACGAGAATCCCCGTCGAGGTCGTTCCCGGTGAGTTCGCAGGGAATACGAAGTTGCCGAGGCTCCAGGCGACGAGCTTGCTCCCGCCGCGCTGAATCGGCTGAAGGACGTGTGGATGTGCACCGAGCACGATCGTCGCCCCGGCCCGGAAGGCGAGATCGGCAAGCCTCCGCTGGCGCGAATCCGGGCTCGTGGCAAGCTCGGTGCCCCAGTGGAAGTAGACGATCACGACGTCGCTGGTGCTCCGCGCCCTGCGGATGTCCGGGTCGACGAGCTCGGAGAAGGCCGGCGCGGCCCCTGCTCGTCCTGCGCCGGCGTCGAACCCGAGTGGTCTCACGTCCGAGTAGGCAAGCACCGCGACCCTCACACCTCCAAGCGTGAACCGGGCCGGCCGGCGAGCGGCGGCGAGATCGACGCCGGCGCCCACTGTCTCGATGCCGGCGCGGCGGGCGTGCCGACGAGTGTCGAGCAGAGCCGCGGAGCCGAAATCGAGCGAGTGGTTGTTCGCAAGGGAGAAGACGTCGATGCCCGCCCGCGCAGCGGCCGGCAGCGCGCCCGGCGGCCCGCGGAAGGTGTACTCCTTTCCGGGCACGGGCACGCCTCCCGTGGACACGGCGCACTCCAGGTTGGCGAGCGCCAGATCCGCCGACCGGAGCAGCCGCCCGACGCGCGTCCACGGGTACCCCGCCCCGTAGGAAGAGATCGCGTCGGCGGTCCGGTCGCCGAGGTTGACATCGCCGACGGCGGCCAGCACGAGCGGACGCACGAGCAGCGGCTTCAGCGCGGTCCGGACGCCGCCCGAGGCCAGTGCCAAGCCGTAGGTACCAGACCGCAGCGGCGCCTTGACACGCAGCCTGAAGCGCCCAAGCGGACCGGAACGGGTCCGACCGATCGAGCGCCCGTCCGCCAGCACGCGGACGCCCGCGCCGGCTCCGGCCCAACCCTCGACGACGAAAGCTGCCCCCGGTGCAAGCCACGCCGGCAACGGTCTTACGGCTCGCACCGGAGCCCCGTCCGCCGAGGCATCGGCACGCTGCACGGGCAGCGTGAGGTCGACCGAGATCCAGGCGGCCCCACCCGCGAGGAGCGCAGCGACTGCGACGGCGAAGCGCTGGTGGCGCATGCACGTTGTTTCTGCCCCTCGTGCCGCCCTCCTTTGCTGGCGTTGTCCTTGCGTCGCCGCTAGGTTTGGGCGGTGCGGGCGGCGACGAACCGAGGGCGTCTCGCGGGCGCGGCATCCGCCGTGCTCCTGCTTACCGCCTACGCGATCGCTGCCGCCCCTGCTGGAGCCACGCCGCCGGGAGCATGCGCGGATCGGCGTGCCAGCCCCGACCATTCCCGCGAGGTCGGCCGAGCGCTGCGCGCCGGTCGCGACCTCTGGGGAGAAGCGCTGCTCAAGGCAGCCAGCGGCCCGACCTATGCGGCCGCTCGCCGCCACCTCCCCCCGCTCCTCTACGCGCGCGCGCCGGGCAAGCGCCCGCTGACAGATTCAGGCGTCTACTACCTGCCCTTCGCGCAACCGCTGGGGGCACGCGGGGCCGGAACGGTCGCACTCCACGTCGCGGATGGCAGCGAGGTGATCTCCAACCGGATTGGGGAGCGCAGCCTCAGCGTCTTCGTCGGCCCGAAAGGGGCCGAGCGCTACGGCACGTGCCTCAGGCGACTGACTCCGGCCCGGCTGGAGCAGGGATACCTACCGATCCTGCAGACGGCGTACGTCGACGCGGCGGGCAACCGCTATGCGCAGGAGTCGTTCGCCGCGCGCGATGCACGCACAGGCGGACTGACGAGCTTCGTCCGCCTGGAGGTGGACGCCCGGACGGCCGCACGCGTCCGCTTCCGCTCGTCCACGGGAGCGAAGCATGTCTACCGGATCGATCCAGCTACCACGCGCACCCTCTACGTCGGCTGGCAGGTCCATCCGAGGCGGAGTCGGATCCTCCCGGTGGACGAGGCCCGCTACGAACGAGCCCGCACCTCCGTCGGTCTCTACTGGAACCGCCGGCTCGCCGAGGGCGCGCAGTTCTCCGTACCCGAGGAGCGCGTCGCCAACGCGTTACGGAACCTGCTGATCCAGAACCTGACGCTCACCTACCGCTACAGCATCGGCAACCCCTACGAGCAGTTCTCGTTCCCGGAGGGCGTCGATGTCGCGCAGGTGCTCGCGGAGTGGGGCTATCCGGCCGTTTCCCGCTCGATCCTGCGGACGTCGCTGACCAGGAAGCCGTCGCCGTACCCGAACTGGAAGATGGGCGAGAAGCTGCTCGGGTCGGCGGTCCACTACCGGCTTTCCCGTGACGGCGCCTACCTCCGCCAGGCCACGCCGGCGCTACGCCGGTACGTGGCCGCGCTGGGCGGCCAGATCAGACGCGACCGGGTGGGTCTCCTCGGGCGGGAGCGGTACTCCTCCGATATCCCCGACTCCGTGTACGGCCTCCACTCCCAGGCAATCGTCTGGCAGGGGCTGAACGCCATGGCCAACGCCTGGGCAGAGACCGGCGAGGACGCACTCGCGCGGCAGTGCCGAGCGCTCGCGAGCCGGCTGGAGAGCGGCCTGCGCCGGGCGGTTCGCGTCTCGAAACGGCGGCTGCCGGACGGCTCGCTCTTCCTCGCCGCGCGTCTGATCGATGGTGAGCGTCCCTACGACTCGCTCACGGAGGCCCGCCTCGGGAGCTACTGGAATCTCGTCATGCCCTACGCGCTGGCGTCCGGCCTCTTCCGGCCGGGGAGCGCAGAGGCGCGCGGTGCACTTCGGTACCTGTTTCGTCACGGGTCGCGGCTGCTCGGCGTGGTTCGCGCGGGCGCCTACGCCCTCTACCCCGAACCGAGCTTTCCGACGTCCGGCACCGACCAGGTGTACGGGATCAACGTTGCCCGCTTCTTGGCCGACAACGACGAGGCCGATCAACTCGTGCTCAGCCTGTACGGCACGCTCGCCGCTGCGATGACGCCTGACACGTTCATCTCCGGTGAGGCGGCGACGGTCGCCCCGCTGAACGGCGCCTACCACCGCTCGATGTACCTGCCGCCGAACGGCGCGAGCAACGCTGCCTTCCTCACCACCCTGCGCTCGCTGCTCGTCCACGAGACGAGAGAACCCGATGGGACGCCCCGCGGACTGCGGCTCGGGTTCGCGACGCCCCGCCCGTGGCTCCGGCCCGGAAAGCGGATCGCCGTCACGCGCGTGCCAACGAGCTTCGGTCCGCTGTCGTACTCCCTCGAGGCGCGAGGCAGCTTCGTTCGGGCGACGGTCGACGTTCCCGACCGGCCGACCGGCGAGCTGAAGCTCCGGCTGCGCCTCCCTCGAGGCAAGCGGATCGCAGCGGTGACGCGCGGCGGGCGGCCGTTCGGGCACGTGCAGGGAGAGGTCGTCGACCTCACTGGGCTTCGCGGGCGCGTCGAGCTCGACATCAGGGTCGCGAGCGGCCCGCCCCGCACCCTCGCGGCGCTCGCGATCGTCAGCCGTCCGGCCCCGAAGACGGTCAGACGCTTCGTCATCCACTACAGGGCTCACGACGGGCGCTTGAGCCGCGCGTACGTCCTGCTGCCCTCGTCCTACAAGAAGGGCGCGAACCCGCCGATCCCGCTGATCATCTCACCGCACGGGCGGGCGCTGAGCGGGAAGGCGAACGCCGGCATCTGGGGGAATCTCCCGGCTCGGGGTCCCTTCGCCGTCGTCAACCCGAACGCGCGCGGACGGCGGCTGGCGGGGCACTCCTGGGGCTACAAGGGCCACGTCGACGATCTGGCGCGAATGCCCCAGATCCTCGCGCGAACGATCCCGTGGCTCAAGATCGACCGGCGGCAGATCTACGCCTTCGGCGGCAGCATGGGCGGGCAGGAGACCCTTCTCCTCCTCGCGCGCTACCCGAGGCTCCTCGCCGGGGCGGCGGCCTTCGACGCGGTCGCCGACTTCGCGCTGCAGTACCGAAACTTCCGGCGGCTCTCGTGTGGCGGGCCGTGCCGACGGCTCTGGGGCGGCCCGATCGGGCCTGGGTTGCGGCGGCTCGCGAGGCAGGAGGTCGGTGGCGCGCCGCACAAGGTGCCGAAGGCCTGGGCGGCGCGCAGCCCGATCACCTATGCGCGCGGGATCGCATCGTCGTGCGTGCCGCTGCAGCTGTGGTGGAGCGTCGCCGACCGGATCGTTCTGGATCAGCACCGGCAGTCGGGCCGACTCTTCGACGTGCTGCGGCAGGTAAACCCACGTATGCCGGTCGAGGCCCACATCGGCTACTGGAACCACTCGGCCGAGATGCAGGCGGGGACGCGACTCCCACTCGCGCTCGCGAACTTCGGCCTCATACCCGAGACGCCTGTGACCGTCGGCCTGCGCCAGATCCCGCCCCCCGCCTCCGCCGTCTGCTGACCGCAGGATCAGGCGTCAGCCGCCCAGCCACCGCCGACGGCGCGGCCTCGCCTCGCCGTTCTCACCCAGGAGGCGCGCTGCCTCGACGAGATCCTCTGCGCTGAGCGTGATCACCTCGTCGCGGCCGAGCTCCGCCAGATCCTGACCTTCGAGCCGGGCGAGCCTGAGCGCCTGGCGGTTCAGTGCCTGCTCGAAGATCGTCCGCGCGAAGCGAGCGTTGCCGAAGCCCTCGCCGCGCTCGGCGTTCGCGAAGATCCTTTCGAGCGCCACCGGGACGCCGTCGCCGAGCTCGTACTCGTGCTCCCGTGCCAGCTCGCGGGTGATCGCAAGCAGCTCAGTCGTCGAGTAGTCGGGGAAGGAGATCTCGCGCGCGAAGCGCGAGCGCAGACCGGGGTTCGAGTCGAGGAAGCCACGCATCAGCCGGGGATAGCCCGCCACGATCACGACCAAGCGCTGTCGATAGTCCTCCATTCGCTTGAGGAGCGCCTCGACAGCCTCGGCGCCGAAGTCGTAGCGCGTAGCGCCGTCGCCGGGCGTGAGCGCGTAGGCTTCGTCGACGAACAGGACACCGTCGAGTGCCCGGCGGACCGCACGGTCGGTCTTGATCGCGGTCTGGCCGACGTACTGGCCCACGAGCGATGCGCGGTCAACCTCCACCAGGTGGCCCTTCGAGAGCAGCCCCATCGAGCGGTACATCTGCGCGAGCAACCGCGCGACCGTGGTCTTGCCTGTGCCAGGGTTGCCGAGGAAGACGAGATGCTGACTCGTCGCAACCTCCGGCAGACCATGCTCCTTCCGCCGGGCCTGCACCTGCAGGAACGCGACGAGAGCGTGTACCTGCTCCTTCACCGTCTCGAGCCCGACGAGCGCGTCGAGCTCGGCCTGCAGCTCGGCGAGCGGACGCGGCGGTTCTTGCCGGGCGCCGAAGCGCTCGGAGATGAACTCCTCTACCTCCGGTCCAGCCGTCCGCCGCAGCTGGTCGCCGATCGTCCGAAAGGTCCCGCGCAGCTCGTCGAGCGGTCTCACGCGGGCACGGTAGCGCGCGCTACGCGCGCAGGCGTGTCTGCGGGGCGGTCAGCGCTCCTCCACGGCCCGCTGTAGCGCCGCAACCTGCTCCTCGAGGACGCGCACGCGCCCCTCGAGATCCGGAGGCTCAGGTGCAGGCTGAGCCGCAGGCAGTTCAGGTCGTGTGTCCTCCCCGGCCCTCTCCCCGCCCAGCAGCTGGGCGTAGCGCTCCTCCTTCTGCCCCGGGCGACGGGGTAGCCGGGCAACGAGCTCGCGCTCGATCAGTAGCTCGAGCGTGCGCTGGACGTCCTCCAGCGAGCCGAGCGGGTAGAGGCGGTCGGAGCGACTCTTCAGCTCACCCGGTGTCTGTGGCCCCCGCAGCATCAGCACGGCGAGAAGCGCGGATTGGGACGGCAGCAGCTCCAGCGCCTCGTCGAGCAACTGACGGAACTTCGCGGCGCGACTACCGGGTCCGCTCGCGAGTCGCGCCCAGCCTTTGCGGGAGAGCCGGTCGAGCGCAGCGCGCACCGTCGGCTCGTCGTACTCGACGACCGGATCCCGATTCGTCGCTTGGTTACAGGCAAGGCGCAGCGCGTTCAGGGAGAGCGGGTAGACGTCGGGCGTGGTGCGCTGCTTCTCGAGCAAGCAGCCGAGCACCCGGATCTCGGCGGCATCAGCGTCCACGAGGAGACGTTAGCGTGCGAGCGGCGCTCCCCCTTCCCTCCCCTGAACGGTTGCGGCTACGCCTTCGCGAGCACGCGGTGCACCAACGGCCGGCGCGTGATCGACAGTGCGGTCGCAGCCGCGACGAGCGCTGCGATTGCACTCAGTCCGAACGCCCAGGTGAATGCAGATTCGGCGGGCAGCGCCGTACCGTCGATCGTCTTGGCAGTCAGGAGCGCGGCGCCGAGCTGTGCGCCGACGACCGCTCCGATCATGCGGACGACGGTGTTCATGCCTGTGGCGACTCCCATCTCGCGAGCATCCACGTTCTCGGCGATCGAGGAGACCATCGCGGCGAATGCGGCCCCGACCCCGAAGCCGAGCGCCGCGCTCGCGAGGAGCACGTGAAACGGCTCCTCGTGCGCCTGTGACAGCGCGAGCGCTGCGATACCGACGATCAGCATTCCGCCTGCGAGCGGCCATTTCGGGCCGTAGCGTCTCCCGACCACACCGGCCAGGGGGCCGGAGAAGAGCATCGCCACCGAGCTCGGCAGCAGGTAGACGCCGGCGATCGTGGCGGTGGCGCCGAACCCGTAGCCTCCGCTCGTTGGCGCTGCGACAAAAGCGGGGATGAGCACGAAGCAGCTGAAGAGGGCAAAGCCCGAGATCAACGTCGTCAGGTTCGTCAACAGAACCGGACGGTGCGCCAGCATCTGCAGGTCGACCATCGGCGCCGCCGACCGGAGCTCGACGATGCCCCAGAGGACGAAGAACGCCGCGGATGCGAGGGCAAGGCCTCCGACCGCGGCCGAGGTCCAGCCCCAGTGCTCTCCTTCCGTCAGCGCGACCATGAGCGCAACGAGCGCGCCGGAGAGCAGCAGCGCGCCGGGCACGTCGACTCGGGAGGGCGTCCGGATCGGCGACTCCGGCACATACCGGTGCACGAGCGCGATCGACGCCGCGACTGGGATCGAGCCGAAGACGAACAGCAGCCTCCACGAGAGGTGGTCGACGATCACGCCCGAGAGCACGATCCCGAAGCCGCCGCCGACTCCGAAGACGGCGGAGAGCAGTCCGATCCCCACCTGCACGCGCTCCGGTGGAAACTCGTCGCGGACGATGGCGAAGGAGAGCGGGAAGAGCGCCCCACCGGCGCCTGAAAGCGCGCGGAAGGCGATCAGCGACCAGAGATTCCAGGCCAGCGCGGCCCCGATGCAGCCGGCGAGGAAGAGGCAGAGGCTGACGAGGAGCAGCCGCTCCTTGCCGAACTGGTCACCCAGCTTGCCCAGGATCGGCGTCGTCACCGCCGCCGCGACGAGGAAGGCCGTCAGCACCCACGTCACCCATGCCGTAGAGCCGCCGAGCTCCCGCTGGAAGGTCGGCAGAGCCGGGAAAACCATCGTCTGCTGAAACGCGAAGGCCGTCCCCGCAAGAACGAGGACGGCCAGGGTGAGGTTGTGATGCTGACGCCCCCGGTCCATTGACCGAGCCTAGCGGCGACCTCCCGCTACGCGCTCCACTCCTCCACGGGCACGTCGCGAAGATGCTGCGCGAAGAACCAATCGTGCCCTTCCGGGTCGACGGCGTGGTAGACGCGATCGCCGTAGGGGCGATCCTCGGGCTCGCCCTTCACGTCCACTCCGGCGGTCCTCGCGTGCGCAAAGTGCCCGTCGACGTCGTCGACGTAGACGTGAATCGAGACGGTCGTGCCGCCGAGTCGCTTCGGATTCCGGTAGTCCCCGCCAGGCTCGCCGAGATACACGTGACCGTCGCGGATCCTCAATTCGGCGTGCGAGACCCGGCCCTCCGGCGAATGGGAGCGCACCACCTCCTCGAATCCGAACGAACGCGTCAGGAAGTCGACGGCTGCTGCGCCGTCCTCGTACAGGAGATAGGGCGCGACCGTCTGCTGCATCGAAGCCTCCTCGGTGGATGTCGGGGGAGAGGCTAGGCCGTCTCCGCAGCCGTGTCTTGGAAAAATGTTCCCGGCGTGCGACCGCTGATCGAGCGGAATTCGTGGATCAGATGTGCCTGATCGTAATAGCCGCACTCGAGCGCAAGCTCCCCCCAACTGAGGTCGCCGCGCTCCGCGAGGCCGACGGCCCGCTCGAAGCGCAAGACGCGGGCGACCGCCTTCGGCGTCAGCCCGACCTCCTCGCGGAAGCGGGCGGCGAGACGTTTCCTGCTCCAGCCGAGCTCCTCGGCAAGCCACGACACACGAACGCGACCGTGTGAGGTACGCAACCGCGCATGCGCCCAGGAGACCCCTGTCGCAACTGGGCGCTCCTCCGCAAGCCAAGAGGTGAGCGCCACGTCGAGCGCGGCGAAACGCTCCGCCCACGATGGTGTGTCCTGCAGTCGCTCCACCAGCCGGACGGCCCGTGGTCCGAGCAGGTCTTCGAGGTCGACAATGCGTCCCGCCAGTGAGCTCATCGGGACACGGAAGAGCGCGCGTGCCGCCGGGGGCGCCAGGTTCACCTGCATTCCCTCCGAGCGGCCACTGTGCTCGGTGAGCACCTGGGTCTCGCGTAGCCCACCGACGAAGGAGGTGTGGTGGCTGCCGAGACCGGGATCGAGCGCGTCGCCGACCCACCAGCGCGTGTCGAAGGCGAGGATCACGACGATGTCGCCTCCCGGTCCTTCGCGCCGCCGTGTCGGAAGCGCGGTCTCCTCCCGGTAGCCGTAGTACGCGTTGACGAGGCCGCGCAGGGGCGCGGCTGGCTCGCGCCGAACGAGCTCCGGCCCGTCCACGCGAGGATCGTAGCTCAGGCGCGAACGAGCGGCTTGTACTTGATCCGGTGCGGCTCGAGCGCGTCCGCGCCTCGCGTCTCCTTGACCCACTCCGCGTAGGCGGCGTAGCTGCCCTCGTACCAGGTCACCTGACTATCGCCCTCGAAGGCGAGAATGTGGGTCGCGATCCGGTCGAGGAACCAGCGATCGTGCGAGATCACGACCGCGCAGCCGGCAAAGTCGAGCAGCGCCTCCTCGAGCGCACGCAGGGTGTCGACGTCCAGGTCATTGGTCGGTTCGTCGAGCAGGAGGACGTTACCGCCGCTCCGGAGCAGCTTCGCCAGATGGACGCGGTTGCGTTCCCCGCCCGAGAGATCGCCGACTCGCTTCTGCTGGTCCGAGCCACGGAAGTTGAACCACGAGACGTACTGGCGCGAGTTCACCTCGCGCTTGCCGAGCTCGATCGTGTCGAGGTTGCCGGAGATCTCCTTCCACACGGTGTTCTCCGCTGTGAGGCCGCCGCGCGACTGGTCGACGTAGGCGAGCTCGACCGTCTCGCCGACCCGCAGCTCCCCGGAATCGGCCTTCTCCTCGCCTGCGATCATCCGGAACAGCGTCGTCTTGCCGGCGCCGTTCGGCCCGATCACGCCGACGATCCCACCGGGGGGCAGCGAGAACGACATCGCCTCGAACAGGAGCCTGTCGCCGAACCCCTTCGCCACCTTCTCCGCCTGGACGACCACGTCGCCCAGGCGTGCGCCCGCGGGGATGTGGATCTCGACCTTGTCGAGCCGCACGTTCTGCTCCTCCGCAAGCAGACGCTCGTAGGCCTGTACGCGCGCCTTTGACTTCGCCTGGCGCGCCTTCGGACTCAGCCGCACCCACTCCAGCTCGCGCGCGAGCGTGCGGCGGCGGGCCGACTCCGTCTTCTCCTCCACCGCGAGTCGCGCCTGCTTCTGCTCGAGCCAGGACGAGTAGTTGCCCTCGAACGGGAGCCCCTTGCCGCGGTCGAGCTCGAGAATCCAGCCGGCGACGTTGTCGAGGAAATAGCGGTCGTGGGTGACGGCGACGACGGTGCCCTTGTAGGACTCCAAAAACCGCTCGAGCCAGCCGACCGACTCCGCGTCGAGATGGTTCGTCGGCTCGTCGAGCAGGAGCAGATCGGGCGAGGAGAGGAGAAGGCGGCAGAGGGCGACCCGACGGCGCTCGCCACCGGAGAGGGACGTGACGTCACGGTCACCGTCCGGGAGGCGCAGCGCGTCCATCGCACGGTCGAGCGTGGCGTCGAGCGACCAGACGTCGTGCCGATCGATCAGGTCCTGCACCGTGGCCTGCTCGCCGAGCAGCGCGTCGAAGTCGACGTCGGGCTCCGCGAACCGCGCGGAGATCTCGTTGAAGCGGTCGAGCAGGTCGCGCATCGGCCGCACCCCGTCCTCGACGTTCTCGCGCACGTTGCGTGCAGGATCGAGGTCGGGCTCCTGCGGCAGGAAACCCACCGTGGCGCCCGGTGCGAGCTCTGCGATCCCGCGCGAGGGCTCCTCCAGACCGGCCATGATCCGCAGGAGGGTGGACTTTCCGGCGCCGTTCGGGCCGAGCACACCAATCTTCGCTCCCGGTAGAAAAGAGAGGGAGATGTTCGCGAGCACCTGCCGGTCCGGCCCGTAAAACTTGTCGGCCCGGTACATCGAGAAGACGTAGTCGCTCACAGGTTGCGCACAATAGCCACATGCCCGAGCGCTTCTTCGAGGACTTCGAGCCGGGCCAGGTGTATGAGCTGGGGAGCCGCACGGTGACGGAGGCCGACATCGTCGCCTTCGCGCGCGACTGGGATCCGCAGCCGTTCCATACCGACCCGGAGGCTGCCGCGGAGTCCGTCTTCGGCGGACTGATCGCGAGCGGCTGGCACACCGGCGCGATGTGGATGCGCCTCTATGTCGACTCGCTGCTCGGCGGTCCGGCGAGCCAGGGCTCGCCGGGAATCGAGGAGCTGCGCTGGCTCGCTCCCGTCCGACCCGGCGACACGCTGCACGGGCGCCTGACGGTGCTGGAGACGCGACCGTCCGAGCGCCGTCCGGGCCGCGGGACGGTACGCATTCGCGGCGAGATGGTGAACCAGGAGGCCGTCACCGTGCTCTCGCTCGTCTCGCGCGGTCACTTCACCCGCCGCGGCTGGTAGGAGCGAATACAGCGGGGCTATGCTCGACCCCGTGGGCTGCTGCTCGCAGTACGGCTGCGACGAGTTTTTCAGCGAGCGCTTCGCTCGCCGAACTGTCCGGCGCTACCGCAAGAAAGGCCTGGAGAAGACGGCAGCCAGACTTCGCGATTTTCTCGCTGCGCGCGGCGGAGGCAGCGCGCTCGAGATCGGCGGCGGGGTCGGCGCACTGGTGGCAGAGCTCGTCAGAGGGGGCGTCGAGACCGGAGTGCTCGTCGAGGTCGCTCCGGTATACGAGCCGTTCGCACACGAGCTCTTCCGGGAGGTCGGTGTGACCGTCGAGTTCCGACTGGCCGATCTCGTCTCTGAGCCGGAGGCGGTCGAGCCGGCCGACCTCGTCGTGCTGAACAAGGTGGTCTGCTGCACACCTGACGGCCCGGCGCTCGTTTCCGCTGCGGCAAACCGTGCGCGCGTCGCGCTCGCCTTCAGCTACCCACGGAACCGAGCCGCCTTCAAGGCGGTCGCCCACCTGCAGAACCTGATCTTCCGTCTCGCTGGTCGCCGCTTCCGCGTCTTCGTGCACCCACGCGCCGAGCTGATCGTGCAGGCAGAGTCGCGCGGCCTTCGACTCGTCCACGAGCACCACGGGCTTGTGTGGGCGACGGCCGGCTTCGAGCGCACATAGGCTTCCACAGTGGCTGAGCTCGGACTCTTCCCGCTCGGGATCGTGCTTCTCCCGACCGAGCAGATCCCGCTCCACATCTTCGAGGATCGCTACCAGGAGTTGATCGGAGAGTGCCTCGAGCAGGAGCGGGAGTTCGGCCTCGTGTACGCCGACGAGGAAGGGCTGCGGGAGATCGGCACCCGCGCCGCCGTGACCGAGGTGCTCGATCGCTTCGACGACGGGCGGCTGAATATCGTCGTGGAGGGACGGGATCGATTCCGTCTGGTCGAGCTCACGAGCGGCCGCTCGTTCCAGACGGGCTTGGTGGAGCTCGTGGACGAAGAGCCGGACCCGCCCGACCCGGATGACGCTTCCCGAGCCCTGGAGCTGTTCCGCCGGCTCGTCGACCTGACGGGGGCGGAGGTCGAGGCGCCGCCGCCCGATACCGTGCAGCTCTCCTTCGAGCTCGCCGGCCGATTCGAGTTCGCACCAGAGCTGAAGCAGCGCCTGCTCCAGCTGATGTCGGAGCGTGAGCGCGTGAAGCTGCTCGCGGAGCTGCTCACTGCCGCTGCGAACGCGGTCGAGCGGGAGAAGGACGTCGCCCAGCGGGCCGCCTCGAACGGCAAGGTCGACCCCCGAGGCTGATCAGGAACCGCGGGGCACGGGTCAGTACCATGGACAAGATGGCAGTGACCGCCCGTCCCAAGCTCGACGCCGAGCGGCTGCGCGCGGACTTTCCCTACCTCGAGGAGCTCCAGAACGGCAAGCCCGTCGCGTTTCTCGACTCGGCCGCCTCGACGCAGAAGCCGCGTCAGGTGCTCGAGACGATGACTGAGTTCTACTCGCACTCCTATGCGAACGTGCACCGGGGTGTCTATCGGCTCGCCGAGCGAGCGACCGAAGGTTACGAGGGGGCTCGAGAGAAGGTCGCGCAGTTTCTGAACGCGCCGTCGGCGCGGGAGATCGTCTTCACCCGGAACGCCACCGAGGCGCTCAACCTGGTCGCCTACGCGTGGGGGCTTGACAACCTCGGACCGGGAGACGTGGTCGTCGTGACCGAGCTCGAGCACCACTCGAACTTCGTTCCCTGGCAGTACATCGCGGGTCGCACGGGCGCCGAGTTCCGCGCCGTTCCGATCGACAAGCGCGGCGAGCTGCAGTTCGACACCCTCGACGAGATCGCCGCTGCCGGCCGCGTGAAGATCGTTGCCAACAACCTCGTCTCGAACTCGCTCGGCACGATCAACCCGATCGAGCGCCTGACGACGTGGGCGCACGGGCTGGGCGCGATCATGGTCGTGGACGCGGCGCAGGCCGCGCCGCACCGGCCGCTCGATGTCCAGGCCCTTGGCTGCGACTTTGTCGCCATCTCGGGGCACAAGATGTGTGGCCCCAGCGGGGCGGGCGCGCTCTGGGGTCGCGCCGAGCTGCTCGAGGCCATGTCCCCGTTCAACGTCGGCGGCCACATGATCCGCTCCGTCGCAATTGAGGAGACGACCTGGGGCCAGTTGCCGCATAAGTTCGAGGCGGGCACCGCGCCGATCGTCGAGGCGGTTGGCTTCGGTGCCGCGATCGACTACCTCTCCGAGATCGGTCTCGACGCGATCGCTCAGCACGAGCACGAGCTGACCGAGATGACGCTCGACCGCTTCGCAGAGCTGCCGTGGATCGAGTCGTACGGACCCCCCGCGGACCGCCGTGCCGGCATCGTCTCCTTCAATGTGGAAGGCGTGCACCCGCACGACGTGGCGCAGATTCTCGACTGGGAGGGGATCGCGATCCGCGGCGGCCACCACTGCACGCAGCCGCTCATGCAGCGGCTCGGCGTTGTCGCGACGAACCGCGCCAGCTTCTACCTCTACACCGTCCCCGAGGAGATCGAACGCCTGATCCAGGGGCTCCATAAGGTCAAGAAGACCCTCGGTTGATGTCGGACGCCTGATGTCGGAGTTCGATCAGCTCTACCGCGAGGTCATCCTCGACCACTACAGAAACCCGCGCTCGCACGGGTTGCTCGACTCTCCGGATGCGCAGGCGGAGGGCCAGAACCCGCTCTGCGGAGACGAAGTGACGGTCTCGCTCCGCTTCGACGGCGACACGATTCGCGAGGTCGGCTTCGAGGGTCGCGGCTGCGCGATCTCACAGGCCGCGACGTCGATGCTGACGGAGATCGTGCAGGGGAAGACGGCCGACGAAGTGGCGCGGATGCCGAAGGAGGAGCTGCTGGAGGAGATCGGGATCCCGCTCACGCCCGTGCGGCTCAAGTGCGCCATCCTCGGCCTCGGTGTGCTCAAGGTCGCGCTCCACAAGAGCAAGGGGACGCCGCTCCCCGAGGAGTGGACGAGCAGCGGCGACCTCACGATCGCATGACGGGGATGACGGTCGATGTCTGCCCGGTCGAGGAGCTGCCGTCCGGCGACGTCAAGATCGTCTACGCCGGCCTCATCGGGATCGGCGTCTACAACTGCGGCGGCCAGTACTACGCGATCGAGGATCGCTGCTCCCACGACGACGGCCCGCTCTGCGAGGGCGACTGGGAGCCCGAGCTCTGCATCGCGGTCTGCCCCCGTCACGGGGCGCGCTTCGACATCACGACCGGGAGTGCCCTGACCCTGCCCGCCTTCGAGCCCGTCGCCACCTTCCCCGTTCGCCTGGAGGGTGGCTGGGTGAAGGTCGCTGTGGAGGTGGAAGGCTAGGGTTCAGCTGGTGCTGTCCGCCATCCTCCGCCAGCGGCTATATTCCGTTCACCGCGGAAAGGAGGTGGTCCGGTAGTGACAGATTCCAGTACGGGCAGTGGAGGTACCAGCGGGTAGGGGCGCGTCCCCGGGACCCACAGTGTCTCTCGTAGGCAGGGGAATCGCCATAGCCACGCGTAGGGGATACCGCGACTACCGCGCCGCCGACAGAGGATCGGCCGGAAGCGCTCCTACCAAATCCAACGCTGAGTACCGATGAGATGGGGGCCGCGAAAGCGGCCCCCATCGTTCTCCTACACCGAGCGGCGCAGCTGCTCGTCGAGCGTGACGAGCGGGAGGCCGAACGTGTCGACTGCATCCGTATTCGAGACGACGTTGTCGCCGGCCTCGAGCATCGTCAGCTGCTCGCGGGTGACCGGCGGCTTCGGCAGCCGCTCCAGCACGGCGGCCTGAATGCGCATCAGCCTGAAGGGGAGATGCACCGACGGCCGACGTGTCCCGAGGGCCTGCTTCAGCCGCGACCAGAACTCGTTCCACGTCACAATGTCCGGACCGCCGAGCTCGAACGTCCGGTTGGCCACCTCGGGCTTGTCGACCGCGGCCGCGAAGTAGGCCGCAACGTCGTCGATCCAGATGGGCTGGATCCGCTGCGTCCCCGGCCCGATGATCGGGGTCACGGGAGCCAGCTTGGCGATTCGCCTGAATTGCGCGAGCGCGCCGCCGCCGGGACCGAAGATGAAGCTCGGTCGAAAGATGACGTGCTCGAGCCCCGAGGTCTTGACGGTCTGCTCCATCTCCCACTTCGCCCGGTAGTAGGGAACGAGATCCTTGGTGCGCTCGTCGATCCCGAGCGCGGACATGAGGATGAAGCGCCGGACGCCCTCGTCGTTCGCAGCCGCGACGAGATCGCGGGTGCCCTGCGACATCACGCGCTCGAAGTCCTCCGGCTTCCCGGTGAGAAGGCCGACGAGGTGGATGATCGTGTCGCAGCCCTCGACTGCGCGTCGCAGGCTGGCCGGATCGGTCATGTCGCCCACCACCGTCTCGCAACCGAGATTCCGAAGCTGCTCACCGGCAGCCTCGTCGCGGACGAGCACGCGTACCGGGCGGCTCTCGGCCCGCAGAGCATGCACGATGCGCGGACCCACGAAGCCCGTCGCTCCGGTGATCAGGATCATCGACTGGGGATCATTCGAAATTCTTCCAATAGCGGCTTGGTGTAGGGCCCTTCTGCCCCTGATACTTCGACCCCAAGCTACCCGAGCCGTACGGTGTCTCGGCTGGCTCGCTCAACTGCACGAAGGAGAGCTGACCGATCTTCATGCCGTGGTAGATCGTGATCGGGAGGTTGGCGACGTTCGAGAGCTCGAGCGTCACGTGCCCGTCCCACCCAGGGTCGATGAACCCGGCGGTCGAGTGGATCAGCAGGCCGAGGCGCCCAAGGCTCGATTTGCCCTCCAGACGGGCCACGAGGTCGTCGGGAAGGCGGACGCGCTCGAGTGTCGAGCCGAGGACGAACTCGCCCGGATGGAGGATGAACGGCTCGTCAGCGATCTCGACGAGCTCCGTCAGCTCCTCCTGCTCCTGTTTCACGTCGATGAACGGGTAGCGCGAGTTCCGGAAGACCCGGAAATAGCGGTCGACACGCACGTCGACGCTCGACGGCTGCATGAGCGACCCGTCGTAGGGCTCGATCTCAATCCGACCCTCCTGAAGCAGTCGGCGGATCGTTCGGTCGGAGAGAACCACGCGCGGATTCTACGGTCCTGTGGACAAATCGCAGTTTTCCACATAGCGTTCCCGCCCCCGTGTCAATGCTCTTCGAGCCGCTTGAACCGCACGAGCGCTTCCGGGCGCGTCGCGAGGCTGCACGGCGGAGGCGCAGGCGGCGTCGCTCGATCCTGATCGGCGTGCTGCTCGCGGCCGTCGCCAGCGTCGCCCTCGGCTCGAAGACGATCACCACCCAACACGGGCATGGGCAGCCCGGAACGACCGTGGCCGCCCAGCAGAAGGTTCCGATGCTGCCACAGCCGCGTGCGCTTCCCGACGAGGTGCGGGGCGTGCACGTGACGATGGCGCTCGCCTCGCTCAAGGGGAAACTCGAGGAGTACCTCGCGCTCGAAAAGGAGGGCCTGAACACGATCCAGCTCGACATCAAGGACGAGAACGGCGAGATCGGCTTCGTCCCGTCGGCGGTGCCGCTGGCGCGCGAGGTCGGTGCTGCGCGTCCCTACTATCGCCCGCGGCAGGTCGCGCGGCTGGTGCACGCGAAAGGCGTCTACCTGATCGGCCGCGTGGTCGTCTTCGAGGATCCGCGCTTGTCGGAGGGTGCGCCGGAGCTCGCGATCAAGCGCAGCGACGGCTCGGTCTGGCGTAACGACGCCGGGCTCGGCTGGACGAACCCATACGACAAGCGCGTCTGGGACTACAACGTCTCGATCGCCGAGGTGGCAGCGCGCGCCGGGTTCGACGAGATCCAGTTCGACTACACCCGCTTTCCTTCCGACGGGGACGTGGACGACGTCGTCTATCCGGGGAAGACCAGCAAGGCGCCGGGATGGGTGATCGCGGAGTTCGTCCACTATGCGAACAAGCGCCTGAAGCCGCTCGGCGTGCGAGTGTCGGCGGATGTATTCGGACTGGCGGCAACCAGGGAGCTCGGCATTGGTCAGGTTCCAAAGAGGCTCGCGAAGTACGCGGACGCGATCTATCCGATGGTCTACCCGTCGCACTACGGACGCGGCGAGTACAACCTCGACGATCCGAACGCAGCTCCCGCGCAGACCGTCTACTTCGCCCTCGTGCAGTTCCGCCGCGACCTGCGCCGGAGCAAGGCGCAGCTGATCCCATGGCTGCAGGACTTCTCCTACGGCCGCCCGTACGGCATCGCTGAGGTGCGGGCGCAAATCGACGCGGCGCGCAGGGTCGGTGTGCGCGGCTACCTGCTCTGGAACCCGGAAGGCGTCTACACCCCGGGCGCGCTCCGCCCCGCCTCCCAGCGCGGCTAGAGCGCAGCCGCTCGCGGCGCCAGCCGTCGCCGCCGCGCGTGTCGTTCCATGAATAGAAAATATTCACGTATGCAGGATCTCCCCGGTGAGCTATCGTCACACCATGGCCGCCACGAGGACGATCGAGCTGCGGACGGGGATTCCCGGCCCGCGCTCACAGCAGGTGCTCGAGCGGAAGCTGCGAGCGGTTGCGAACGCGAAGACGATCGCGCTGCCGGTCGTGGCGGCCGCAGCAAGCGGCGCCACGATCACGGACGTCGACGGGAACGTCCTGATCGACTTCACCGGCGGCGTCGGCTGCCTGAACGTCGGTCACGCGAACCCGCGCGTGGTCGAGGCCGTGCAGGAGCAAGCCGCGCGCTTCATGCACACCGATTTCATCGTCGTTCCCTACGAGCTCTACGTCTCGCTCGCCGAGCGACTCCTCGAGCGCGCCCCTTTCAGCGGGCCGGCAAAGGCCGCGTTTTTCAACGCCGGTACCGAGGCCGTCGAGAACGCCGTCAAGTTCGCTCGACTCGCCACGCGCCGACCTGCGGTGATCGCATACCAGGGAGCCTTCCACGGTCGCACGCTGCTCTCGATGACGCTCACCTCCAGACCCCATCCATACAAGACGGGCATGGGGCCGTTCGCCCCCGAGGTGTACCGCGCTCCCTTCCCGCAGGACTACCGCGGACCGGACTGGGCAAGCGCCCTCGAGGAGCTGAAGCAGCTCTTTGTGACGCAGGTGGCGGCAGATCAGGTCGCTGCGGTCGTGATCGAGCCCGTGCTGGGCGAGGGTGGCTTCCTCCCGGCTCCGCGAGCCTACATGCATGGCCTCCGAGCGATCTGCGACGAGCACGGGATCGTCCTGATCGTCGACGAGGTTCAGACCGGCTTCGCGCGAACCGGCAGGCTCTTCGCGATCGAGCACTACGGGATCGAGCCCGATCTGATCACGCTCGCCAAGTCGATGGCCGGCGGCCTACCGCTCTCGGGGGTGCTCGGAAAGGCGGAGATCATGGATGCGGCCCACGACGGCGCAGTCGGAGGCACCTACGTCGGCAACCCCGTGGCGCAGGCGGCTGCGCTAGCCGTTCTGGACGTGATCGACGAGGAGGGTCTCTGCGACCGCGCGGTCGAGATCGGCGAGGTGATTCGCTCCCGCATGGTCACCTGGCAAGACCGGTTCCCAGCAATTGGGGACGTCCGCGGGCTGGGCGCCATGCTCGCGATCGAGCTCGTCCACGACCGCGCGACCAAGGAGCCGGCACCGGAGCTCGCGGAGCGCGTGATTACCGCGGCGACCGAGCGGGGCCTCCTTCTGCTCAAGGCGGGCATCTACTCGAACTGCATTCGCGTCCTCTGCCCGCTCGTGATCGGCGACGCCGAGCTCGACGAGGCGCTCGCCGTGTGGGAAGAGGCGCTCGCGGCCACCCTGCACTAGTTGGCGCAAGCTGAGCATCCGCGGAAGCGGATGCTCAGCGCGCGAAAATCCCTAAAGTGGGCCGCCCGCGGCCCAAACGCTCTTCGCACCTCCGGTTTGTCGCAGCTCCGGGCGCGCTAGGTTGATGGCCGTGGATCAGCGCATTGCGGAACGCTACGAGCTCCAGGCCGTCGTCGGCACCGGCGGCATGGCGAGCGTCTATCGCGCCTACGACACGCTCCTCGAGCGGAATGTGGCGCTGAAGATCCTCCACGACCACTACAGCGAGGACGACGAGTACATCGAGCGGTTCCGGCGCGAAGCGCGCGCCGCCGCACAACTTTCGCACCCCGGGATCGTGACGGTGATCGACCGCGGCGAGGAGGGCGGCCGGCAGTTCATCGTCTTCGAGTACGTCGACGGGGAGACGCTCAAGGAGCTTGTCGAGCGCACGGGGCCGATGCCCGTCCGCCGCGTGATCGAGCTCGGGCTGGAGATCGGCCGAGCGATCGCGTTCGCCCATGAGCAGGGGCTCGTCCACCGTGACGTGAAGCCGCAGAACGTCCTGCTCGGCACCGAGGGACGAGCGAAGGTGACCGACTTCGGTATCGCGCGCTCGCTCGAAGCCGTCGGACGAACCGAAACGGGCACGATTCTCGGGACCAGCCACTACATCGCCCCCGAGCAGGCGCGGGGCGAGCGGGTCGACGCGCAGACGGACGTGTACTCCTTCGGGGTCGTCCTCTACGAGTTGCTGGTCGGAGACGTGCCGTTTCCGGGCGACAACTTCCTCACCGTCGCCATGAAGCACGTGAATGACCCGATCCCGAGCCTCCTCGAGCGGCGGCCGGACTGCCCGCTTCGCCTGGCGGGGCTCGTCGAGCGGACGATGGCGAAGGAGCCGGACGGTCGACCCGCGTCGATGGACGAGGTCGTCGGGGAGCTCGAAGCCTGCCTCGACGAGCTCGACTCGCGTCCCGACGGGGAGGCGACGATGATCGTCAAGGGCCCGGTCGTCAAGGCCTCTCGCCTACGCGCGAGCCGGCCGAAGCGCGACCGGCGCGGACTGCTCGTCCTGCTGCCTTTGCTCGCAGTCGCTGCAGCCGCAGCCGCCTTCTTCCTGACGCGCGACGACGACGGCGGTGGGACGGCCGCCACCACCCGCCCGGTCCGCCTTCAGGGGATCGGAGCCTATGACCCTCCCAGCGGAGGCGGCGACGGAAGGGAGCACGACGACGAGGCCGGACTCGCGACTGACGGAGACGCGGGCACCTTCTGGCGGACCGAGAACTACCGCGTGTCTCTACGCCTGATCGCCAAGGAGGGAGTGGGCCTCGTGCTCGACGCGGGATCCGTGAGCGAGCTCTCGCAGATTCGGGTCAGGACCGACACCCCCGGATTCACCGCCGAGATCCGAGTCGGAGATTCGCCGGCAGGGCCGTTCGAGACGATCAGCGACTCGAAGACCGCCGAAGCGACGACGACCTGGGACCTCGAGGGCGCCGAGGGCCGCTACTACGTCCTCTGGATCAGCGAGCTTGACGGCAACGCCCACGTCAACGAGGTCAAGGCAAGCTAATACTCGAGGTTCGAGCGGCGCTCGTGCCGCTCGAGCGCGAGCTCGATCAGGCGGTCGAGCAGGTCGGCATAGCCGATGCCCGAAGCCTCGAAGAGCCGCGCGTAGACGCTCGTGACCGTGAAACCCGGGATCGTGTTCAGCTCATTGACCACCACTTCGCCGTCCTCCCGCACAAAGAAATCCACGCGCGCCATTCCCTCGCACTCCGTGGCGACGAACGAGTCGGCGGCGAGCGCCTGCACGCGGGCCGCGACCTCGACGGAGATTCGAGCGGGAACGATGATGTCCGAGCCGCCCTCGTCGTACTTCGCCGCGTAGTCGTACCACTCCGCATGTGGGACGATCTCGCCGACGACCGAGGCGATCGGAGGCGGACGGAGGTTTCCAAGCACACCGCACTCGACCTCCGTGCCCGCGACAAACTCCTCCACGAGTACCTTCTCGTCGTGTTTGCGCGCAAGTGCGACAGCCCGTTCGAGCTCCGCCTCGTCGTGAGCCTTCGTGATCCCGACCGACGAGCCGAGCCGAGCCGGCTTCACGAAGACGGGGTACCCGAACGGATTGCGGGGCTCGTCGCCGAGCCTGAGCGTGACGTTCCGAGCAACGGGGATGCCGCGGTCGCGCAAAACCGCCTTGAACAGGTCCTTGTCCATGCACAGCGCCGAGGCGGCGACGCCGGCGCCGACGTATGGCACGCCGGCGAGCTCGAGGAGGCCCTGCACGGTCCCGTCCTCGCCGAAGGGGCCGTGCAGGATCGGAATCGCGACATCGACCCGGCCAAGTGCCTCGGCCGGCTTCGAGTCCGCGAGCACAGGGAGGCTCTCGACCGGACGTTGTGTCGAGACAACCCGTCCTCCCTCCAGCGAGCCCTGCCGGTCGCCCGGGTCGAGCGCCCAGCGCCCACTGCGGTCGATCGCGAGGGTCGTCACGTCGTAACGCTCGGGATCGAGCGCCTCGAGTACCGATCGCGCCGAGGCGAGGGAGATCTCGTGCTCGCTCGAGCGCCCGCCCGCGATCAAGGCGACGCGGAGCTTACGGTTCACGGAGTCGTGCCGGTCTCGGTCGTCTCGGTGGTCTCGGTCTCGCCCGGAGGCGGCTGCTCTTCCTCGCCGGGCTCCACGTACCGGCCGACGATGAGCGTCACCGTCTGCCCCGGTTCCAGCTCCGTGCCGCCCGGCGGATCCTGTGAGATGACGACGCCGTCGAGCAACGGATCCTCGGTGTCCTCGCGCACCACCCGGCTGCGGAAGCCGGAGCTCCGCAGCGCCAGGCGCGCCGCCTCGACGCTCTGGCTCTCCACGTCCGGAACGGTGGAGGTGGTGGGGCCTTCGGACACCTGGAGCGTCACCGTCGACCCCTTCGACGCCTGCGAGTCCGCACCCGGGACTTGCCCGACCACGAGATCCTTCGCGTCGTCCGACTCCACGTCCACGCGCCGCACCGCGAAGTTGAGCCCCTGGAGCTGCGACTCCGCTGTCGCGTAGGGGAGGCCGATCACGCTGGGCACGGTGACGGGCCGCGGCCCCTTCGACACGTTCACGCGAACCTCCGTCCCCTCGACGACGGTCTTCCCCGCCTTGGGGGCTGTCGCGAGAACCGTGCCTGAATCCTGAGGCGAGTTGACCTCGACGACGTTCGCGCGCAAATTGACGTCCGAGAGCCGCGCCACGGCCTCATCCCTGCCCAGACCGACCAGATTCGGGATCCGGACCGTCGGTTTGCCGCTCGAGACGATGATGGTCACGAACGTGCCTCGATCCGCGCGTTGTGGCGGCTGGGGCTCCTGCTCGACGACGAGCCCTCGCGCGACATCGGAGTCGTCCCTACGGATGACGTTCGGCTCGAGACCGGCGTCGAGGATGTCCTGGACCGCGAGTGACTCCTGGATCCCTTCCACGTCGGGAACGGTTACCGCCTTGGTCGCGCTCAGCTGGTCCTGCAGCTGCTGGTAGGCGAAGAAGCCGCCGACGAGAGCGAGCGCGAGCACGAGCAGCGCCAGCAGCCACGGCCACACCGAACGCCGACGGCGCGTGTCGTCGTACTCGTAGTAGCGTCCCGGCGTGTACGCCGTCGGCGGCGCTCCGCCGGACCGCACCGTCGTCAGAGCGTCCCCCACCTCGGCTCGGGAGAGCACTGAGGTCGCCGCCTCAGCGGTCTCCGCGGAGACGCCGACGCCACGGCCGATCCGCTCGAGGTCTGAGTCCATCTCCTCGGCCGAGTGATAGCGCTCCGAGGGATCCTTGCCGAGCGCGCGCAGAACGACGTAGTCGAGGTCGCGCGGGATCTCCGGCCGGTGGGCCGAGGGCGGGTCCGGCGTTTGCGAGAGATGCTTCATCGCGATCTCGACGGGCGTGTCTCCACTGAAGGGGACCGTGCCGGTGAGCAGCTCGTAGAGAACAATTCCCGTCGAGTAGAGGTCGGAGGTCTGATCGACGGGAGCGCCGCGCGCCTGCTCGGGCGAGAGGTACTGGGCGGTGCCGATGATCGAGCCTGCCTCGGTCATCTGGCTCGTGCCGGCGCGGGCGATGCCGAAGTCCATCACCTTCACGCGACCGTCCCCGTCGACGATCATGTTGTGCGGCTTGATGTCGCGGTGGACGATCCCCTTGCGGTGGGCGAAGCGCAACGCGGACAGGATCTGCCGCGTGTAGTCGATCCCGATCCCGATCGGCGAAGGTCCTCGCGCGACGATGAGCTCCTTCAGCGTTCGCCCCTCGACGTACTCCATCGCGATGTAGTAGGAGCCGCCCGCCTCACCGCGGTCGTAGATGGAGACGATGTTCGGATGCGAGAGACCCCCGGCATTCTGAGCCTCGCGACGGAACCGCTCGACGAACTGATCGTCGCTTGCGTGACGGTCGTCGAGGATCTTGATCGCAACGCGGCGGCCGAGCTCCTGATCCTCCGCCAGGTAGACATTCGCCATCCCGCCTGCACCGAGCTTCCGCGAGATCAGGTAGCGCCCGTCAAAGAGCGTGTCGATGAGGTGGTCGGAAACCGCCATTGACCTAGGAGTTCGCCGCTCCTGGGAGGAGGGCCTGCAAGACCGTGCGCGCGATCGGTGCCGCGAGCTGGCCGCCGGTGCCGTTCTGCTGCTCGAGCACAACCGCAATCGCGACCTCTGGCCGCTCCCGGCCTGCGAAGGCGATGAACCAGGCGTTGTTGGTGCCCGCCACACCAGTCTCGGCGGTGCCGGTCTTGCCGCCGACGACGAGGCCCGGAACCTGGGCGGCGGTGCCCGTGCCGCTCTCCACGACCGCCCGCATCATCGAGGCGACGGTAGCCGCGGTCTCGGGCTTCACCGCCCGCCGCAGCTCGTCCGCCCGCGACCGCGTCACGATCGTGCCCTTCGGCGAGAGGATGCGGTCGATCACGCGGGGCTCCATCACGACGCCGCCGTTCGCGATCGCCCCGGCAACCATCGCCATCTGCAGCGGCGTCACGAGCAGCCGCTCCTGCCCGAACGCAAAGCGGCCGACGTCCACGTCCGAGTCGAGCTTCGGATCAAAGAGCTTGCCGTCGTCGTCGTACAGCCCGCTGGCGACTCGCTCGTTGTCCGGAGTCTCGAGCGGCGGCGTCTCGTAGAAGCCGAAGCGCTTCGAGTACTCGACCAGGAGCTTGGAGCCGAGCTCTTTGCCGATGTTGCAGAAGACGGAGTTGATCGAGTTCACGAGCGCCTGGCGGAGGTCGACGTTCCCGAAGGGCCGCGTCGTGTCATAGTTGTTGACGCGTCGGCCGTACACCTCGCAGTAGCCGGGGTCGTGGAAACGCGAGCCGGCCGTGTAGCGGCCCGAGTCGATCGCGGCCGCCGCGGTGACGACTTTGTAGGTCGATCCGGGCGCGTAGAGGCCGTACGTCGCGCGGTTGTAGAGCGGCGCGGGCGGCTTGCACGGCGCCTGGATGCGCTGAAGCGCGCCGTAGTTCCCCTCGATCACATTCTGGTCGTAGGTCGGAAACGACGCCATGACAAGCACCTTGCCCGTCTGCGGCTCGAGTGCGACGACCGACCCACACCGCCCGGCGAGACCTTGGAGCGCGGCCCGCTGCGCGCGCATGTTCAGCGTCAGCACGAGGTCGTTCCCCTCGATCGTGGCGCCCTTCAGCTTGTCGAGCGACGACTCGAGCAGCGTCGAGAGGTTCTGGTTCGAGGCCGTCAGGTAGTCGTTCCGCGAGCGCTCGAGTCCCGTCCGATAACGCGACTGCGTCGAGTAGCCGACCACGTGAGCAGCCAGGCCGCCCGGCGGATACTTGCGGAAGAACAGCGTCCGCCCCGCGACCCTCTTCGGGCGGTTCCTCGCGAGCACTGCCGCGGGATCCTTGGTCACGATCCTCCCGCGCTTGATCGTGAACTGCGCGACGCGCTCGATCTGATTCTCCTGCCGGTCGGCGAGGCCACCGGCCGCCCAGGCCTGCCAGTAGGTGGTGGCGACGACGAGCAACACCATCATGGACGTGCCCACCACTGCAAGGCGTGCGATCGGCTTGTTCATGCGCGCGCGTTCGCCCGGTTCGAGACGAGCATCAGCCCCGCGAGCAGCACGAAGTTCGCGACGACGCTCGAGCCGCCGTAGGAGACGAAGGGCAGCGTGATCCCGGTCAACGGGATCACGCGCAGCACCCCGCCGACGATGATGAATGCCTGCAGCGCGAAGCCGAAGGTGAGCCCGGCTGCGAGCAGCTTCGAGAAACCGTCGTCGGCCATGAGGGCGACTCGCATCCCCCGCGCAACGAAGAGCATGAAGACGAGTAGGAGGGCTGCGGAGCCGACGAGCCCGAGCTCCTGTGCGATCGCGGAGTAGATGAAGTCCGTGTTGAGGAACGGAATGATCGCATTGCCGTCCGTGGTCGTGAACGTGCCGCGCCCGAGGCCGGTCCCGCCGAAACCGCCGTTGCCGATCGAGAAGAGCGACTGGATCGACTGGTATCCGGCGCCATCGGCGTCCGCCCACGGATCAAGCCACACCGAGACGCGGGACTCGACGCGCGGCACGACGGTGTAGATCGCGGCGGCGCCGATGACAAAGAGGACAAGGCCGGCGGCCGCGTAGGTGACACGACCGGTCGCCACATAGACCATCGCGAGGAAGATCCCGAACTGAA
>Ga0136621_1000134_pt1 | contig 26445 bp, 25 predicted proteins | sample AntDryUQ445A2306_FD_104673 | JGI IMG/M metagenome (GOLD analysis project Ga0136621, IMG submission 104673) | Polar desert sand microbial communities from Dry Valleys, Antarctica - metaG UQ445A (23.06) | ecosystem: Environmental > Terrestrial > Soil > Desert | place: Antarctica: Dry Valley...
GACGAAGAGTCCGTGAAGCCGCTCGTCGCGCTGGTACAAGAGCTGGACGAGGAGCCCGACATCACGGCGGCGATGACGGGCGAGTGGACGTCCGATGCTGACTTCGGACAACTCTCGCAGGACGACCTTCGCACCGGCGAGCTCTTCTTCGGCGGGCCGGCCGCGCTCATTATCCTCCTGCTCGTCTTCGGTGCAGTCGTCGCCGGACTCGTGCCCTTGCTAGTCGCGATCGTCTCGATCGTCATCGCGCTCGCCCTGACCGCGCTCGTGGGACAGGCGTTCCCGCTGTCGATCTTCACGATCAACATGCTCACCGGCATGGGGCTCGCGCTCGGGATCGACTACTCGTTGTTCGTCCTCTCGCGTTTCCGCGAAGAGCGCGCAGAGGGTCGCGAGAAGCTCGATGCGATCGCGGCCGCCGCGTCAACTGCGAGCCGTGCCGTCCTGTTCAGCGGCATCGCCTTCGTCCTCGCGATGACGGGGATGCTGCTCGTCCCGAGCACGATCTTGCGCAGCCTGGCCGCGGGCGCCATCCTCGTCGCAGTCGTCTCGATCGTCGCCGCCCTGACGCTCCTGCCAGCCGTATTGAGCCTCCTCGGTGACCGGATCAACGCGCTCCGGATCCCCTTCTTCGGGCGCGCGGCGGTCGGCCCGTCGGAGAGTCGCTTCTGGTCGAGTGTCGTCCGCGCGGTGATGCGGCGGCCCGGGCTGAGTCTTGTCCTCGCGGCGGGGCTGCTCGTGGCCGCGGCCCTCCCCGCGCTCACGCTGCAGGTCGGCTCCGCCGGGCCGAGCACGCTGCCCGATCGCTTCGAGTCGAAGCAGGGCTTCCTCCTCTTGAACGAAGAGTTTCCGCGCAGTGGCGTCGACCCCGTCGAGATCGCGATCGCCGGCGACGTCGGCTCGCCCGAGGTGCGGTCCGCGATCGAACGGGTCGAAGCCGCGGCCGGCGGCCAACCGATCTTCGGCGAGCCGGCGGTCGAGACCAACGAGGCCGGCACCCTCGCGCGGCTGACGCTCCCGATCGGCGGCGATGCGATCGGCGAGCAAGCGACGAACGCGGTCCGCGACCTGCGCACGGACGTCGTCCCGCAAGCGTTTGCCGACGTCGACGCCGAGGTGGCCGTCGGCGGCGCGACGGCAGAGGAGATCGACTATCACGACACGATGGGCAGCTGGCTCCCGCTCGTCTTCGCGTACGTGCTCGGCCTCTCCTTCATCCTGCTCACGATCGCCTTCCGCTCGATCGTCGTCGCGGCCAAGGCGATCGTCATGAACCTGCTCTCCGTCGGAGCGGCCTACGGCCTGCTCGTGCTCGTTTTCGTCAAGGAGATAGGAAACGAGTTCTTCGGCTTCGAGCAGGCAGATGCCGTCGAGGCGTGGGTGCCCCTCTTCCTCTTCGCCGTCCTCTTCGGGCTCTCGATGGATTACCAGGTCTTCCTGCTCAGCCGCATCCGCGAGCGGTACAGCCAGACCGGCGACAACGACGCGGCAGTGGCCTTCGGCGTCGGCTCGACCGCGCGGCTGATCACCGGAGCGGCGCTGATCATCATCGCCGTCTTCTGGGGCTTCGCGATGGGCGATCTGATCATGTTCCAGCAGATGGGGTTCGGCGTCGCCGTCGCGCTCCTCATCGACGCGACGATCGTTCGCTCGGTGCTCGTGCCGGCGGCCATGAAACTGCTCGGCAAGCGCAACTGGTACCTCCCCTCGTGGCTTCAGTGGCTCCCGGACGTCAACGTCGAGGGTGCGGAGCCGCCGCAGCGGGAGGCGCGTCCGGCGACCGGTCCGGGATAGCAGCGCAAGGCCACGCAGACGCTCGTCAGCTCGAGAGCTCGGGGCGCGCGATCTCGATCGGCTTCCGACTTCTCCTGGCCACGAGTACTCCGGAGGCGTAGCAGAGTCCGATCACGAGCGCGATCGCCGCGAAGGTGACCTGCTTGACGTCGCCGGCGAGAAGGTCGGTGATGCCGCCGAGGAGCGTCGCGCGGAGCAGGTAGACGACTGCGATGAATCCGAGAACCGGTCGGAGCAGCGGGAGCCGGCGCAGATCTCCTGCTGCCGAGAGCGCATAGAGTCCGAAGATCAAGAAAAAGGCGGCCGTGAGCAGGGTCAAAAGGTAGGGCAGCGCGGCGTTCGCGGCGGCGAGCTCGCGCATCGGCTCCTCGACGTCGACCCAGCGAAAGACGGTCCAGGCCCAGCCCAGGGCGACGACGTGCGCGGCGGCGATGACGAGATTCGCCCAGCCTCCAAATCTGAGTAAAGACATCCTGCGGCTCCTTTGTGAGCGGGACTGTACGGTGTAAGGCGATGAACCTACTTCTTACATCGTAAAATGTCAAGCCCGCCTAAACAGGCGCGAGACCGGCTCGATCGGGACCGGATCGTGCAGGCAGCCGTCGCCCTCGTCGACGGGGTGGGACTCGAGGGGCTGAGCATGCGCAAGCTGGGGCGCGAGCTCGCCGTCGAGGCGATGGCCCTCTACCACTACTTCCCGAGCAAGGACGCCCTGCTCGACGCGGTCGTCGAGGCCGTCGTCGCCGAGATGGGAACTCCGCTCGAGACCGGCGAGTGGGAGGAGCGCTTGCGCGAGCGGTTTCGGTCCTACCGGCGGCTCGCCCAGGCGCATCCGCACGTCTTTCCGCTCGTGGGCAAGCGGGCAGTGAAGAGCCCCGAAGCGCTGGCGCCGGTCGAGCAAATGCTCGAGATCCTGCGCGGCGCCGGGTTCAGTCCAGAACAGGCGCTCCAGGGCTTCCGGACGCTCTCGAGCTACGCATTCGGCTACGCGCTTTCCGAGGTCTACGGCTTCGCCCTGGAGCCGAACACCGATCAAGCCGCCGCCCACTTCGACGTCCGCACGGTCGACCCCGAGCGCTACCCACGCATGCGCGAGATCGCGCCACACGTCATCGCCTGCGACCACGACACCGAGTTCGAGTCGGGGCTCGACATCATCCTGGCCGGACTGGCGACTCCCGCAAGTCGGCCGGTCGAGCGTTAGAGAGCTCAGAACCTACTCATCCCGCTGCCTTCCGCGCGAGAAAGACGAGGAAGGTGTCGTCCGCTGTGGGCTCCGCGTCGTTGTACTCGCCGCGGACTTTGACATCGGCGAAGCCTGCGCGCTCCAGCATCAGCACGATCTCGTCCTTGAAGTAGTGCGTTATCGTCAGCACGTGCTCCTCCTCGGCGACGAGCACGCCGTCTCGCCACATGAAGGCCTGCATCTCCCAGGTCGAGCGCTGCGCGAGCGGGTCGAACGAGATCGTGCGGGCGCGGAGCTCGTACTCGGCGCCGTCCGAGCCCTGTCGGCGCTCACCCGCATCGCGCCTCGGCCGGGGCAGCTCCTGCCGTCCCTCCTCGAGCCAGTGTTGCCACTGCCGCGCGTCCGAGTACGGCACCTCATTGTCGAGCGCGAAAAGGCCGCCGGGCTCGAGGTGGTCGTGAAACCGTCGTAGCGCCTCGAGATCCTGCTCGCGGGTGCTGCCGAGTCCGAAACCGCCGCAGACGAAGATCGTCCGGTAGCGGCGCGGCAGCTCGAGCTCGTGCATCGCCTGGGCGTACAGGGCAGGAGAGAGGCCTTCGCGCTCGGCGGCCTCGCGGCAGAGCGCCAGCATGTCGGGCGAGACGTCGCAGCCGTCGACGTCGAGGCCGGCGCGGAGGTACGGGAGCAGGAGGCGGCCGGTGCCGCAGGCGACGTCGAGAGCCGGCTGCCCGCCTGCCTCGATCTGCCGCCGGAAGTACTCGCCCTCAGGGCCTCCCTGGTTGAACTCGGCCCACCAGCGGGCGACGATGCCGTAGTGCCAGGTGTGCGGGCGGACTGGCTCAGCCGAGGTAGACATCGCGAATCTCCGCAAATGGTCCGTCGGCGGCAACCGACCCTCGATCGAGCAGCACTGCCCGATCGCACAGCCGCTCGAGCATCGCGTGGTCGTGGCCCGCGGCGACGACGATTCCCCCCTGCTCCAGGAGCGCGCGGGCTCGCTGCTCGACGCGGCTGCGGAACTCGTGATCGAGCGCCTCGTGTACCTCGTCGAGCAGCAGTACTGCGGGCTGCGACTGCTCCGCCACGGCGAAGCCGAGGCGCGCGCGCATCCCCTGGGAAAAGCTCGAGACTGGGCGATCGAAGGCGTCGCCAATCGCGCTCTCGAGCCGGACAGCTTCGAGCCTGCGGCGCGCCTCGCGTCGTGGCAGCCCGGCGAGGACGCAGAGGAGCAGCGCGTTCTCGCGGCCGGTCAGCACCGAGAGCAGGCCGGCGTCGGTCGACAGCAGCGAGGCGACGCGGCCGCGAACCTCGAGCGTGCCGGCATCCGGTTCCAGGACTCCTGCGATGACGCGCAGGAGCGTGGTCTTTCCCGATCCGCTCGGCCCGATGAGTGCGACTCCTTCGCCCGGCCCCACCTGAAGGTTCAACCACCTGAGCCCCCATGTCTCAGCCCCGTGGCGCCGGAGCCGCGCGAGCACGGGCGTGACGACCCGGGTCTGCCGATCGAAGAGGAACCGCACACCGAGCGAGTGCGCGTCTACGCGTGCCGTCACCATACGACCTTCGCGAAGTGCCGCTGCTCGCGGATGTACACCGGCAGGCTCACGACAAGCAGCGCGATCGCCACGGCGAGCGGATAGAGCAACTGCCACGGGGCTGGAGGTTCGCCGAACAGAAGGGTTGCCCGATATGCCTCGAACAGGCCGGTGAGCGGGTTCAAGCGAACAAGCTCGTTGGCGCGGCCGCCGATCTCGGCCAGCGGAACGAGTGCGGGGGACAGGAAGAACATCGCACGCACGAAGCTGACGGCGAGCGGCCTAACCTCGGGTGCCCACAGACCAAACAGCGATGCGGGATACGCGCAGCCGAGCGCAAACAGGACGTTCGTCACGACCACGAGCGGAAACCAGCCCAGACTGGCCGTCGGCGGCACCCCATGAACGACCATCATCAGCGGGACGAGCACGAGGCTCGCTGCGAAGGCAAGCGTCTCCGTCAGGGTCGCGGAGACCGGCAGCAGGATGCGCCGGAAGGACATGTTGAGAATGATCGGTGCTCTCAGGTACACGACGCTCATCGAGTTGACCACGCTTGCCATCACGAGCTGAAAGGGGATCACGGCGCAGGCGAGGCTCAACCCCGGCGCTCTGCCGCCGCGGTCGATCACGAACGTCATGAGCAGCGCGTACACACCAACGAGAGCGAACGGATCGGCCAGCCACTTCGCCACGCGCCACGGCCCGCGCCCGTAACGCGCGCGCAGATCCGACTCCGTGAGCGAGATCAAGACGTCGACGGCGTCCGCGCTCGGTGGATGGCTGCGACTCCCGCTCCCGCGGCGCGCCTGTAGCCGCGCCGCCTCCGACTCCGGTGATGCGTCGCGGTCGCTGATGGGCGCGATGATAGGTGAGCCGTCGGTGCCGGACTCGGCGCTATGAATATCGCGTGCTGACGCGGCTCTTTCCGGAGGGGATCCCGTCAGGTGGTTTGTCCAGGTGGCGCCCGCGGCACGTCCGCCTGCTCGCGGTGCTCGCCGTCCGCGACGGTATGCGATTGCTCCCCGGGTTCATCGGAAACGTCGCTCCGCACGTGGACGGCATCATCGCCCTCGACGACGGCTCGACGGATGGATCGCGTGAGTACCTGGGGGCGCGACCGGAGGTCCTCGAGGTGCTCTCTGTCCAACGCAGCACCCGGTGGGACGAGGTCGGTAACTATCGGCTACTCGTGAGCGCAGCGCGGCGCCACCGAGCCGAGTGGCTCGTCTGCCTCGACGTGGACGAACGCGTCGAGCGGGAGTTCCGGGCACGCGCCGAGCGGGTCATCCGCCGTGGCCGCCTGCTCCGGATCTCGGCGTACGCGTTGCGACTCCACGAGCTATGGGGCGACACGCGGCGGTTTCGTGCCGATGGCATCTGGGGCCGGAAGGCGGTGGCGCGCCTGTTTCGCCTCCGGGAGGACCACATCTTCGACGATAAGCCGGTGCATGGCATCAAGGCGCCGCTCCAAGCGCGCTGGTGCGGACGCTACCCACTTGCCGACCTGCGCATCTACCACCTTGGGATGCTGCATTCCTCGGACCGCGCCGCACGCCGCCGCCGCTACGAGCGCGCCGACCCGGAGGAGCGCTATCAGCCGATCGGGTACGCATACCTGACGGACGAGCGGGGCCTGCGCCTCGAAGAGGCCCCACCCGGGCGGAACTACATCGAATGAGCGCGACCCGGAGTGGGTACTCGTTGGCCCGGCGGATCGCTCTCCACACGGTCGCCGCCGCCGCGCGACGGCTCGATCGCGCCCTCGTCGCACGTAACGCCTACAGCCCGGTGCCCGAAATCCTTGATGAGGCAGTGTGGGATCGAAAGTCGTCGCTCGCGGGTGTCCGGTTCAACACAGGCGACCAGCTCGCGTTCCTCGAGTCGAGCCTCGAGACGTACCTTCACGAATTCACCCCGCCGCGAGAGACGGTTCCGGGCGGGGGCTTCTACGTCTGGAACAGCTACTACCAGGCCGTCGACGCCGAGGTCTTATACGCGATGGTGCGACACCTCAAGCCGAGCCGCATCCTCGAGGTGGGCTCGGGGTTCTCAACCCTCGTGAGTGCGGCCGCCTGCGTGCGCAACGCGCGGGAGGGGCGGCCCGCCGAGCTCGTGGCGGTCGACCCCGCACCGCGCGTTACGCTGCCGATCACAGTCGACGGTCTTGCGCGAGTCGAGCGACGCAGCGCCGAGGACCTCCCGCTCGACCGCTATCTCGAGCTCGAGACGAACGACATCCTGTTCGTCGACAGCTCGCACATTGTAAAGCTCGGCGGCGAGGTGAATTACCTCGTCCTCGAGGTGCTTCCACGGCTTCGGCCCGGCGTCGTCGTCCATTTCCACGACATCTTCCTGCCGGACGAGTACCCGCGGGCGTTCTACGACATGGCTATGTATCTGTCGGAGCAGTACCTGTTGCACGCATTCCTGATCGGGAACGACGACTATGAGATCGTTTTCGCCGCGCACGCGGTGGTGCAGGCGCACCGCGAGCGCGTGTCGGAGCTCATCCCGAGCCTCCGCGAGCACCCGGACCACCATCCGGCGGCGTTCTGGCTGAAACGGCGCGAACGACCGGCGTCGAGATAGTGCCGTCCCGATGCCACGCCGCTGCGAGTGCCCCCACTGCGTAGGCCACCCCGCCCGGCACGACCAGCGGGCACGCCGCGAGGAGCCGTCGGCGCGTCTTGCGCGGCGCGTTCCACGCAAAGCGAAGAGCGTGCGGCACGTTCAGGCAGGCGCGGGCGGCGACGAGGAGGCTCCGCGGTCGTCCGGACGGGCCTCGATCGATGCGGCCCAGCATCGTTGCCTGGAGCCGGCCACGCCGATACGCGTCGCGGACGACGGCGCCCGCTCGCGTCGGATAGCGATGCGCCGTCCGAACGTCGGACGCCTTCACGATCGGGTGATCGGCGCTGAACCGCGCGTTGAACTCCGTGTCCTCGCCCGCGCGCAAGTCCTCCGAGAACCGCCCGTACGCGGCGAAGAGGCGGCGGTCGTACGAGAGGCCGTACAGCGCGTGCGGCACTGACGGTCCCGCCGTAACGAGCCGATTGTGCAGGAGCAGGAACGATGCCCACGCGGCGTGACTGTCCGGGTACGCGTTCGTCACCGAGCTCGCAACGGCGACGGCGCCCGCCGCATGCTCCCGAAGGCGCCCCGCAATCCAGCCTGGCTCCGCCACGCAGTCCGCCGCGAGGAACGAGATGAACGGAGCGCCCGTGTGATCGATGCCGACGTTGCGCGCGCCGCCGGGGTAGAGCCTGCCGCGAACGTTCACGACCGGGACGATGATGCCCGCAGCGCGCAGGCGAGACTCGGGATCGCCGCCGCCCGAGTTCACCACGACAAGCTCTACCGGCTCACTCTGCGCCAGCAACGACTCCACAGCCCCGACGAGCGTCGGCTCGTCACGGTAACTCAGGACGGCGCAGGCGAGCTCGACGCCCATCGGCGGATCATAGACCCAGCACCTTGCGCCTCGGCTCCGCGCCAGCGCGCATTGCTACCCTCCGCCGCGCGTGACTCAAGCGTGCGTGGACCCCGTAGCTTCGGTCGTCGTACCCACGCTCGACAGGCCGAACGCGCTCGCGCGATGCCTGGCGGCGCTCGAGCGGCAGCGCGGGGTGGACGCACTCGATGTGGTGATCGTCGACGCGGGCTCGCGGAGCATCGGGCCGGTCCTCGACGTGGTGAGGTCATCGGAGGACGTGCGGCTCGTTCAATGCACCGACGCCGGGCCGGCAACCGCACGAAACGCCGGCGTCCAGGAGGTGCGAGGCGCGTACGTTCTGTTCACGGACGACGACTGTGAGCCCGTCCCGGAGTGGGCGGCGAAGCTGCTCGAACCCCTTCGCGCTGGCGCGGATGTGGTCGCCGGCGTCTCCGTCAACGGCTCTCCCGAGCGCGCGCTTGCACGGGCGTCGCGGACGATCCTCGATTACGTGACCGATCCGGCGAACTCGACTGCGCTGAGGCGGTTCGCCACCGCGAACAACCTGGGCTGCCGACGCGACGTGGTCGCCGCGCTACCGTTTGACGAGCGCTATCGGTTCGGCGGCGAGGATCGCGACTGGTGCGCACGCGTCCTCGGCGCGGGTCACACCCTCGTGCGCGCACCGGACGCGATCGTGGCGCACCACGACGAGCCGACGATTCGATCGTTCTGGCGAAAGCACGCAGCGTACGGCCGGGGCTCGTACCGATTCCGGCGGAGAAATCGCGATGCACGTGGGCTGGAGCCGCCCGTGTTCTACGGACGCCTGGTGCGCGCAGGATTCGTACAGGGTCTCGGGCCAGGCGCGGCCGTCGTGGTGGCGCAGGTGGCCACGGCAGCTGGGTTCGCGCGCGAGGCGCTCTCCGAGGCATTCGAGCGAGACGAGGAGGGCGAGCCCCCGACTCGACGGCGTTTGCGCCAGAGCTCTTCCGAATGACAGGATGGCAATAGCGTTTCCCTCTCGGCCATTCTTTCGGCGATCCAAAAAATGTCCTTCTTGCTGCCTTGCCCCAACTGCGGGCTCCGTGACGTGAACGAGTTCGTGTATGCGGGCGAGCTATCGCTGCGTCCGCGCGAAGCTCCGTCGCTCGCGGAGCTGGCGGCCTACATCCACCTGCGCCGCAACGTCGCCGGGATCCAGAGCGAGTGGTGGTTCCACCGGTTCGGCTGCGAGCTGTGGTTTCAGGCCAAGCGCGACACCCGGACGAACGAGGTCGTGGCCACCGAGGTGGTTGCGCCGAGCGGGCAGGCGCTGACCGCGCCGGAGGCTCCCGCCACCCCGGACGCGCCCGCGGTCTAGATGCGCCTGCCGCCGCAACCGCAGGAGCGCCTGAACCGCGACCGCGGCTTCGAGTTCCGCTTCGAGGGGAAGCCGGTCGAGGCGTTCGAGGGCGACACGATCGCGTCCGCGCTCTTCGCCTCGGGACGACGCGTCTTCTCGCGCAGCTTCAAGTATCACCGGCCGCGCGGGCTGCTCTGCTGCACCGGGCAATGTCCCAACTGCCTGATGCAGGTCGACGGCGTTCCGAGCGTCCGAGTGTGCACGGAGGCCGCGCGAGAGGGGATGAAGGTTCGGAGCCAGAACGTCCTCGGCTCGCTCGACCGCGACCTGCTCGCGGCCGTCGACAAGTTCGGAGGGCCGTTCACTCCCGTCGGCTTCTACTACCGCACGATGATCCGGCCGCGCTGGGCCTGGCCCCTGTACGAGCGGTTCCTGCGCAACGTCGCCGGCCTCGGTCGCGTGGACAAGCACGCGACTCGCTCGCGTCGCTTCGACACCGAGCATCGTCGGACGGAGGTACTCGTGATCGGAGGCGGACGCGCAGGTGTTGCGGCCGCGCGGGCAGCCGCGGCGAGCGGCGAACAGGTTGTCCTCGTCGACGAGGGAGTCGACCGGCTCCCCGCGCGGATTCGGAGCCCGGCCGTCGAGGTTCTCGCGCCGGCCCGCGCCATCGGCATCTACGAAGGCGGACTCGTACCAGTGGACGCAGGAGACGTCCTGGTGCGCTTTCGGGCACAGCGGATCGTCGTCGCGACGGGAGCGATCGAGCAGCCGCTCGTCTTTCCTGGCAATGACCTCGTCGGCGTCATGCTGCCGAGCGCGGTCCGACGCCTGGTGCGAGATTGGTCGCTCAAGCCCGGCGAGCGGGCAGTCGTGGTCACGGCCGACCAGGGCGGGGTGACCGCCGCCACCGACCTGCGCGACGCGGGGGTGGATGTCGCGGAGGTCGTGCGCCTCCGCCGCGGCCAGGCGGTCGAGATCGCAGCACGTGGGAAGCGCGGGCGCGTCCGCTCGGTGGAGATCGACGGCCGCTCCATCGACTGCGATCTGATCGTCATGTCGGGCGCCAGGCAGCCCGCGTACTCGCTGCTCGCGCAGGCCGGCGCACGGATCGAGTACGACCCCGCGCGCGGGATCTTCATCCCGCGTGACCTGCCGGCGAACGTCGAGGCGGTCGGCTCCGTAACCGGCGAGCGCAGCGCGGCCTCGGTCCCGCCACCCTCCATCGACGGCGGGGATAAGTGTTTCGTCTGCATCTGCGAGGACGTGACCGTGAAGGACGTCAGGCGGGCGATCGCCGAGGGCTTCGACTCGATCGAGCTTGCCAAGCGCTACACGACCGTGACGATGGGTCCCTGTCAAGGTCGCCTCTGCCACCTCCCCTCAGTGCGGCTCTACGCGCGCGAGACCGACACCGACGAAGCCACGATCGGCACCACCACCGCCCGCCCGCCCTGGGCGTCGGTGTCGCTTGGCCTGCTCGCCGGGCGCGGTCACGAGCCGGCCAGGCGAACGTCGCTCCATCACCGACACAAGGAGCTGGGTGCCCGGATGATGTGGACGGGCGAGTGGCGGCGCGTCCACTCGTACGGGGATCCGGCGGCCGAGGTGCAGGCGGTGCACGAGGCGGTCGGCGTGATCGACGTCTCGACGCTTGGCAAGCTGCTCGTCCGCGGGCCGGACGCCGTCCCGTTCCTGGAGCGCCTCTACCCCAACCGCTTCGCCGACCTTCGGGTCGGCCGTGTTCGCTATGGGGTTCTCGGCACCGACGCCGGCCGGATCATGGACGACGGCACGATCGGACGGCTGGCGGAGGACGAGCTCTACGTGACGACCACGTCGACCGGCGCGGGCGTCGTGCTCGAGTGGTTCCAGTGGTGGAACGCGGTTTGGGGCTTCGACGTCGAGGTCGTCAACCTGACCGGCGCTCTCGCGGCGGTCAACGTGGCCGGGCCTCGTGCACGCGACCTCCTCGGCCGGCTGACCGCGCTCGACTGCTCGCCCGAGGCGTTCACGTACCTCGACGCCAAGCGCGGGCACGTGGCGGGGGTGCCATGCCTGTTCCTGCGGATTGGCTTCGTCGGGGAACTCGGCTACGAGCTCCACTTCCCGAGCTCGTACGGAGAATATCTCTGGGACACGCTCCTCGACCGCGGGGCAGACCTCGGAATCCGGCCCTTCGGGCTCGAGGCACAGAGGATCCTGCGGCTCGAGAAGCAGCACGTGATCGTGGGGCAGGACACCGACTCGGAGTCGAACACGCTCGACGCCAACATGGCCTGGCTAGTCAAGTTCGACAAGGACGACTTCGTCGGCAAGTGGGCGCTCGAGCACATGCGCGAGCGTGGAGCCCGCGAGCGGCTCGTTGGCTTCGAGATGGACGACGGCGTCGTGCCGGCCGAGGGTGCGCAGGTCGTGGTCGATGGGCGGCCCGCTGGCCGCGTGACGAGTGCGCGGCGCAGCGAGCGGCTCGGCACGTCAATCGGCCTCGCCTGGGTTCCACCCGAGCTCGCCGAGGAAGACTCGCGGCTCGAGATCCGTGTCGAGGGGCGGCTCGCGCGGGCCTCGGTGCGGCTGCGCGCCTTCTACGACCCCGAGGGAGTGAGGCAGCGTTCGTGAACGAGCTTGCATTCCTCAGCCCTGGCCTCGCCAGCGCCGACGGCGGTTTCGAGCCCGTGCAGCGCTCGCCGCTCGAACGCGCCCTGCGAGCTGCGCCTCCGGGCGTGCGAGACCTCTCTCTGACCGGCAAGCTCGAGGTCCGCGGCGGGCTCGACGGACTCGAGCTCGGCGGTGGCGCCGAGGCCGTTGCGATCACATCTGATCGAGCGCTCGTGCTCTGTCCTCCGGACGACGTTGAGCGGCACCTGCGAGAGCTGCGCGCCCAGGCGCGCTCGGCCGTGGACGTGACGAGCGCGCTCGCCGGCATCGAAGTCACGGGCGAGCGGCTGCTGCGGCGCCTGACCGATCTCGACCTGGAAGCGCTGCCGGCGGTGGGAGCGGTCGCACGCGTCCCCGCGACGGTACTCCGGCACGAGGACGAGTTCCGGATTTTCTTTCCTCAAGAGTACGCCGATTACGTGGCCGAGGTCGTGCTCGACACCATCGCGGGCATCGAATGAAGGATATTTTCCGGGAGCGGCGGATGTGGCGCCCGCGCGGCGAGCTCAAGGATCGCTACGACGTCGTCATCGTCGGCGGCGGCTCGCACGGTCTCGCGACGGCGTACTACCTCGCCAAGGAGCACGGCATCACAGACGTGGCGGTGCTCGAGAAGAGCTACATCGGCTCGGGCGCCGCCGGCCGCAACACGACGATCATCCGCTCGAACTACCGCACGCCTGAGGGAGCGGCCTTCTACCAGGCGAGTGTGAAGCTGTACGAGCGCCTCTCGATCGAGCTCGACTTCAACCTGCTGTTCTCCCAGCAGGGCCACCTCACGCTCGCGCACTCGGATCGCGCCCTGATCACGGCGACCGAGCGGGCCGAGGTGAACCAACTGCTCGGAATCGACAGCCGCGTCGTCTCGATCGAGGAGATCGCGCGGCTCTGCCCCGAGCTCGACCTCTCCGAGAACGTAACGTGGCCGATCCTGGGCGCCCTCTACCATCCGCGCGGCGGCATCATCCGCCACGACGCCGTCGTCTGGGGCTTCGCGCGCGGTGCCGACCGGCGCGGCGTCGAGATCCATCCCTATACCGAGGTGACCGGGATCAAGCGCGAGAACGGCCGTGTCACCGGGGTCCAAACGACCCGGGGGAAGATCGCGTGCGAAACCGTCGTCAGCGCGACGGCGGGTTGGTCGACGCTCGTCGCCGACCTCGCGGAAGTGCGGCTGCCGATCACGACGCACATCCTCCAGGCGTTCGTGACCGAGCCGCTGAAGCCGTTCCTCGACGTGATCATCGTCTCGTCGCAGATGCACGTGTACGTCTCGCAGACCGACCGCGGGGAATTCCTGATTGGCGCCGAGATCGAGCCGTACACCACCTACCGCGGCACGAGCACGTTCCCCTTCCTCGAGTACTCGGCGAGGCACGTGCTCGAGCTCTTTCCGCAGCTCGAGAACGTCGCCGTGCTGCGCCAGTGGACGGGACTGTGCGACATCAGCCCCGATTTCAGCCCGATCCTCGGCGTCACCGAGGTCGGCGGCTTCCTCGTCAGCTGCGGCTGGGGCACGTACGGCTTCAAGGCGGCGCCGGTCGTCGGCACGACGCTCGCCGAGCTCGTCGCCACCGGCCGGACGCCCGACCTGATCGCGCCGTTCACGCTCGAGCGCTTCGCGACCGACACGCTCGTCTCCGAGCTCGCCGCGGCAGCCGTCTCGCACTGATTTCGGCGCATCGCGCAAAGATCCTGAAGGGGCCGCCCGCAGGCCCAAAGTCAAGTCTTCGGCGCACGATGAGCAGCCGCTCAAAGCGCCGACCGGCGATCAGAAAGGCCAACACGGCGCCAATTACCCCGCCCACAACCCACGGAACTCGGTTCCCGTCGCTCTCGTCGAGGCTGACCGGAACCCCTCGAGCTCGGAGGATGCGGAGCGCCGTCTCATCGACAGTCTTCGGCCAGGTGCCGTAGCCCGGGAGGTTGACGAGGGCTGGTTTCTTCCCGACTGCGGGATAGAACCACCCAACCTGGTTGGCCTGGCCTGGCCGCAACTCGGCGAGCCGCCCTTCTCGCACATACGGCTCCCAGAGCGCGTTGTCCCAGAAGAGCCCGAGCCGGAGCGGGCGGCGTCCTTCGGCGGCGGACCGGTCGACCGGCTTGGCGTGGAAGAACGACCCGTACAGCTCGAAGACCTCGTCGCCGCCCGAGATGAGGACGCGCCCGGCCAGCGGCTCGCCGGTGATCATGATCAGCCGGGGAGCCGCCGCCTTCGCTGATCCGACCAGTCCGAGCGCGAGAGCGGCAGCCGCGACCAGGAGGCCGAGCCGCGTCATCCCCCCCGACCAGCGGCACCTGGGCCTACCGCAGGATCGCGAAGGAGTTGCTGCCGGCATCGAGTTCCGGGAGCTGCACGGTCTTGAGCGCGAGGCGTCGCTGACCCGGACGCCAGACGGCGACCACCTGCTCTCCGTTGCTCTCGCCGAGCAGCACGAGGCGGCCATCGTCAGTCCAGGCCAGGCTCGTCCGTTTGATCGCCATGAAGGCCGGCATCCCCGGCAACTGGGTGATCCTCGCGGCCCGCGTATCGAGGATCCAGACGTCGAGAACCTGGAGCGGCCCGCCCTTCCAGCCCTCGGGGAGCGTCGCGGTCGTGTACCAAGGCCTTCCATAGACGAGCGCGACGAAGCGACCCTGCGGGTCGACTGCGGGCTCGGTGTCGTACGCCGTGCTCGGCCGCGGCAGCCGCCGCTCCGCGCGGGTCTCTCCGTCGAGGAGCGTCAACTGCTCGCCCGGTCCTGCGAGTACGAGCGTCGTTCCGGTCGCGGCCACGACACCCCAGCGCGTCTTCAGGACCAGACGCCCTGTGTACGGATCGAGCACGCGCGTGCGCCGGGAGACCACCCCCAGCGAGCCCGCGGCCGGGTCGCTTCCCGTGGCGCACGGGAACCGGCGGGGAGCGCGGAGCTGCCTCCCGTCCAACCGCAACCGGCGCAGAGTGCACCGTTCCCGGGGGACGACGCTCTGCACCCAGACGGATCTGCCGTCCGCGGCCGGCCACACGTTCGCTCCGGTTCCGAGCCGCGACACCCGCGCGTCGCGACCGCGCACGGCATAGATGTCCTTGCGCTGCCAGTGCGAATGCTGAACCACGACCGCCGCTCGGCCGCCGATGCCAGAGATCCGCAGGGCCCCGCGAGCCATCGCGGGGACGCCGGTCGGGCTCGCACTCCCCGAGTCGACGTCCAGCACGATGGGAGGATTGTTGGGCACGAGCAGCCGCAATCCGGTCTCTCCCCGAAGCGGCACACCCCGCAACGGCACCGGGTCGCGAGCGTCCGGCATCGCCGGCGCCGCGCGGGCAGCCAGGCCGATGCTCGCGCCGATGCCCAGGGCGAGAACCAGCGCCGCGATCTGCAAGCGACTCATCAGTCCGTCTACACCGCGCGGACGTTCGCCGTTCCGAACGGGGTCAGGTCTTGCAAACGCGCAAATCTACTCCCCAGACGCTCGCGCCGAGAGGATTGCTGCAACGCAAGACCTGACCCCGTTCGACGGTTCGAGCGGCGCGACCGCTACGACCAGGGGTAGGGCGAGTGCGAGACCGGGTGCAGGTCGCCTGACGCGAACCGGTCGAAGCGGAACGGGTAGAGCAGGCTCGAGTGGTCGCCTGCGAGCACCTTCGCGACCTCGCGCCCGACGCCGATCATCTTGTAGCCGTGGTTCGAGTCGAGGATCGCGTACACGTTCGGGCGCACGTGGTCGAAGACGGGGAAGTTGTCGACCGTGAACGCGCCGACCCCGCCCGAGCGCGCGTTCCGGTAGCTCGCGCGGCAGCCTTCGAACCGGCTCATCGAATGTGAGAGCGCCGCGCACCACATGTCCGCGAAGCTCGGATCGACGTTCGTCGTCGCGGGATACGGATCGAGCTCGACCTCGCCGTCGACGACGAGCGGCGATGCGCCGCCCTGGACACCGTGCCGGTCGCGTTTGAAGTAGATCCCCCAGAGATCGTCGGTGACGAGGCTGCCATCGTCGGCGACGAGCGGCGCGTCGGTGTCGAGGTGGATCACCGGCGGGGGGCCGCCGTCCGCCGTCGCGAACACGGTCGGGTCGACGGCGATCTCTCCTTCCTGCAGATTCCAGTACGTCCACATCGGCTGGTTCTCGACGAGCTCGCCCGTGCGGGTGCGCACGTCGATGCGATCGGGGAGCCCGAGCAGGCGCCAGAAGCTCGGCGCCCAGGGACCCGGCGCGAGGATCACCTGTTCTCCGACCTCGATCCTGCCTTGGTCGGTGACGACGGCTTGAACCGAGTCGTCCGAGGCGAACGCGAAGTCCGTGACGGTGACGCCGGTCAGCACCTGGACGCCTTCGGCTTCGGCCTTCCCGAGCAGGCCATTCACGGAGTCCTGGTTGAACGCGAACCCTCCCTGGTGCTCGTGCAGGCAGGCGGTGACACCCTCTGCGCGCCAGTCGGGGAAGAGCTTCTTCATGTGCGCGTCGACCTCGTCCGCGCCGGTGATAAGTGTCGAGCGGTAGCCGATCCGCTCCTGCCGCTCGTAGATCTCGACGAGGTCGGGCTCCTGCACGGCCGGTCCGAGCGCGATGTAGCCGACCGAGTTGTAGTGGTAGGCATCGGGGTCGGACTCCCAGACCTCGACGCAGGCCTGCATCAGCTCGCTCATGGCGGGCTGAAAGTAGTTGTTGCGAACAACGCCGCACGCGATGCCCGACGCGCCCGCGCCCGGACGAGACTTCTCGAGCACGACCACGTCCGCGCCCGAGCCGAGCCCACGCGTCCTCAGCTCGCAGGCGAGGTGGTAGGCGGTCGAGAGGCCGTGGATGCCAGCCCCGACGATCACGTAAGGAGAGGAAGAACGCATGCGTTAATTGCCCCTGGGGCAATGATGTGTCAAAATCGAGATCAGCCTACCATGGCCCGCACCGGTGCCCCAGCCACACGTCGAGTCGCCTCGGTCGCCCGTGCGCTCGCTGTCCTCGACGCGCTCGCCGAGCGCGCCGGCGAGCTCGGCACGAACGACATCGCGCGCCGCACGGAGATCAACGCGAGCACCGTCTCCCGGCTGCTCGCGACGCTCGCCGACGCCGGGCTCGTCGAGCACGTCCAGGCAACCGGCCGCTACCGGCTGGGCCTGCGGCTGGTGCAGCTCGGTCGCGCGGTGGTCGAGCGGCTCGACCTACGCGATCTCGCCCGCAGGGAGCTGGAGGCGCTCGTCGCAGCGACCGGGGAAACGGCGACGCTCTCCGTGCCCGGCGAAGGAGTTGCGATCACTATCGACTTCGTCCCGGGGCCGTCTTCTGTCCAGGGGGTCGCGCAGATCGGCCGACCGAGCATCGCCCACGCCACGGCGACCGGCAAGGTGATGCTCGCCTTCACCGAGGTGGAGCTTCCGGACGAACCGTTTCACGCGTACACGGCGCGTACGATCACGGACCCGGCCGCGCTGCGCAGCGAGCTCGAGCGGGTGCGCGAGCGCGGCTGGGCGGAGTCGCTCGAGGAGCGCGAGGACGACCTGAACGCGATCGCCGCCCCGATCCGCGACGACCGCGGCGGGCTCGCCGCGATTCTGGGGCTCCAGGGACCGGCCTTCCGGTTCGATCCGCCGGCGATGAGCGCGGCGCTCGAGCCGCTGCGGGAGCGCGCCGACGCGATCTCGGGAAAGCTCGGCTGGCAGCCGGCCTCCTAGTTCGGATTGACTCATTCGGAGCCCGGCAGCCCGCCGGAACGTCAATCTGAATCGAGACTTACGTCCCCCGTCTCGGTCGCGAACGACCATTCGTGGCCCTCGGGGTCATCGCACGTGTAACGACGGTGTCCGAACGGGAGGTCGTTGAGCTCCTCCACGATCGTCGCGCCTGCAGCCTTCGCGCGCTCGTGGTGTCGATCGACGTCATCGACCATGACGTAGACGAGTGACGTGCGACCAACCTTCGCCGGGGCCTGGAAATCCCCGCCAGGCGAGCCGAGGTACACCTGCGCCCCGTTCGGCGCGATCTCCAGCTCAGCATGGAGTCCGCCGCCGCTTCCCGTCGTCCGCCTGAGCTCGCGGAAGCCGAACGCCCGCGTGAGGAAGTCGACGGCCGCATCGGCGTCCTCGTACAGCAGGTATGGCGTGACCGTCTGACCCATCTGGTCCCCCTTTTCTCTCGTAGCGGGGAGCCTAGGGCAGCGGCGGCGCGCCGTCTTGGAGAAAAGGGGCGACTTCGACCGACTGGGCGTAGACAGCAGGCGTGGTGCCCGTGATCCGGCGAAACTCGTTCGTCAGGTGGGACTGATCGTAATAGCCGCAACCGGCGGCTACCACGGCGAGCCCCGGTCGGTCCGGGCGCTCGAGCAGCGTCGCGGCACGCTCGAACCGGAGCAGACGCGCGAGCGACTTCGGCGAGACCCCGACCTCCTCGCGAAACCGCCTGACCAGCCGTTTCGGGCTCCAGCCAAGCTCGGCGATGAGCTCTCCGACAGGAACGCCTCCATGCGTCGCCGTCAGGCGCGCGCACGCCCACACGACGCCCGGCGTCGGCGAGGCGGACTCGCGGAGCCGCCTTGCAAGCGTCCGTTCGAGAAGCACAAACCGGTTCTCCCAGCCTTGCGCCGTTGCCAGACACTCCACGAGCCGGTCGGAATCCTTCCCCAGCAGACACTCGAGCGGGACCCTCGAGCCCGCAAGCTGGTGCATCGGCAGCCCGAACAAGGCGTATGCGCCGCGCGGCGTGAGGCTCACCTGCATGCCGTGTGAGAGTCCTTGGTGCTCCGTGAGAACCGACGTCAGGTGCAACCCCGCCGCGAACGACGTCAAACACTCAGGAGGGCGAGCCGGCTCCGTGGCGTCGCCGATCCACCACTGGGGTCCAAAGCTGAGCAGGACGACCACCTCGGCTCCCGGGCCCTCGCGCCGCTGCCTGGGCGAAGACGTCTCCTCGTAGAACCCGTAGTACCGCCGAACATAGGGTCGGAGCTCCGACGCCGGCTCGCAAGAGACAAGCACGCAGCGATAGTAGAGCCCTCGGAGGGCCGTCTCGCTGCGCCGATCAGCCCGGGTATTGCTTGCCCGCGAGAACGTAGTCGGCGAGCGCGCCCAACTCCCCCGAGCGCACGAGCTCGCGCAGCGGCTCGATGCTTGCGGGGATGGGATCTTCCTCGCGCTTGAAGGGCAACCGCGCCCGCACGAGCTCGTGGGCTCGACGGGTGCCGCCGCCGAGTCGGTTCCCGCGCAGGTCGATGGCTTGGCAGGCGACGAGCAGCTCGATCGCGACGATGCGCTCGCCCAGGGAGGTCATCTCCGTGAGCCGACGGGCCGCCAGTGGAGCCATCGTCGCCCGATCCTCGATGCCCTCGGCGTGCGCGGAGCTCGCGAGCTCGAAAGAGACGGGCTGGGCGAGAAGACGCGCCTCGGCGGTGAGCGCCTGCCCCGCAGGGCCGAACTCGCTCAAGGAGTCCTCGGCGCTGTCCGGCCGCGGCGAGAGCCCCTCCGGCAGGCCGCTGAGCGGCGCCTGCAGGAGCTTGACGAGGCGTTCGTTCGCGCTCGTCAGCACGGGCGCGAGAGCGATGCGAAGGAAGTCGAGCGCCGCCGCGAGCGGCTGCGCGTCGAAGTTCCCGACTGAGAGAATCCGCCCGCTCCGGACGTCCACGAGCGGGTTGCCCTGAGCGGCGTTCAGCTCGGTCTCCAGCTGGGAACGGCCGAATGCGAGCGCGTCCAGGGCTGCGCCGTGCACCTGGGGCAGGCAGCGGAACGTGAGCGGATCCTGCAGGTTGCGGGGGATGCCGGGGTCGAAGAGCGCGCTGCCCTCGAGCAGCGCGCTCAGCGCCTCCGCCGCCGTGGCGATTCCCTGATACGGGCGCTCGCGTGCGACGGCGGGGTCCAGGATGGACAGGTTCGCGGCGAATGCTTCGAGATCGAGCGCGCCCGCGACAAGCGACGTGCGCAGCAGCCGCTCGAGGTCGGCGACGGCGAGCGCAGCGAGGCCGGTGGCGAATGCGTTGTTGTTCAGCAGCGCGAGCCCCTCACCGGGCTCGAGCCGGCCGTCCGGCCCAAGCAGGCCATGGGCGAGATCGCCCATCGGAGCGAGATCGGCCTGGCCGAGCGAGCCGAGCATCCGCACGTGGAGATGCCGCCGCTCGTTCAGTGCCGTAACCACCCGCTCGGCGAGCCCCGGTCCGGCGAGACCCGCACCGCGGGCGAACCCGTTGACGAGCACTAGCAGCGTCGCGCGCACGGCGTCCTCGGGCGCCGCATCACCTTGTCCGACCAGGTGGTTCTGAATCAGTCGCGTGTTGAAGGCCGCCTGCTCACCCACGTCGACGCGTGCCCGTTTCCGCACGCCGACCCCTGTCGAGAGCCCGTACACGGTCTCGCCGCGAGCGAGCAACCCGTCCGCCACCGTGCGCGCCTCCCGCATCCGGTCGAGCGCCCCGAGATCGAGCTCGACCGCGGCGCCGTGCCGCGCGACCCCGAGCACGCGCTCGAGAGTCAGGGCAGAGCCCGTGAGAACGACCGTCATCTGGCTTGCGGCCGTGCCGCCGATCAGCCGCTCGCCGGTTCCAGCGACTGCCCGCCCGACGCCATCTCGTCGGCGTACGTGATCGAGGTCCGCCGCAGTCCGCCCTCGCCGGGCTCGTAGTAGCCCATCCGCCAGAGCGCCGGCGAGTACGCGTGGATCGACGTTGCCGGCGGCCCGATGGCGTGACGCAGCCCGTGGATCGACGAGGCGTCGAAGTGGAAGACCTCGCCCGCATGCCGCTCGCGCGTCCGCACATCGATCCAACCCGCGGCGTCGCGGTAGAAGTAGTCCTCGCACAGGCTTCCTTCGATGACGTAGACCGCTCCGGAGGAGAGGTCATGGTCGTGGTAGCCGGTGTCCTGGGTGTCAAGCCAGCAGATCAGCCAGACGTCGAGGTTGACGTCCCGATAGAGGTGGTTGAAGTAGCGCGTCTCGGGATCGTGCCGGACGAGGTTGCTCCAGAACCGCGGCTCGGACCCGAGCGCCGCCGCGAGCGCGGCAAGTTGCGGCCGGAGGAGATTCTCACCGGCCGGGGCGCGCTCGTGGATCCAGTCACGCAGTTCGGTCAATGCAGGAGCCGCGCCGGGTTCTCCCGGCAGACAACGTCAGCAACAGCCTGCCCGAACCCCCGGATGGAGCGCAAGGTCGGCTCGGAATCGACCACCGGGACATCGCTGCCATAGACGAGCTGAGCGACGCCGTACGTCGCGAGCGAGAGCTCGAGCGCCCGCTCGCCGTACGAGGCTGTATCGAGATAGACATTCGGTCGCAGGACGCTCCGGGTCTCGACTCCCCGCGATGCAAGCCGCTCGAGCTGGAAGGGGGCTCCACCCGCGAGGATGGCGAAGACGACGCGCAGGTCGGGCCAGCGGTCGGCATAGAGTGCGATCCAGGCTGCGTACGCAGCCTGCATCTGCGTCGTGTAGCCAACCACGGCGGGCCACCACGAGGGCGCGCCCGCGGGAACCGCCGCGGGGCCGGGATGCACGAAGAGCAGCGAGCCGCGCCGCTCGAGCTCGCCGAGCAGAGGCTCGATCTGCGCGAGGCCGGAGAAGCTCCAAGCCGGAACGCACACCCCCGCGAATCCGTCGCGGGCCGAGCCGCAGGCGAGCGCGCGCAAGCGGCCGTCAGACTCCGCCACGAGCTCGATGATCCCCTCGTGATAGAGCTCGACGAGCTCCTCGTCGAGCTCCAGCGTCGGGGGGCACGAGATCACGGCGACATCGATCTCGTCCCGGTCGAGCAGCGCCAGCCGGGCCTCGAGGGTGTGCGCGCCCAGATCGACCTCCCAGTCCCCGGACGGTAGCTCGAGCACGCTGCCCCGCAGCCGCGGCCGCTCCCGTCGTGCACGTAGTGCCTCGACCAGAGCCTCCGGCCACAGGTGCTGGTGGACGTCGTAGCTCAGCATCGGGGCAGTATCGTCGCGATCCTGCCGCGATAGGCGCCCTTCGGGGTGCGAAGAGCAGCTTCTGCTCCAAGATGACGTGATCTTGGGCCGCGGGCGGCCCCCTTTAGGGGTCTTCGCGCGATGAGCATCCGCTGTCGCGGATGCTCATCTTGCGCCAACTAGAACAGCCTGTCGGCCGTCCCGGTCTCCGCCGAGGTGTAGAGCGCCGCGATCGTGCGAGCCTGGCCGAGAGCGTCGTCGCGCCCGAGCAGCGGCTCCCGCTCGCCTCGCGCGGCAGCCGCGAAGTCCTCGAGCTCGAGCCGGTAGGAGTCGGCCTGCGGAACGTCCAGGGCCTCGACCTCGTCGCCGCGCGCGAGCGAGAGCGTAAACCCCGAGGCTGGGAGCCAGGGCGCGTCGAGCACGAGCGTCCCCTGCTCGCCGACCGCCTCCACCCGCTGCCGAAAGGGGAGCGAGAAGGAGGCGTCGAACTGGCCGACGACGTCGCCCGGAAAGCGCAGTGTCCCGAAGAAGTCGACGTCGACGCCGCTCGGAGCAAGGACCTGCTCGCCGAGGACCTGCTCGGGCTCGCCGCCGAGCAGGCGCGAGCAGTTGACGCAGTAGCAGCCGAGGTCCATCAGGGCGCCCCCGTCGAGCTCGCGCAGCATCCGGATGTTGCCGAGATCGAGCAGCGGGAAGCTGAACGATGCGCGGATCAGCCGCAGACGCCCGATCGCGCCTGCTTCGACGACCTCCTTCGCGCGGCGCACCTGCGGGTGGTGGCGGTACATGAACGCCTCCGCAACCACGAGCCCGCCGGCCGCTGCCGCAGCCCAGGCCTCCTCCACCTCCGCCGGCCGCCGCGAGTAGGGCTTCTCGCAGAGCACGTGCTTGCCCGCCGCGAGCGCTCGCATCGTCCATTCGTGGTGGAGGCCGTTCGGGAGCGAGACGTAGACGGCGTCGACGTCGGGGTCGGCGAGCAGCGCTTCGTAGCCGGCGTGCGCGCGCTCGATGCCGCGCTCGTGCGCATACGCCTGCGCGCGGGCGCCGTCGCGGCTCGCGACGGCGACGATCTCGACGCCCTCCGGCGCTGCTGCGAGCAGGCGCTCGTTGATCCTCGCGGTCGAGAGCAGGCCGAGCCGGAGCGACGTCACCAATTCACCAAAGCGTCCCGAAAGGCATCGAGACAGCGCTGCACGTGCTCGTCGCCGAGGACGAGGGGCGGGGAGAGGCGGAGCGAGCTGCTGTCGGGCCCGCAGGTCGACACGATCACGTACCGCTCGAGCAGCTCGACGCGGAGACGCGCGGCGACGTCGGTCGAGGCGAGCCCGACGCCGATCATGAGGCCGCGCCCGCGGACGTCGACGACGAGCTCAGCATGGTCCGCGGCAAGCTGCCGCAGGCCGTCGAGGAGCTGCGCGCCTCGCACGGCTGCGTTCTCGAGCAGGCCCTCCTCCTCGAGCACATCGAGGGTAGCCTGGGCCGCGGCGCAGGCGACCGGGCCTCCGGCGAAGGTGGTTCCGTGCGCGCCCGGCGCCCAGGCGTCCAACAGGTCGGCGCGGCCTATCAGCGCTCCCATCGGATAGCCCGACGCGATTCCCTTCCCGACGGTCATCAGGTCGGGCGCCACACCGGAGTGCTGGCAGGCGAACAGCCGTCCGGTGCGCCCGAAGCCCGACTGCACCTCGTCCAGGATCAGGACGATCCCGTGGACGTCGCAGAGCCTACGGAGAGACGGGAGGAAGTCGTCAGGCGGGACGACGTAACCGCCTTCTCCCAAGACGGGCTCGACGATGAGGGCCGCCACCCGCTCCGGCTCGACCTGCTCGAGAAAGAGGCGGGAAAGCGCGTCCATGGTCGGTCCGAGCGCGGCGCGTGGGTACGGCACGACGTAGACGCCGCTTCCGAGCGGCTCGTGCTTCGTGCGAAAGGCGGCCTTCGACGTGCTGACCGAGAGCGACCCGATCGTGCGGCCATGGAAGCCGCCGGCGAAGGCGACGACGTTCGGCCGCCCGCTGTCGTAGCGAACGAGCTTCAGGGCTGCCTCGACCGCCTCCGTGCCGCTGTTCGCGAAGAAGAGCTTGGCGTCCTCGATCGGCGCCACGGCGCAGAGCCGCTCGGCATACGCAACGGCGGGCTCCGTGGATCCCATCGTCGAGACGTGAATTAGCTTCCCCACCTGCTCCCGGATCGCCGCGACCACACGCGGGTGGCAGTGGCCCGTGTTCACGACGCCGTAGCCGGAGATGAAGTCGAGGTAGCGAGCGCCGTCCGCCGTGACGAGCTCGACTCCCTCGCCCGAGACGAACTCGAGCCCGGTCATGGGCGCCACCGCCCGGGAGAGGCGGGTGACCGGAAGGGCCGCCGGCTTCACGTCGTCTTTCATGTCAGAGAACCCGCAGTTGCTGGCCGAGCCCGAGACGGCGTGCGCGCTCCAGCACGGCGTGCCCGAGAGCGACGTCGCTCGAGCCGAGACCGCGGTGCCAGAAGAGGATCCGCTCCTCGTCCGACTCGCGTCCGGACCGCTTGCCGGCCACGATCTCGCAGAGCTCGGCGTAGAGCGTCGCCTCACTGAGACGGCCCGAGTCCACGTGGGCCCGAAGCGCACCGAACGTGCCCGCCCGAGCCTGCCCCCAGTCGTCGACGACGACCTTGTCCATCACGTCCGTGAGCGAGAGCTCGACGGCGCTCATCGTCCCGTAGGGCACGACGAGGCAGCCCGGCTCGATCCAGTCCGTGCGGAGATGCGGCTCCGGCCGCTCGAGCCGCGATGCCTCGACCATGACGTCCGCTCCGCGCAGGCAGCCCTCCCAGCTCTCGGCCGCAAGTACGGGCTTGCCGAGCTCCGTCGCCAGCCGATCGGCGAACGCCTCACGGCTCTCCGGCCGGCGCGAGTGGATGCGAATCTCGGCGAAGTCGAAGAGGTGGTCGAGGAGCCGCACGTTCCAGTAGGCGGTGCCTCGCGCGCCGACGTGCCCGAGGACGCGCGCGCCCGGACGGGCGAGGTGGCGGGCGCCGAGCGCCGTCAACGCGCCCGTCCGCATCTCGGTGATCGCCGAGGCGGCGAGCACGGCCACGGGAGCGCCGGTGCTCGCGTCGAAGAGGCAAAGCAGGCCGAGCTCCGACGGTAGCCCGCGCCGGTAGTTGTCGACGTAGTCCCCGACGACCTTGACACCGGCGAGCCCGAGGGGCGCGACGTACGCGCGCAAGACGTTGAAGTGTCCCTTGAGGGAGGGGTCTGGCTCGAGGTGGACGCGGGGCTCGATCACCGTCTCGCCGGCAGCCTGCGCAAGGAGACCGGACTCGACCGCCGCGAGGATCTCGTCGTCGGTGAGCGCGACGCGCTCGACGTCCGCCTCGCCGAGCCAGGTAAGGTCGAGCGGCTCCACAACCGCGCGTATACCACAGCCCGCGTGTATCCCCTGACGGACGTGCCCTCGACCACTGAGCCTCCGCTCGAGCTGACAGGCGACGGGCTGACGCCCGAGACGATCGCGAGCGTGGCCCGCGATCACACGCTCGTCGCACTCCATCCGGATGCGATCGCGCGCATCGAGGCCGGGCGAGCGGTCGTCGAGAGCTATCTCGCCGAGGGGCGCGAGGCCTACGGGCTGACGACGGGCCTCGGCGCGCGGGTGGGGCTCCGACTCTCCGAGGCCGCGCTGGCCGACTTCTCGTTGCACACGGTTCGCGGCCGCGCCAATGCAGTGGGGCCCCGGCTCCCCGCTGAGGCTGTACGGGCGGCGATGCTCGTACGAGCGAACGGGATCGCGAACGGCGGCTCGGGCGCGCGTCCGGCGGTCGCCGAAGCGCTCGTGGCGCTGCTCAACGAGGGCGTCCAGCCGGTGGTCCCGGGAATCGGCTCGATCGGCGCCGGCGACCTCTGTGTGCTCGCCCATGTCGGACTCGCGCTCATCGGTGAGGGCGAGGCCGAGACCGGCAGGGCCGTGCTCTCCGCCCGCGAGGCGCTCGCGCGCGCCGGGCTCGCTCCGCTGGCGCTCGCGCCGAAGGACGGGCTCGCGCTAATCAACGCAACGGCGGCATCCGCCGGGTGCGGTGCCCTCGCGCTCCACGATGCGCGCGCTCTCCTCGAAGCCGTCCAGGTCGCCGCGGCGCTCGCCCTCGAGGGCTTTCGGGCCAACCTGACCTCGATCGACCCGCGGGTCGTCGCGGCGCGGCCAGCACCCGGCCAGGCCGCCTGTGCGGCCGGGCTCCGGGCGGTCCTCGCGGGCGGGGCGCTCACTCGTCCGGGAGCGGCGCGACGTCTGCAAGACCCGCTCTCCTTCCGCTGCGTCAGTCAGGTGCACGGCAGCCTCTTGGCGGCGCTCGACCTGCTCGCGGCCGCACTCGAGCCGGAGCTCAACGGCGCCGGTGACAACCCGCTCGTGCTCACAGAGGACGGGGAGATCGTCTCGACCGGCAACTTCCACGCGCCCGCCCTCGCGCTCGCCGCTGATGCTGTGGCGCTCGGGGTCGCTCAGGTCGGCAATCTCGCGGTCGCCCGCTCTGCCCGTTTGCTCGTCGAGCCGCTGACGGGCCTCCCCGCCAACCTGGCCGCACCGGGAACGACCGGTGCGGGGATGGCACCGCTGCTCAAGGTCGCCGACGCGCTCGCCGGGGAGCTCCAGCACGCCGCCGCGC
>Ga0136621_1000135_pt1 | contig 26299 bp, 25 predicted proteins | sample AntDryUQ445A2306_FD_104673 | JGI IMG/M metagenome (GOLD analysis project Ga0136621, IMG submission 104673) | Polar desert sand microbial communities from Dry Valleys, Antarctica - metaG UQ445A (23.06) | ecosystem: Environmental > Terrestrial > Soil > Desert | place: Antarctica: Dry Valley...
GACGACGACGGCCGCGGGGTTGTAGCCCGCCCGGCGGCAGGGCTGGCCGCGTCAGGCCGGGCGGTCGTCCGTCCAGCGCGCCACGTTGCGCAAGATCATCTCCGGTCGGGCGTAACCGTCGCACAGCATCCGGTGGTAGAGGGCCTCCTCGGCGGACCGAAGAGGCTCCTGCACCGAGCGGCGGTAGGCGGCGAGATCGCCGTCGCGCAGGAGCGGCTCGAGCGCCTCGTCGAGCAGGTCGATCGTGCCGCTGCCCTCATCGAACTGCTCCTTGGTCCGCCAGACGATGTCGGCGGGCAGCAGGTCCTCGCATGCCCGGCGCAGCACCCACTTCTCGATCATCCGGCCGTCCGGCATCGGCGCGAGCTTCAGCTCGGGCGGGACGCTGAGGGCGAGGGCGATGAACGCGGCGTCCAGGAAGGGAACGCGCCCCTCGAGGCTGTGCAGCATCGTGAGGCGGTCGACCCGCTGCAGGTTGATGTTGTGGAGCGCCGAGACGGAGCGGCTCAGCTCCCGGTGGAGCGTCTCGGGATCGGCCAGCGTCTTGTGATACGCGTAGCCGGCGAAGAGCTCGTCCGCCCCCTCCCCGGTCAGGATCACCTTCACGTAGCCAGCCGCGAGGCGGGAGCAGAAGTAGGTCGGGATCGCGCTGCGGACGAGGTCCTGGTCGAACGACTCGAGGGCATGGACGATCTCGGGCAGCTTCTCGGCCACCTCGGCCGGTGACATCAGGTACTCGTGGTGGATCGAGCCGATGTGGGCGGCCACGCGCCGCGCGGCTTCGATATCGGGCGAGCCCGGCAGCCCCACAGAGAACGTGTGGAGCTCCTCGACATGTCGCCGGGCGATCGCGGCGATGACGCTCGAGTCAAGCCCGCCGGACAGGAAGGCCCCGACCGGGACGTCGCTCATCAGGTGCGACGCGACGGCGTCCTCCAGGCCCTGCCGGACGAGCGCGACGTGCTGCTCCACGGGCCGGTCGACCGGCGGTGCGGTCGGCACCTGATAGTAGGACGTCAACCCGGTCCGGCTGTCGAACCAGTGGCCCGGCGGGAACTCCGCGAGATCGTCGACCCAGTCCGCGAGCGGCTTCATCTCCGAGGCGAACACCGTGACCGGCAACCCTGCGCCGTCGCGCGCGTGGCCGTAGTAGAGCGGCTTGATCCCGATTGGGTCGCGGGCCAGGAACAGGCCCCCTTCGTCGCAGATCGCGAACGCGAACATGCCCCCGAGCGCCTTGGGCGTTTCGGGCCCGCACTCCTCGAAGAGGTGGAGGATCGCCTCATTGTCGCTGTCCGTCGCGAACGAATGACGCGTTGCCAGGTCACGACGCAGAGCCGGGAAGTTGTAGATCTCGCCGTTGGCCACGATGGCCGAGGACCCCGCCTCGTTGTAGAGCGGTTGAGCGCCGCCGGCCGGGTCCATGATCGCGAGGCGTCGGTGGCCGAGCACGCCGTTCGCCTGCACGTGTAGGCCGGCACCATCGGGGCCCCGATGGACGATCCCGTCCATTGCGCGCTCGACCAGGTCCCGGTCGGCCGAACCCCACAGACCCGCGATCCCACACATGCCGGGCGACTTCCTCATGCTCGTTGGACGTGCCGTCATCGTACTTGACTTGCGTGTCATGCAATCGGGCTTGCATTTCGTGCATGGGTCTGTCACCGTGCCGACGTGACCGCCGAGCCCCCGAGCAGCCTCCGGCGCGCGCTCGACCTCCTGGACGCCCTTGCCTCCGACGACGCGGTGGCGGACGGCGGCTGGGGTGTCGCGCGACTCGCTGCGCATGAGCGACGCGACCAGAGCCAGGTCTCCCGGACCTTGCGCGTGCTCGCCGGCGCCGGGTTCGTCGAGCGCGACCCCGACTCCCTCGCATACCGCCTCGGGTGGCGCATCTTCGCCCTCGCGGCGCGCGCCGGGGATCAGCGGCTTCTGGCCGCCGGGGCGCCGCTGCTCCGCCGCCTCGTCCAGCAGGACCTCGGGGAACGGGTGCACCTGTCCGTGCTCCAGGGGACGCAGGTGCTGACCCTGCTCACGCAGTCGCCGCCCTACGCCGTGCAGACGGTCTCATGGGCGGGCCGCCTCGTGCCCGCCTGGAACACGTCCTCGGGCCGGTCGCTGCTGATCGACTTCGAGCGCGACGAGCTCGAGCGACTCTTCCGCGGGGTCTCCTTCGCCGGCGGAGGTCCCAGGACACCGCGCGACGTCGCGCAGCTCCACGAGCGGATCGCGGTCGCGCGATCGAAGGGATACGCGACCGTCGACGAGGAGTTCGAGCCTGGCCTCGTTGCCGCCTCCGCCCCCGTCCGCGGCTTCCGGGGCGACGTCATCGCCGCGCTCAACGTCTCGGCTCCGAAGTTCCGCCTCGGGACGGGTCTCACGCAGGCCGGCCAGGCGATGAAGGTTGCGGCCGACGAGCTGTCTCGCCAGCTGGGCTGGGAAGGCGATGGTCGTGGGGTCCCGGCCGGCAATCCGGCTGCGGCACTCACGGTGCAGCCCCGGGCGATGCCCGCATGAACCTGCTGGACTACCTGTCGAGACAGGGCGAGCGGCTGCTGGGCCTGGCCTTCGAGCACGCGCTGATCGTGATCCTGTCCGTCTCGATCTCGACCGTGATCGGCGTGGCCCTCGGCGTGCTGACGTATCGAACGAACGGGCCGCGACGCATGGTTCTCGCGGTCACCGGGATCTTCCTGACGATCCCCTCGTTCGCGCTGTTCGGGCTGCTGATCCCGCTGCTCGGGCTGGGCGCGCCCCCGGCCGTCGTCGCCCTGGTCCTGTACGGTCTCCTGCCGATCGTGCGCAACACCATCACCGGGCTGCGCTCGGTCGATTCGGCGGTCGTCGAATCGGCCCAGGGGATGGGCATGGGCCGCTACCGGCGGCTGTTCCGGATCGAGCTGCCGCTGGCGTGGCCGATCATCATCACGGGCATCCGAGTGGCGGCCGTGATCATCGTCGGGATTGCCGCGATCGCCGCCGTCGTCAACGGACCGGGGCTCGGCAAGGACATCTTCCGGGCGCTCGCGCGCGTCGGCACCCCGACAGCGGTGCCGCAGGTGGTCAGCGCGATCCTCGGCATCGTCATCATCGCGATTCTCATCGACCTCGCGTTCCTGGTCCTACTCCGCCTCACGACTTCGAAGGGGGTTCGTGCCTGACATGACCACCATGCCCGCCACCGCGGCTGCGCCTCCGGGCGAGCCGATGATCCGCCTCCAGGACCTGTCGAAGACCTTCCCGGGTCAGGCCAAGCCTGCGGTCGAGCACCTCGACATGGACATCGCCGATGGCGAGATCGTCGTCCTCGTCGGCCCCTCCGGCTGCGGCAAGACCACGACGATGCGGCTGATCAATCGCCTCATCGAGCCGACTTCGGGCCGGATCATCCTCGAGGGCGAGGACGTCACGAAGGTCAACCCGGACAAGCTCCGCCGGCGCATCGGCTACGTGATCCAGCAGATCGGCCTGTTCCCCCACCAGACCATCTCGGACAACATCGCGACCGTGCCCCGGATGCTGGGCTGGGACGAGAAGCGCATCCGGAACCGGGTGGACGAGCTCCTCGCGGTCGTCGGGCTTGACCCGGAGACGTATCGCAACCGCTACCCCAAGCACCTCTCCGGCGGTCAGCGCCAGCGGGCCGGCGTCGCTCGCGCCCTCAGCGCCGACCCGCCGGTGATGCTCATGGACGAGCCCTTCGGGGCGATCGATCCGATCACCCGCGATCGCCTGCAGAACGAGTTCCTGCGGCTCCAGCAGACGATCCGCAAGACGATCATCTTCGTTACCCACGACATCGACGAGGCGATCAAGATGGGCGACCGGATCGCGATCCTGGGCGAGGGATCGAAGATCGCCCAGTACGACACACCGGAGCGGATCCTGTCCGCGCCTGCCGACGATTTCGTGGCCGACTTCATCGGCGCCGGCGCCTCGCTCAAGCGACTCGGTCTGACACGCGTCCGCGACGTCGAGCTGAGCGACTGGCCCGTCGCGCAGATCGACAGCCCGCGCGCCGAGGTCCTGGCCGCGCTGCGCGGCTCGGACAAGGGGGCCGTCCTGCTGCTCGACGGTAACCGGAAGCCGGCGCGCTGGGTGAGCGGGCGGGATCTCCAGCGCGACGACGGGCCGCTGGCCGACATGGGTCTGCCGCCCGAGGCGCTGGTCCAGCCAAACGCCACGCTGAGCGATGCGCTCAACGAGATGCTCAAGTCCCGCTACGGCTGCGCCACCGTGGTCGACGCGGCCGGCGTGTACCAGGGCAACCTCGATTTCGCCACCGTGAGCTCGGCCATCCAGGAGATGCGCCGCGACGCGCGAGACCGGTCGCGTGCCGAGGCGGACGAGCTCCACGCCGCGCAGGCGGCGGACGGCTGATGGCGCTCGCGGGGCCCGCCGCGACCGGGCCGGACGTCAGTGCCCAGTCGCTGGTCGCCGGTGGGACGGACATCTTCCGTGGGCGCGGCCGCAGCGCCCTCGACCTGCTCGGCCTGCCGATCGCGCTGGGGGTCGTGTGCGTGCTGCTGTTCGTGTGGCTGGGCGCGCAGCAGCTCGACGACATCGAGCAGCGTCTCCTGGCCCCGCAGGGTCTCTGGGTCGCGTTCACCCGCCACCTTGTCCTCGCCTTCACGTCGACGATCCTCGTGATCCTCATCGCGGTGCCGCTCGGCGTGCTCCTGACGCGCCCGGCCGCACGGACGATCATGCCGCCCGTGATCGCGCTCGCGAACATGGGCCAAGCGATCCCCTCGATCGGCGTACTGGTCCTGCTCGCCCTCGTCTGGGCCACCGGCTTCTGGCCCGCGATCGTTGCCTTGGTCATCTACGCGATCCTGCCCGTCCTGCGCAACACGATGGTCGGCATCCAGCAGGTCGATGCCTCGATCATCGAGGCCGGGCGCGGCATGGGCATGACCCGGCGGGCCGTCCTCCAGAAGATCGAGCTGCCGCTGGCCGTGCCCGTGATCCTCGCGGGCATCCGCACCGCGCTCGTCATCAACGTGGGCACCGCCACCCTCGCTACGTTCGTCAACGCCGGCGGTCTCGGCGACATCATCAACGGCGGCCTCGTCACGAACCGCCAGGCGGTCACGCTCGCCGGGAGCGTCCTGACGGGCACCCTCGCCCTCTTCATCGACCATCTCGGCGGCATCGCCGAGAGCCGCCTGAGCCCGAAGGGGCTCTGAGCCGATCGTCCGACGAAAGGAGTTCGCAGGCCACAGGTCCAGCCGATCCGAGCCGACTATCTGGAGGAGAAGACTCATGACCCACAGCCGTTCCGGGCGACCCGTCGCCCTCATGGGCACGCTTGCCCTCATCCTCGCGGCGTGCACGAGCGGTGCCTCGACGGCTCCGTCCGGCGGCGGAGCCAGCCCCTCCGCCTCGGGCGCGCCGAGCGCATCCGGGGGGGCCTCAGTCGAGCCGAGCGCATCCGGCGGGGCCGCAGTCGACCTGACGGGCAAGACGTTCACCGTTGGATCGAAGGAGTTCAGCGAGCAGCTGATCCTCGGTCAGATCGCGAAGCTCGTCCTCGAGGACGCGGGGGCGACAGTCACCGATGAGACCGGTCTCATCGGTTCGTCGGTCGTTCGCGAGGCACTCATCTCGGGCGAGATCGACATGTACTGGGAGTACACCGGCACTGGCTGGATCAACCACCTCAAGAACACGACGCCGGTCGTCGGAACCAAGGCGCAGTACGACGCTGTCAAGGAGGCCGATGCTGCCAACGACATCGTGTGGCTGGCTCCGGCGCCGCTGAACAACACGTACGCGATCGCCCTGGCCACCGAGAAGGCCACGGAGCTCAACCTCAAGACCCTGTCCGACGTCGCAACCTATGCCATGGCCAACCCCGACAAGGCGACCATCTGCGCGGCGTCCGAGTTCCTCGCACGCAACGACGGGCTGCCCGGCCTCGAGGCCGCGTACGGGATGAAGTTCGGCACGCCCGCGACGGTCGAGCTGGGGCTCATCCCGCCGGCCATCGACAAAGGTACCGACTGCATCTTCGGCGAGGTCTTCGCGACCGACTCACGCGTCGTCGAGCTTGGCCTCACCGTCCTGGAGGACGACAAGAGCTTCTTCGCGGCCTACGAGCCGTCGCTCAACGTCCGCAAGGAGGTCTTCGACGCCAACCCGGGGCTTGCCGACCTGTTCGCACCGGTCGCGGCGGCGCTCGATACGGCGACGATGACGGCCCTCAACGCCAAGGTCGACGTCGACGGCGAGGACGCAGCCGACGTGGCCAAGGCCTTCCTGGACGAGAAGGGGCTGATGGGCGGCTGACGCGCGCGCTCTCCGTTCTCTCGCGCCACGCTCGCCCGGGCCGGAAACGGCCCGGGCGACGCATGGTGACCACGTCACGGACAGGGAGGCCGCGTGACCGAGATTGAGCCTGCCGCCCCCGGCGGCGGGCGCTCACGCCGGGGTGGCGGTCGTGCCGCCCACGAGCGCAGCCGCCAGCCGCCTCAACGGGCGTGGTCACAGCCGCGGTTGCGGTACCGCCCGACGGAGGTCCTGTCGGCCGACGAGCTGGAGTCGATCCACGACGCCTCGCTCCGCGTCCTGTCGGAGATCGGGATGGACTTCCTGGACGCCGAGGCTCGCACGCTCCTGCGAGGTGCAGGCGCCATCGTCGAAACTGGCTCCGAGCGGGTCCGGTTCGATCCGGACATGGTCGTCGAGACGATCAGGACCGCCCCTTCCGAGTTCACCCTCCATGCGCGCAACCCGGATCACGACGTCCGGCTCGGCGCGAACTGGGTCGCGTTCGGCACCGTGGGCAGCGCTCCCAACGTGTCCGACCTCGATCGCGGGCGGCGCGTCGGCAACCGGGCCGACTTCCAGAACCTCGTCCGCCTGGCCCAGACGCTCAACACGATCCACTTCTTCGCCGGCTACCCGGTCGAGCCCGTGGACCTGCATGCCTCGATCCGGCATCTGGACGCGATCCACGACCTGCTGACCCTCGCCGACAAGCCCATCCACGCCTACAGCCTGGGGCGGCAGCGCAACCTGGACGCGCTCGAGATGGTGCGCATCGCGCGCGGGGTCGACGAGGCCACGCTCGACCGCGAGCCGTCGATCTTCTCGGTCATCAACTCCAGCTCGCCGCTCCGGCTGGACACGCCGATGATCCATGGGATCCTTGAGTACTCGTCCCGCAACCAGGTCATCGTCATGACCCCGTTCACGCTCGCCGGCGCGATGGCGCCGGTCACGCTCGCCGGGGCGCTCGCCCAGCAGAACGCCGAGGCGCTGGCCGGGATCGTTCTCACGCAGGTCGTCCGGCCAGGGTCGCCGGTCGTCTACGGCGGCTTCACCTCGAACGTCGACATGCAGTCGGGAGCGCCCGCCTTCGGCACGCCGGAGTACATGCGGGCCGCGCTTGCCGGCGGCCAGCTGGCCCGGCGCTACGGTCTGCCGTACCGCTCCTCGAACGTGTGCGCCGCCAACGCGCTGGACGCGCAGGCCGCCTACGAGTCGGTGTTCTCGCTGTGGGGCGCCGTGATGGGCGGTGCCAACATGGTCATGCACGGTGCGGGCTGGATGGAGGGCGGGCTTCACGCCGGGTTCGAGAAGATGGTCCTCGATGCCGAGCTGCTCCAGATGGTGGCCGCGTTCCTCGAGCCGATCGAGACCGACGAGGACAGCCTTGGGCTCGACGCGATCCGCGAGGTGGGGCCGGGCGGGCACTTCTTCGGCGCGGCCCATACCCAGGCGCGGTTCAGAACGGCGTTCCACAGGCCGATGCTGTCGGACTGGCGGAACTTCGAGTCATGGCAGGAAGCGGGCAGCCCGGAGACGGCCGGCAAGGCCAACCGGGTGTACAAGGAGTTGCTGGCATCCTGGGAGCGACCGCCGATGGACGACGCCATCGCGGAGGAGCTCAGCGCCTTCGTCGAGCGGCGGAAGGGGGAGGGCGGGGTCCCGACCGACTTCTGACCGCGCCCGCCGTCCTCGCTGCCCCGCTGTCGCGCACCCCACCTCGCGCGGAAAGGAAGCCTAGTGAAGTCATCGACCCAGGTCGTCGTCATCGGCGGCGGCGTGGTCGGCTGCGCCGTCCTGTACCACCTCACGAAGGCCGGCTGGACGGACGTCGTGCTGCTCGAGCGCCGCGACCTGACGGCCGGCTCGACCTGGCACTCGGCGGGCGGCATGCACACGCTCAACGGCGACCCGAACGTCGCCAAGCTCCAGCAGTACACGGTCCAGCTCTACGAGGAGATCGAGCGGATCTCCGGGCAGAACTGCGGGATCCACCTGCCGGGCGGCCTGATGCTGGCCGACACCGAGGTCCGCATGGACTTCCTGCGCATGGCCCAGGCCCGCGGCCGGTACCTGGGCATGGAGCTCGAGCTGATCACGCCGTCAGAGGCCAAGGCGCTCTTCCCGCTGCTCGACGAGCAGTACTTCGTCGGCGCGCTCTACGACCCGGTCGAGGGCCATGTCGACCCGTCCGGGGTCACCCGCGCGTACGCGATCGCCGCCCGCAAGGCCGGCGCAGAGGTCTACCGCAACACAAGCGTGACCGGGCTCCGCCAGCGCCCCGACGGCACGTGGAACGTCGACACGGACGTGGGCCAGACGATCCACGCCGAGCACGTCGTGAACGCGGCCGGGCTGTGGGCGCGCGAGGTGGGCCGGATGGTCGGCATCGAGCTGCCGGTGCTCGCGATGGAGCACATGTACCTCATCACCGAGGACATGCCGGAGGTCGCCGCGAACGTCGCGCTGACCGGTCGCGAGATGGTCATGGCCATGGACTTCGGCGGCGAGATCTACATCCGCCAGGAGGGCGGCGGGATGCTGCTCGGGACCTACGAGCAGGCGTGCGTGCCGTGGTCGCCCAGGGAGACGCCGTGGGACTTCGGGGCGCAGCTGCTTAAGCCGGACATCGAGCGGCTCACCCCCGAGCTGGAGGTGGCCTTCCGCCACTACCCGGCGATGTCGACCGTCGGGATCCGGCGGGTCATCAACGGGCCGTTCACGTTCGCCCCGGACGGCAACCCGCTCGTGGGCCCGGTGCGCGGGCTGCGCAACTACTGGGTGGCCTGCGGGGTCATGGCCGGCCTGTCGCAGGGCGGTGGGGTGGGCCTCGCGCTCGCCACTTGGATGACCGCGGGCGATCCGGGCATGGATATCTGGGGCATGGACGTCGCCCGCTACGGGCCGTACGCCACCCTCGGATACACGAATGCCAAGGTTCGCGAGAACTACGCCCGCCGCTTCCGGATCACGTTCCCGAACGAGGAGCTGCCCGCCGCGCGGCCGCTCCACACCACGGCCATCCATGACCGGCTCACGGCCGCCAACGCCGTCTGGGGCGCGTCGTACGGCCTCGAGCACGCGCTCTGGTTCCAGCGAGCCGGGCTCGAGCCACGCGAGGAGGTCACCTTCCGGCGCTCGAATGCCTGGGACTGCGTGGCCGAGGAGTGCTTCGCGGTCCGCGAGCGGGTGGGGCTGACCGAGATCTCGAACTTCGCCAAGTACGAGGTCGCGGGCCCGGGCGCGGCGGGATGGCTTTCGAGCCTGCTGACCAACCGGCTGCCGGCGGTCGGGCGGATCGTGCTCACCGCGATGCTCAACCCGAACGGGCGGATCCTCGGCGAGTTCACGGTCGCGCGACGGGCGGACGAAGAGTTCATGCTCTTCGGCTCGCAGGCGGCCGAGACCTACCACGCTCGCTGGTTCCTGGACCACCTGCCGGCCGATGGCGGCGTCTCGTTCCGTGTCCTCGGCCTCAGCCTCGTGGGGCTGGGATTCGCAGGGCCGCACGCGCGGGACGTCCTCGCGCAGGTCGCCGACGTGGACCTCGATCCGGGCGCCTTCCGGTTCATGGACTTCCGCGCCGTGGAGGTCGGCATGGTGCCCGCGCGGGTCGGACGGCTCAGCTACACCGGCGAGCTGGGCTACGAGCTGTGGGTCGCCCCGGAGTACCAGCGCCGGCTGTTCGATGTCCTGATGGCCGCCGGCGAGGACTTCGGCATCCGGCTGTTCGGGATGCGCGCGCTCATGTCACTGCGCCTCGAGAAGAGCTACGGGACGTGGTTCCGGGAGTACCGGCCCATCTACACGCCGCTGGAGGCCGGGATCGGGCACTACGTCAAGCTCGATCACGAGTTCATCGGCCGGGCCGCCCACGAGGCGGAACTGGAAAGAGGCCCCGCCCGGCGGCTCGTTACGTTCATCGTCGAGCCGGACCCGGACGACCCGGCGGACGTGATCGGCGACGAGCCGATCTGGCACGACGGGTCGGTGGTGGGCTGGGTGACCTCGGGCGGCTACGCCCACTACAGCGCGGCCTCGGTCGCGCTCGGCTATGTTCCGGTCGCCCTAGTCGACGGCGCCGACGACGCCCCGTTCGAGATCGAGATCATCGGCCGCCGCCGACCGGCCCGGATCCAGCGCGGGCCGATCCTCGACCCCGAGGGCCTGCGGATGCGCGTGTGACCCGGCGAGGTGTCGGGCCGCCCGCGGAGGGCGCCATCAACGGGATCGTGGTCGACGGGCGGCAGGTCGCGTTCCAGCCGGGCGAGTCGGTGGCAGTCGCCATCTTGCGTGCGGGCGGGGCACCGGCACGCGGCGGCACGCTCTGCCTTGCCGGGGACTGCGGCAACTGCCTTGCCGAGGTGGACGGGGTCGCCTGGGTGAGGACCTGTCAGGCGAGCGCTCGACCAGGGCTGCCCGTCGTTCGCCACCCGCCGAACGGCCTCCCGCCGCTGCCGCCGGCAGGCGCGGGGCGCGAGGTCGAGGTCCGCAGGCGCGTCGTGGACGTGGCGGTCGTCGGCGGCGGGTCGAGCGGGCGTGCGACCGCTGCCAGCGCGGCGCGCAGCGGCAGATCCGTGCTCGTCCTCGACGCCGGTGCCGGGGAGGAGGTCGTGGCCATCTATCCCGGCCCCACGCTGGTTGCCCGGACCCCGGACGGGATGCTGCATGTGCGGCCGCGGGAGGTCGTCGTGGCGACCGGCGCCGCGGAGATCCATCCCGTCTGCCCCGGCAGCAACCTCGCCGGGCTCCTGACCGCGCGCGCGGCCGAGCAGCTCCACGCGGCTGGCGTCGCCCTCGGCGAGGCGGCGATCGTCGGCACGCCGCCGGACGGCGTTCCGGGCACCCGCGTCGAAGGTTGGCCAGTCCGGTTCGAGGGTGCCGATGGGTGGGTCACGGGCGTCGTGACCGCCGATGAGGAGACGGGCGTCGAGACAACGACGCCGTGCACGACCGTGATCCTGGGGCTGGGCCGCGCGCCGCGCGACCTGCTCGCGCGCATGGCAGGTGAGACGCCGATCACCGTGGTCGGCGCCGCGGCCGAGGAGCAGCCCCTTCCTCCGCCGCCGACCGAAGGTGTCGTATGCCGCTGCTCCGGCACGACCGTCGAGGACCTCCAGGGCGCCTGGGACAGGGGGTTTCGCGAGCTGGAGCTCGTCAAGCGGGCCAGCCTGGCCTGCCTGGGGACCTGTCAAGGCGGCGCCTGCCTGCCCCACGTCCGAGCGTGGATCGCCGCCCGGACGGGTGAGGTGCCGGCGCCCTTCACCGCGCGGCCCGCGGCTCGGCAGATCACGCTGGCGGAGGCTGGCGCCGACACCTTCGTCGACGCGTTCCGCCGAACGCCGCTGCACGATGAGCATCTCGCGCTCGGCGCCCGGATGGATCGGTTCGGCGGCTGGTGGCGGCCCTGGCACTACGGCGACCCCATGGCCGAGTACTGGGCCGTCCGGCGGGCCGTGTCGCTGGGCGACGTGAGCACGCTGGGCAAGCTCGTGGTCTCCGGCCCGGACGTCGTCGAGGCCCTCGAGCGCCTCTACCCGTGCAACATCGCGGACATCAAGCCCGGCCGCTCGCGCTACGCCCTCCTCCTCAACGAGCGCGGGCACGTGATGGACGACGGCATGATCGTGCGCGACGGGGAGTCGCGCTTCGTGCTGACGTTCACGTCGAGCGGCGCCGCGAACGCCGAGATGTGGATCCGCGACTGGCTCGACACGTGGGGCCTCGGGGTCCATGTCCTCGACCGGACGATGTCGCTCGCGGCGATCAACGTCACGGGCCCGCTTGCCCCGGTCCTCCTGGCCCGGGCGGGTCTCGCCGACCCTCCCCGCTTCCTCGGCCACGCTCGCGCGGACGTGGCCCGCGTGCCGTGCCACGTCATGCGCCTGTCGTTCACCGGCGAGGCCTCGTTCGAACTGCATCACCCGGTCGACCGCTCGGTCGAGCTCTGGCGGGCCCTGATGGACCTGGGGAAGGACCTCGGCGTCAGGCCGCACGGCCTGCAGGCGCTCCAGGCGCTCCGGCTCGAGAAGGGCCACGTGATCGTCGGCATGGACACCGAGCTCGACTCCACGCCGCGGCGGCTGGGCATGGACTGGGCGGTCCGGATGGACAAGCCGTGGTTCCTCGGCCGGGCAGCGCTGGCGCGAACTGCGAAGCTGCCCGACCAGCGCCGGCTTTACGGCTTCACGATGCCGGGTCCCGCGCCGGTGGAGGGCTCGCCGATCTGGTCGGGTGGCGAGATCGCGGGGCAGGTGACCGGCAGCTGGGCGTCCCCGGTCCTTGGCCACGTGGTGATGCTCGGCTGGCAGAAGCGGGCGCCATTCGCGGACCGGGTGCAGATCGACGGCCGCGAAGCTGTCGTCAGCCCGACCCCCTTCTACGACCCGGAAGGTCATCGTGCCCGAGCTTGAGCGTCTGCGCGGCCTGCACGTCGTGGCCGATCCCGCAGCCCTCGACGCTGCACGCTGGGAGGGTGGCAACGCCGGGTTGACGGTGCTGCGCGTTGCCCCCGACGAGGCCCTCGCCCTCGGGGCGCATGGCGTGGAGGTGGACGACGAGCACGCGATCGTCGAGGAAGAAGCCGGCCATGTCGGTGCCTGGCTGCCGCCCCATGCGCTCGACCATGTCATGTCGCGCGTCGAGTGGCCGCTACCGGCCCGGCGACCGGCTCTCGCCCAGGGCCTCGTCGCCGGCGTTCCCGCGAAGCTCTGGGTGCCCGACGACGGGGAGGCGCTGCTGCTGGTCGCCGCGGCGCACGCCGCCGACCTCGAGGCCCGGCTTCGATGAGCGAGCTGATCGAGACCCTGCTGCCGATCCGCTGGCCGGAGGCGCCGCGATCGTCGTACGACGTCGTCATCGTCGGCGGCGGCGGCCACGGGCTGGCGACCGCGTATTACCTCGCGACCCGCCATCGGATCACCAACGTCGCGGTGCTGGAAGCGGACTACATCGCGTCGGGCAACACCGGCCGGAACACGACGATCATCCGCGCCAACTACGGCCTGCCCGAGGCCGTCAGGTTCTACCAGCGCTCGCTCGCGATGTACCAGGGGCTGGAGGACGAGACCGGGGCGGCGATCCTGCACCACACGAGGGGCATCATCTGGATCGCCCACACGGAGACAGCCATGCGCACGGAGCGTGCCCGCTGCCTTGTCAATACCGCGTGTGGCGCGCGGACCGTGATGATCAGCCCGGCCGAGCTCAAGGAGCTCGTGCCCCAGATCGACCTCACCGGTGGGGACCGCTACCCGGTCCTGGGCGCCTCGCACCACCTCGACGGGGCCACTGCACGGCACGACCGGGTCGCCTGGGCGTATGCGGCGCGAGCCGCCGAACGGGGCGTCGACATCCACCAGCACACCCCGGTGATCGGACTCCTGCGCGACGGCGATCGTGTGATCGGGGTCGCTACGCCGAACGGCCCGATCGCGGCTGGCGTCGTCCTCTCGGCCGTCGGCGGACGGGTCACCGCCCTCGCAGCCCACGCCGGTGTCCGGCTGCCGGTCCGGACCCATCCCCTCCACGCGTTCGTGACCAACAACTACGCCCAGGGTTTCGGTTCGATCGTGGCCAGCACCGAGCTGATGTGCTACGTGTCGCAGACGGAGCGCGGCCAGATGCTCATCGGGGCCGAGTTCGACACGCAGCCCTCGTACTCGCGCCAGTCGTCGTTCGCAGCCCTGCGCGGCTACGCGTACAAGGCGACCCGGCTCCTGCCGTTCCTGCGCGAGATGCGGATCCTGCGCACGTGGGCCGGGATCTGCGACATCTCGACCGACTTCTCGCCGATCATGGGCGAGACGGGGGTCGACGGTTTCCTCGTCACGACCGGCTGGGGGACGTGGGGCTTCAAGGCGATCCCAGCCGGGGGCGAGGCGATGGCCGAGCTCATCGCGACCGGCCGGACGCCGCCGCTCATCGCGCCCTTCGGCCTCGACCGGTTCGCGCGCGACCACGTCCTGGCCGACCACGGCTCGGCGGGGACCCGCTGATGCTGTGGCTCACCTGTCCCAACTGCGGCCGCCGGCCGATCGACGAGTTCTCGTTCGGCGGCGAAGTGCGCCACGTGCCCGAGCGGATCACAGATCCCGACGAACGGGACGTCGATCTCGTCTGGATGATCGGCAACTTCGACGGTCCCACCACGGAACGCTGGTTCCACGCTGCCGGCTGCCGTCGCTGGACCACGATCCGGCGCGATACCTCGATCGACGTCGAGGCTCGCTGAGCATCCGTCCTGGTTTCACTCGCGCGTCGGCGGGTTGGGCGCACTGCTCGGGCTTGGTGAGGGGATCGCGGACAGACGCGTCGGCATCCGGTCGGCGCGCTTACGCCGGCGACCTGCCAGCCGACCGCAGGCGCGTTCACTGGTATCGGGTGCCTCAGGTGACAGTCAGGTACGCAACCGAGGCGACCAATCCGGCGAGCGCCACCAGGCTGAGGAGCGCCGCGAGCCCGGGCCGCCGCCGCTGGTACGCCATGAAGGTCAGGATGCCCGAGCCCAACGCCACAGGAAGCGACAGCGCCGTGACGATCATTCCGAGCGGCGGAGGCAGGGCCACCAGGAACTCGCCGAGTGCCTCCACGGACACGATTGTGCGGTATCTGTCCGCCGTTATGCCGCGTCCCGCGGGGCCGACAGCCGGGCCACCGTCTCGAGCAGCCGCGCGACGACGTCGGCATTCGTCGCGGGCTGGGGGAACCGGTACGACGGCCCGTGGACGTGGACCGACGCTACCACCTCGCCCTCCTCGCCGGTGACCGGGGCCGCGACAGACGCAAGCCCGTCGGCGTACTCGTCGCGCGTCCACGCCACTCCGTCGACGAGGACCCGGCGAAGCCGGGCGCGCAACGCCTCGGGTTGCACCGTGGTGGCCGGCGTGAACCGCTCGAGCGGCCGCGCGAGGAAGCGCTCGATCTCGGCGGGGTGGAGGTGGGCGAGAAAGACGTGCCCCGCCGACACGGCGTGCATCGGAAGGCGGGTGCCGGTCCAGTCGCGCACGCCCACGGGATGCGACCCATCGACCTGGTCGATGTAGTGCGCGGTGAAGCCGTCCGGGATCGAGAGCCCGACAGCCTCGCCGGCGAAGTCCGCGAGCTCGACGAGGTGCGGCCGCGCCAGGGCGATCATCGAGCGGGTGGGCCGCAGTCCCGCGGCGAGCGATGCGATCCGCGGCCCCAGCCGCCAGCGCGTGTCACCCGGAACCTGCTCGACGACCTCGTCCGCGGCGAGGGAGGTGAGCAATCGGGCGGCCGTCGACTTCGGAAGCGCGGCCCGATCGGCCACCTCGGTGACCCCGATGGGGCCGTCGGACAACGCCCCGAGCACCGCGAAGGCGCGTCTGACCGATTGAACGCTGGACAACGGCAGGGGCCTCCGATACGCTGCGGTGAACCGTTCCATCATACGGCACCGTTCCGCATCGTGGAATACACCTATGGCAGACGACGATCAGTATCTCGACCTCGACAGCCTCTCCGACGCCGAGCTCGTCGAGCAGATGCACAACGACCTGTACGACGGGATGGCTGCCGAGGTCACCGAGGGCACGAACATCCTGCTCGGGCGGGGCTGGGGACCGGACAGGGTGCTCAACGATGCGCTCGTGGCGGGGATGCGGATCGTCGGGATCGATTTCCGCGACGGAATCCTGTTCGTGCCGGAGGTCCTGCTCGCAGCCAATGCGATGAAGGCCGGCATGGCCATCCTGCGCCCGCTCCTCGTCGAGACCGGCGCCGAGCGCGTTGGCAAGGTGGTCATCGGGACCGTGAAGGGCGACATCCATGACATCGGCAAGAACCTCGTCGCGATGATGCTCGAGGGGGCCGGCTTCGAGGTCGTCAACCTCGGCATTAACACCGACACGGAGAAGTTCATCGCCGCCCTCGAGGAGCACAAGCCCGACATCCTCGGGATGAGTGCGCTGCTGACGACCACGATGCCGTACATGAAGGTCGTGATCGACGAGATGAAGCGGCGCGGGATCCGCGACGACTACATCGTCCTCGTCGGCGGTGCGCCGCTCAACGAGGAGTTTGGCGCAGCGGTTGGGGCTGACGCGTACTGCCGCGATGCGGCGGTCGCCGCGGAGACGGCTCGCACCCTCGTGGAAAAGCGGCGTGTCGCAGCCTGAAGGCCTGCTGGTCATCGCCTGCGGCGCGCTCGCACGCGAGCTGGAGGCGCTGACCCGCGAGTTGCCCGGCGTCGAGGTTGAGTACCTCGCGGCGCCGCTCCACAACCGGCCTGAGCGGATCCCGGATGCCGTCCGGGCGCGTATCCGCGCCGCGCGCGAGCGAGGCCATGGTCGGATCCTCGTCGGGTACGCGGACTGCGGAACGGGTGGGCTGCTCGACCGCGTCGTGGCCGAGGAGGGTGTCGAGCGGCTGCCCGGCGCTCATTGCTACGAGCTCTACGCGGGTCGCGCAGCCTTCGCCGAGCTCCAGGACGAGGAGCCCGGCACGTTCTACCTGACCGACTTCCTCGTCCGCGGCTTCGACGGGCTGGTGTGGCGCGGCCTCGGGCTCGACCGGCACCCGGAGCTCCTGCCGATCTACTTCGGGAACTACCGGCGCGTCGTCCACCTGGCGCAGACCGACGACCCCGCGCTGGCGGAGCGGGCGCAGGCCGCCGCCGCCCGCCTCGGTCTTGGCTTCGAGCGCCGGTTCGTCGGCCTCGGGGCGCTTGGTCCCGCCGTTCGCCGTGCCGTTGAAGCGGCCTGACGTGGCCTCGATGACCGTGATCCGGTGGCGCGACATCCCGGCGCAGGTCGTGGTCCGCGACGGCCGTCAAACGCACAAGATCGTGCTCCACCCGCGCTTCCAGGTCGCCATCGACCGGGCGGCCGCAAAGGCCGGCCGAAGGGAGTGGGACGACTACCTCTCGGAGTGGCGCAAGGAGCAGCGCACGTGCTCGGGCGACGTGGAGACCGAGGCGACAGCGGAGGCGGCTCGCCTCGAGGCCGCGTACACGGCGGAGCGGCTGAAGCAGCTCGTCTCGGCGGGCGGGCTCGACGAGGTCAGGCAGCCGGCATGACCCGAACGGTGCTGTCCTCGCCGACGCGAGAGGTCGTGATCGGGTTCGATGAGCCGTTCGTGATCATCGGGGAGCGGATCAACCCCACCGGCCGGAAGATGCTCGCCGCAGAGATGCGCGCCGGTGACTTCTCGAGGGTGGAGCGCGACGCGATCGCCCAGGTCGAGGCCGGCGCCCGGATGCTCGACGTCAATGCCGGCATCCCGCTCGCCGACGAGCCGGCGATCCTCGCGAAGACGATCCAGCTGGTCCAATCCCTCGTCGACGTGCCGCTGTCGATCGATTCCTCGATCGTCGAGGCGCTCGAGGCCGGGCTCGCGGCGTACCAGGGCAAGCCGCTCGTCAACTCGGTGACGGGCGAGGAGGAGCGGCTCGAGCGGGTCCTGCCTCTGGTCAGGAAGTACGGCGCGGCCGTCGTCGCGATCTCGAACGACGACACCGGCATCTCCGAGGACCCGGACGTCCGGTTCGCGGTGGCCAGGCGGATCGTGGAGCGAGCCGCGGATCATGGCATCCCTCGCGAGGACATCGTCGTGGACCCGCTGGTCATGCCGATCGGCGCGATGCGCACGGCCGGCCGGCAGGTGTTCCAGATCGTCCGGCGGCTGAAGGAGGAGCTCGGCGTCAACACGATCTGCGGCGCGTCGAACGTGAGCTTCGGGCTGCCCCACCGGGAGGGGATCAACGCCGCGTTCCTGCCGATGGCGATCTCGAACGGCCTCACGTCGGCGATCACGAACCCGCTGGCCGCGCAGGTGCGGGCGGCCGTGATGGCAGCGGACGTCCTGATGGGCACGGATCGGGACGCGGGTCGCTGGATCCGGCAGTTCCGCGAGCCGGCCGCGGAGGGCGTCCAGGGTCGCCGGATCAACCGGCGTCGTACCGGTACGGCCGACGAGCGGAACGGCTCGCGCGAGGCGCTGGCCGCAGCTGGGCTGTCCGAGGCCGAGCTCGCGCTGCTCGACCCGACCGCCGGTTCCTGACGGCCAACCGATGACCCAGGGCGAGCCGCTCGTCATCTTCACCCCGTCCGGGCGTCGCGGCCGGTTCACGACGGGCACGACCGTCCTCGACGCTGCCCGTTCGCTCGGGGTCGACATCGATTCAGTGTGCGGCGGCCGCGGGCTCTGCGGCCGCTGCCAGGTCAGCCAGGGGATCGGAGCGTTTCCGAAGCACGGCGTGACCTCGCAGCCCGAGCACCTGTCGCCGGACCGCGACGACGACACCGAGTTCGGGCTGCGCCATCCGCTCGCGCCCGACCGGCGGCTGTCCTGCCTGGCAGAGATCCGGGGCGATGCGGTGATCGACGTCCCGCCGGAAAGCCAGGTCCACCGCCAGATCGTCCGCAAGGACCTCGACGGCCGGAGGTTCGACGTGGACCCGGTCGTCCGCCTCCACCTCGTCGAGGTCGAGCGGCCGTCGCTGGCCGCTCCCACCGGGGATCTCGGGCGGCTGTTCTCGGCGCTGGAGCGCGAATGGGGGCTGCGCGACCTCGCGGCAGATCTCCACGTGGTTCGGGCGCTCCACGCCGCGCTCGAGGCGGGCGCCTACCGCGTGACGCTTGCGGTCCACGACGGCCGCGATGTGATCGGCGTGTGGCCGGGACTCCGCGAGCGCGTGTTCGGAGTCGCGATCGACGTGGGATCGACGACGATCGCCGGCCACCTCGCAGACCTCGCGACCGGGGAGGTCCTCGCCTCGCACGGCGTGATGAACCCCCAGATCCGGTACGGCGAGGACCTGATGAGCCGGGTCTCGTACGCGATGCTCCACGACGGTGGCGCGGCGGAGATGACCGCGGCCGTCCGCAAGACGATCGACGGGCTGCTGGCCAACCTGACCTCCCGCGCCAGCCTGCGCCGCAGCGACCTCCTCGAGCTCGTCTTCGTCGGCAACCCGATCATGCATCACCTTCTGCTGGGGATCGACCCGATCCCCCTCGGTACCGCGCCATTCGCGCTCGCCGTCGACGCGGCCATGCGGATCACCGCCTCGGAGCTGGGGTTGACCGCCCATCCCGGCGCCCGCGTGTACGTCCTGCCCTGCATCGCCGGTCACGTGGGGGCCGACACGGCCGCAGTCATCCTCGCCGAGGCGCCCCACCGGGCGACCGGCGTGCGGGTCGTGGTGGACGTCGGGACGAACGCCGAGATCGTGCTGGCCGTGGAGGGCCGGCTTCTCGCAGCGTCGTCGCCGACCGGGCCCGCCTTCGAGGGCGCCCAGATCAGCGCCGGCCAGCGGGCGGCTCCCGGTGCGATCGAGCGGGTCCGGATCGATCCCGCCACGCTCGAGCCGCGCATCCGCGTGATCGGGGCCGCCGCCTGGTCGGACGAGCCGGGCTTCTCCGAGGCAGTCGAGACGACGGGCGTGACCGGGATCTGCGGGAGCGGGATCGTCGAGGTCATCGCCGAGCTCTTCCTCGCGGGCGTGATCGCGGCGGACGGCACGATCGACGGCCGGATGGCGGCACGGACATCGCGCGTGATACCGGACGGCCGGACGTTCTCGTACCTGCTCCATGCGGGCCCGCCCGAGATCGTGGTCACCCAGAACGACGTGCGCGCGATCCAGCTGGCGAAGGCAGCCCTCCATGCCGGCATTCGCCTGCTCATGGACCACGCCGGGGTCGACGCACTGGACGCCGTCCGCCTGGCGGGCGCGTTCGGCAGCCAGATCGATCCGCTCCACGCGATGGTCCTGGGTGTCATCCCGGATTGCCCGCTGGAGGCGGCCACCGGCGCAGGGAATGCCGCCGGCACGGGAGCGCTGATGGCGCTGCTGGCCGGCTCGGCGCGGCGCGAGATCGAGACGGTGGTCCGGCGGGTCGAGAAGATCGAGACGGCGCTGGAGCCGCGCTTCCAGGAGCATTTCGTGGACGCGATGGCCCTGCCGCACCGGACGGCCGCGATGCCGAACCTCGCGGCGCGGGTCCCCCTGCCGGCCCGGCCGGCCGACGGCGGGGCTGGCGCGACGCCGAGCCGGCGGCGCCGGGGACGGCCCGCTGCCCTGGCAGCGGTCGGTGGGGACGACCGATGATCGCGGTCGGCTCGCGCCTCGGCGCCCGATTTCGCCAGGGTGTGTCCCTCGACGATCCTTCGCTCGATGCGCTCCTGCGGGTGCTGACCAGCCCAGCATTCGAGGTGCTGCCGCTCGATTCGACGGACATCCGGATTGGCGCGCTGCCGGCCGGGGCGGACGTGACGGTGACAGCGTCACCGAGCAAGCCGATCGAGCGGACGATCGAGCTCGCCGAGCGCCTCCAGGGCGCCGGGTTCCACGCGGTCCCGCACCTTTCGGCCCGGATGGTGCGCGACACGGGTCATCTGCGCGAGCTCCTGTCACGCACGCGCGACGCCGGGATCGTCGAGGTGTTCGTGGTGGGCGGCGACGGGGAGCCATCGGGGGACTTTCCGGACGGGTTGTCGCTGCTGCGCGCACTCACGGACCTGGACCATGGCTTTCGGCAGGTGGGGATCCCGTGCTACCCCGACGGCCACGCGTCGATCCCCGATGAAGCGCTGCTCGATGCCCTGCGCGCGAAGGCCGCGTTCGCGACCTACATGACGACCCAGCTGTGCTTCGACGCGGGGACGATCGACCGCTGGATTCGCGCTCGGCGCTCGGAAGGCTTCGCGCTGCCGGTCGTGCTGGGCGTGCCGGGGTCGGTCGAGCCACATCGGCTGCTGGCGATCGGCGCCCGGATCGGCGTGCGCGACACGCGGCAGTTCGTGCTCAAGAACCTCGGGCTGGTGGGGCGGCTCCTGCGGAGCGGCGGCTTCTACAGGCCGGACGAGCTCCTCGCCGAGCTGGCCCCGACGATCGCAGACCCGGCTGCCAATGTCCGGGGTCTGCACATCTACACCTTCAACCAGCTCGCGGCGACGGAGTCATGGCGAGCCGATCAACTGGCGACGCTCCGGAGGTCCACCTCCGCGGCGTAGCGAGGGGGTCGCCCTGGCTCCGGGCCGCGTACCATAACTCTCGTCGATCCGGGGTCCATGGAGGGTGCTAGAGATGGATGGACGCTGGCTGCGGGTGCTCGCCGCCCTGGTCGCGTTCGCCGTCGCGACCGCCGCCGGCGTCGTGCTGTTCGGTCGGTTCGACGACACGTCGCGGATCGATCCGATCGCCGGCAACCTCGCCACCGCGGACTCGTGGGCGCTGATCCTGATCATCGCCATGATCCTCGGCGCGATCGTGTACTTCGGGCTCGAGTACCTGCAGACCGGACGGCTGGGATCGATCGCCGGCCAGTTCACGACCAGGACGTTCGCGTTGATGCCGATCGCGATCGCGCTGAACATCATCCTTGGCGGCGCCGTCGCGAACGCGCTCAAGATCCCGATCTATCTCGATTCGATCGGCACGATCCTCGTCGGAGTCCTGTGCGGCCCGATCGCCGGCGCCGCGACCGGCGCGGTCACGAACCTGCTGTGGTCGTATGTCATCCCGCCGCCGTTCCAGTCGGCATCGGCTGCTGGGTTCGCGGTCACGGCGGTGGCGATCGGCCTCATCGCCGGCTTCGCAGGCCGGGCCGGGCTCCTGCGGCCGCGGCCCGATCGGCCGATGCGGGATCTCGTCGTCGGCGGCGCCGTGACGGTGGGCCTCGTCGTGCTCATGTCGGCCCTGGCGATCGCGGGCTACCGGACGATCTTCCAGTCGAGCCCCGCGCTCGTGTCGGAGAACGCCAACGCGATCCTGGTGATCCTCGGCTGGGTGGCGCTCGCCCTCGTCGCGGCGACGGTCGTGGGCCTGGCCGTCCTCCTGGCGGTCCGCCGCGACCTGACGGCGGCCTACGTCGTCGTGACGGGCGTAGTCACGGGGATCATCGCAGCGCTGATCAGCGCGCCGATCGCGTCGGGCGTGTACGGCGGCGTCACCGGATCCGGCACCGATTTCCTCGTGCTCGCGTTCCGGCAGGCCGGGGCGGACGTGCAGGCGGCCACCCTTGGGCAGGGGCTGATCAGCGACCCCATCGACAAGGTGGTGACGTTCTTCGTCGTCTACCTGATCCTGAGCGCCCTTGCCCGGCGGACGAAGGCGCGCTTCCCGCAGGGCGAGCGGCTGCTCGAGGGCGATGCGCGGGAGGCGCACGCCTGACCGATCCGGCGTCCGCGATCCCGGCCTTCCGGCGGGCGCCCGGCCCCAGCCCGTACCACCGCCTGAACCCGCTCACGAAGCTCGTCGCGGCGGTCGCCACGAGCTTCGCCGCGATCGCGCTCGGCGGTCTCGTCGGTCCGCTCGCGCTCGTCCTCCTCGTGATCATCGCGCCGGCCGCCGCCGCCCGCGTCATCCGGCCCGTGCTGCGGGCCATGGTGATCCTGACCCTGCCGATAGCGATCAGTGTCCTGGTCATCAACATCCTGTTCTTCCCGGGCGGCCGCGACGTGCTGTTCCAGGTGGGCCCGATAAGCGCGACGCGCGAGGGCCTTGGTTTCGCGCTCGAGATCGTGGCGCGGCTGCTCGCCATCTCGGGTGCCATCTCGCTGTTCTACCTCACGACGACGCCGGCCGACCTGACCGCGGATCTCGAGCGGCGCGGCGTCCCACCGCGGCTAGCCTTCGTCGCCAACGCCTCGGTCCAGAGCGTTCCGGCGATGCTGGAGCGCGCCGCCCTGATCACCGAGGCCCAGCGGGCGCGCGGGCTGGACACGGAGGGCAGCCCGCTGGCGCGCATCCGCGGGATCGTGCCGATCGTGGGGCCGGTCATCCTCGGGGCGATCGCCGAGGTCGAGCAGCGCTCGATGGCGCTCGAGGCGCGAGGCTTCAGCCGGCCGGGGCGAAGGACGCTGCTGTGGCAACCCGACGATCGGCCGGCGGAGCGCGCGGCGCGCTGGCTCATGGTCGCGGCCCTGGGCGCGCTGGTTCTGGCGCGTGTCGCCGGTTGGGCGCCGAGCTGATGTTGCGCCTCGACTCGGTCACGTACCGGCATGCGGGCGCTCGAGCGCCGACGCTGCGGGCGATCGATCTCGAGCTCGCAGATGGCGAGGTGGTGGGGGTCGTGGGGCCGAACGGATCCGGTAAGAGCACCCTGTGCCTCGCCGCCGCGGGGTTCGCGCCGCGGCTGATCGGTGGAACGCTCGCCGGTCGCGTGCTGGTCGACGGCACGGATCTCGCGTCGATCCCGATCCACGAGGTCGTCGCCCGGGTCGCGATCGCGTTCGACGATCCGTGGACCCAGCTGTCGGGCGTGACCCGGACGGTGTTCGAGGAGGTCGCGTTCGGGCCGTCGAACCTGGGCGTGCCACGCGACCAGGTCCTGGAGGCGGTGGCCTGGGCGCTCCGCTCGCTCGCGATCGGGGACCTCGCCGAGAGGGACCCCGCCCGGCTGTCGGGCGGGCAGCAGCAACTCGTGGCGATCGCCGGACTGCTCGCGATGGGCGCCCGCCACTTCGTGCTCGACGAGCCGACGGCCCAGCTGGACCCGTCCGGGACCACGCTCGTCGCCGATGCCATCGAGCGCCTCGCGGCGGACGGCGCCTCAATCCTGCTCATCGAGCACAAGACGGACCTGCTGGCACGCGTGGCGCAGCGCGTGGTGGTCCTCGACGACGGCGTCGTCGCGCTGAGCGGCCCGGCGCACGAGGTGCTCGCGGACCAGCGGCTCCTCGGGCTCGGAGTTCCAGAGCCGAGCACCGTCCGGCTTGGACGCCGCCTCGCGGACGCCGGCTTCGACCCGGCGCTGGCCCGATGACCGGGATCCTGCTCGAGTCGGTCGTTCACGAGTACGCCGGTGGGGTGCGCGCCCTCGATGGCGTGTGGCTCGAGATCCCGTCCGGCCAGCGCGTCGCGCTCATCGGCCAGAACGGATCGGGCAAGACGACGCTCGTCCGGCATCTGAACGGCATCCTGCGTCCCACCGAGGGCCGCGTGCTCGTGGATGGCGACGACAGCGCAGGACGAACGGTGGCGCAGCTGGCCCGGAGCGTGGGGCTGGTCTACCAGAACCCGGACCGCCAGATCTTCGCCTCGAGCGTTCGGGCCGAGGTGTCGTTCGGCCCGCGCAACCTGGGGCTCCGCGGGGAGCGGCTGCGGGCGGCGGTGGACGCGGCGCTCGAGGCCACCGAGCTCGCGCGCGAGGCCGACACGAACCCCTACGACCTCGGCCGTTCGCGCCGGAAGCTGCTGGCGCTGGCATCCGTGCTCGCGATGGGGACACCGGTGCTCGTCGTCGACGAACCGACCACCGGCCAGGACGAGCGCGGCATCGAGATCGTGGGCCGGAATCTCGAGGCGGTCGCCGGCGCGGGACGGACCGTGATCGCGATCAGCCACGACATGCGCTTCGTGGCCGAACGGTTCGAGCGGCTGGTGGTCATGCGCGCCGGTCGGGTCGTGCTCGACGGGGCGCCCGAGCAGGTCTTCGCGGCGGCCGCCTGGGACACGCTCCGCTCCACGTTCGTCGAGCCGCCGATCGCTGCGGTCGTCGGGGACCGGCTCGGGCTGGGGTCGACACCGACGGACGATGCGCTGGTCTCGGCGCTCCGCCTGCGGCAACCGCTCGGCTAGCTCGAGGCGACCCCGGCCTGCCGGGCCGCCAGGCCGCCGACCCGCTCAACGAACCGGTCGAGGAAGGTGGCCGCGTCGGCCTCCACCGCCACGTCGAGGGTGGCCGGGCGGCCCCACACACGCCGCCAGTCGGTGACGGTCTCGCCGGTCGTGAGCGTACCGGCGAGCTCCACGTCGACCGCGAGCGCCTCGGTCCGGATCAACGACGGGTCGATGGCCGTGGCGACCGCCAGGGGGTCGTGGATGAACGTGCCGTAGAAGCCGTCGTATCGGCTGTGGAACTCCATGTAGAAGCGGAGCGCGTCGGCGACGAACCGCACGATCGGGTTGGAGGCGGCGCTCCGGGTGGCCAGCATGGGGTCCTCGCCGCGGCCGAGCGCGATCGAGTCGTCCGGCATCGAGCCGGCCCGCCGGGCCAGCGTGACTACGTGGGCGGGTGTGAGCTTGGCCCGCTCCGTGACGTCGAGCCCCAGCGCGACCGGCAGCGGGTGGCCGTGCTCGCGAGCCGACGCAGCCCACGCGGCGATCGCGATCCCGGCCGCATCGGGGTCGCACTGGATGTTCCACTCGGTCGTGGGCGCCGTGTTGCCCTGGGAACGGTACGCACCGCCCATCAGGACCCAGCCGCGCAGAAGGCGGGGGAGCGCCGGCTCGCGGAGGAGGGCAACGGCGAGGTTCGTGAGGGGTCCGAGCGTGACCAGCGTGATCTCGCCGGGTCGGCGCGTCGCCTCTTCGATGAAGAGGTCTGCGGCATGGCGGACGCTGAGCGGCCGCGTGGCCGGCGGAAGCTCCGCGTACCCTAGGCCGCGCGGCCCATGCGTCTCGGGCGAGGTTTCGACCTGCCGGACGAGCGGTTGCTCGGACCCCAGCGCGACCTCGACGTCCTGGCGCCCGGCCAGCTCGAGCACGGCGCGGGTGTTGCGCTCGACCTGCCGGGCGTCGATATTGCCACCGACGCAGGTCACCGCAACGATCTCCGCCTCGGGGGACGCGGCGGCATAGAGGAGTGCCATCGCGTCGTCGATGCCGGTGTCGACGTCGAGGATCAGCGGAATCACGGCGCGATCGTAGCGGTGGCGCCGCGTGCGCCGCGTGCGCCGCGTGCGCCGGACCTACCAGTACCGGTTTTCGCACAGCCGAGCGCGGTCGGACGCAGATCTGGCCGAGTCCACGCTCAGAAGTCATCGATCCGGTACTGCGGGTACCGGCGGCCCCCGGCCGACCCGTCGACAGCTCCCGATAAGCGGCAGCGAAGCGCCGGTTGAGTCCCCAGACTTGGTGTAACAGCGGAGCGGCCGAGAACTGAAACGGCCACCGCGTCATCCTCGCGTCGTTGGAGTGAGAACCGACGACACGGAGGATCACCACGATGGCCGAGGACAGGATGGCCGTGCTCGACACGCTGCGCAAGGCGATGGCCGACGGCGACGTCGACTTCCTGCGCGAAGGAGTTCGGGTGCTCGCCGAGGCGGTCATGGA
>Ga0136621_1000136_pt1 | contig 26185 bp, 26 predicted proteins | sample AntDryUQ445A2306_FD_104673 | JGI IMG/M metagenome (GOLD analysis project Ga0136621, IMG submission 104673) | Polar desert sand microbial communities from Dry Valleys, Antarctica - metaG UQ445A (23.06) | ecosystem: Environmental > Terrestrial > Soil > Desert | place: Antarctica: Dry Valley...
CCAAAGTCGTCCTGAAATTCGCCTCTTACCCAGACCAGGAAAGCGCGAAATCAGAATTCCCGGATTACCGAGGCTGCGCGTATGGTCCCTGACGTGCCGAGTACCGACGACTACCTGGACCGCGGCCTACGCCGGGTCGTGACCTATCTCCCTGCGCACGACGTGGTGACGTTCGATCGGCGCGTGGCAGAGATCCCATTTCGATCCCGTAACTCCGTGATCATCGAGGCCATCCGGCACTTCCTCAGTTGCCCAGGTGCAAACTGGGAGGCTGGCGACCAAGAAGCACCGTCCAAGGGCTAGATCCCAACCAGCAAAAGGGTTACGCGCGACCTTGAACCGCACCTATGTCAAAGGGTCAGACGGCGCCTTGCGCCGATTGCTAGGGCACTGATCGCGGATAGTCGGGAGAAAGGTCGATGTTCATCAGTTCAGCGGTATCCCAAAACTGAATCACGAACCTCTGGAAGAAGTCTCTCCTGCCCACCAAGTTCTCTCCGTCGCCCGCTCCAAAGTCGACGAACGATCCCTCGAACGGGAACCTCTCCTGCTCGAACTGCAATTCGAGTAACAACCCGGGCCATCGATAGGTCGCAATCTCTTCTCCGCTGGCCACGATCGAAGGTACAGATTGGGCTGCGCCTTTGTCGAGATCGAGCAAATCGCCGTATTGAATATTGAGCAGCGACGCGTCAGCGCCGGAGTCAACTAGTGCGATGAGCCGGACCGACTTAGCTCCATGCCAAAGGCGCACTTCCACAAATGGCTTGCTGGAACCTGAGCTCGGGGAGTATTCGTACCAAGGCACCGGCTATAAAAACGCGATGCGATCAGGATGTGCAGAGACGCGAAACACGAGGGGATCGGTGATGCCCTTGGCAAGAGCGCCTGCCCGAGCCTCAATCGCCGAGTCAGCGACGGCTGCCAAGACGCCCTGGTCGACTGCCACCCACCGGCCCTTATGCTCCTCCAACTCCTGGGCCAAACCTTCCTCGATTACTGGGGCGGTGTTGGGGTCACGGGCGGTCATGCGAGATCTTCCTTCGGCAGCTGCACCACGTGCCTAAAACCATGCGGCCAACCCTACCGATCTGAGAAGTCTGCTGCTCAGGTCGCTCCCCGCGTCAAGCGTCGATATGCAACGTTCACGATCTGATTGATTGCATTGATGTCCTCAGTCGCAAGAGCAGGATCGTCTTCCAACGCCCGAGCTATTTCACTCAATGTATCCCGCCGAACGGAAGCGTCGGACGCGGCTACGAACGTTTCAGCTGGCTCCCCGAGCCACGCGACCAGGCGTAGGAAGGTGTCCAGATCAGGGGTGCGGCCTCTTGCCAATCGCGAGAGGGTCGAAGCACTCAGCTCCATGCGACGCGCCAGTTCCCGCCAACTCAAGCCTTCATCGGCTCGACGGCGGTCAACGGCGCGGAAAAAGCGGTCCCCATCAAGCATATGTACGACTCTAGCAACACCGATGCCCAAAAGCATCAGGATATGTTATACTTGCAACACTGTACGACTACGGCAACAGGAGGTCGACATGGCTGGCCAACCAATCCACATAAACCGACATCGCTACGAGACCGAGGCCGAGGAACTCACCGGCCATGAGATTCTTCGACTTGCCGGATTGGGCGACGATCACGATCTATTCGAGCTTCAAGGAGAAGGGGATCGCACCGGCGGCAGCCCCATCGGACTCGATCAGACAATTCGTATTCGGCCGGGTATGCATTTTCGGGCAATACCAAGCAATCGTAATTTCGGCTGATATGCCTCCACCGGCGCGTCTGCTCGCCGACGTAGAGGCTCTCGCCGCCGACGGCCATTCAGTCACGATTGTCGAGGAGCACCCGCGTTACTTCGTCATCATCCAAGGCTTGGCTTTACCAAGTTTGTACGAGCCCGAAACGACCGACCTGATGGTCATCGCTGACTATCAATACCCTTTGTCGGCACTTGACATGTACTGGGCTTGTCCCGCGGTCCGCATCAACGGAGCCTTTCCCCAAGGCGCCGACCAGTTCTCGGACTTCATCGACCGGAAATGGCAACGGTGGAGTTGGCACTACACCTGGAACCCATCGGTTCACAGTCTTCGTAGCCACCTCGAGGTCTTCTTTGACCGATTGGATCACGCGTCATGAAGTACAGACTGACGATCCCCTCCGACCTCTGGCTTCGGCTGGATTCACACTTGCAAAGCTCTGCTCCTGAGGAGGACGGCGCCTTCGTCCTTGCCCGATCGGGATTGGGCCAAGTCTTCCATAGGTTCGTCGGACACGAACTCCTGCTTCCGGCAACCAGCAACGCGTGGGAAGCACGCGGAAAGCACCAACTTCGGCCGTCGGGCCGCTGGTTGTCCGCCGCGATCGGCGCCGCCATCGAGACGAATAGCGCTCTCGTCTTCATTCATTCACATCCCCATCCAGATCACCCTGCCCAGTTGAGCCCGATCGATCAAGCAACCAGCAGTGAATGGGCTCGCTCGATTGCGCCAACGATCGACAACCCGCTGCTCTCATTGGTCTGGACTCCTAGGAGCGTGAACGGATTGGTCTTTGACCCTCGGAATTCGGCCATTGGAAATCGACTCGACGTGATCGAAGTAGTGGGAGCCGGTCGTCGAATCGTCGTCTCGGGAACAGGTGCTTTCCTCGGTCAGACCGCCGCTGTCGATGATCGTCAAGTACGAGCTGTCGGATTTGAAACTAACATCGCGCTCCGGGACTTAACCGTCACCATCGTGGGAGCTGGGGGCACAGGGTCTCCTCTGGCAGAGCAGCTGACAAGGATGGGTATCGCAAGCATCACGATCCTGGATCCCGAGGTTGTGGACTCAGAATCGAACATTCGGAGGCTGTCGGGATCCCGCTGGTCTGACTACACCGAAAGCACCCCAAAGACTGCAATTGCGACTCGCCATCTCATGGGACTCCAGCTTGGAACCAACGTGACGGGTCTGAATCAGGACGTTCGTTCGGAGGCAGGAGTGAGCGCTCTGATCGATTCAGATATCGCTGTTGTCGCGACCGACACACATTCCAGCCGGGCCTTCGTCAATCAGGTCGCTTACCAGTACTGGCTCCCAGTTGTGGATGTTGGTCTGGTTGTCGGAACGACGATGACAGGCGACGTTTCCGGAATGCCGATTGAAGTTCGAACCCTCCTTCCAGACACCGGATGCCTCCTGTGCCGCGGGACGTTGGACGCTCGACAGATTCGTGCCGAGAACCTTCCAATAGAGGAGCTAACGGATGAAATGGATCGCGGGTATGTCCAAGGCGTTGGCGGTCCGGCGGCGAGCATCACATCTCTGAACGTACTGGCTGCGTCCCTCGCGGCCTTGACGGTTGTACAGCTCGCCAGTCGACAGGGAGTGACCGAGCCCCACATTCTTGTTGACCCATGGCAGCTCTACGTTCAGAGGTTCGACGCTCAGGTCGACCCGGATTGCCTGTGCTCCCAATGGCGAGGACAGGGGGGCAACGTCCAAGTCCCGCCACTCTGAGTGGATCGCCTTTTCACCTTTGAGGGCAAAGTCCTCACCCGTCGACTCCGTAGCCTTGATCACACCAGTTCACGCCGACGGAGCGTGATCCCCGGCCGCGTGCCCCATCAGGATTCCGTCACCCGTGTCGACTAAGTTCCCAGAAGGATGACATCGGAATAGTGGGGCCCTCGAATCAAGGTTTGGCCGGGCATGACCGCCACAATTGAGCCTGGGCAGGTTTTGAGCGGGCCGATGTTCAACGAGCCCATGCAGGTCGAGACCGTCCAAGACAACGGCCTCGGGATCTGGGTTGTCGGACTCGTAGGCAAGGAGTCCGAGCGCTTCCGCAAGGTGACCCTGACGGACGGCGACATCAAACACCTAACGATCCTGGATACACGCATGTCCTTCGATGGAGACGCCCGCCTGCTGCGCCTGGGACTCCAGGCCTATTCCCTCGGTATCGCGTATGAGTTCGACCCCTATTTCGGGTTGTCCATTTCCCGAGTCGATCCACTGCCGCACCAACTGGAAGCGGTTTACGACTACCTCCTGAAAGCGGCCCGCGTTCGATTCCTCCTAGCCGACGACGCCGGTGCCGGCAAGACGATCATGTCCGGGCTCCTCATCCGCGAACTCGAACTCCGCGGGCTGGCTGAGCGCATACTCATTATCTGTCCCGCCAACCTTGCATTCCAATGGCAACGAGAACTGAAGGAGAAGTTCGACACCAAGTTCCTCGTCATGAAAGGCCAGGACATCCGCGATCAGTTCGGCGTGAATCAATGGCTCGAACAAACCCGGATCATCACATCACTCGATCTGGCCAAGCGCCAGGACATCCTTCCTGGGCTTCGCCAGGTTCACTGGGACCTCGTCATCGTGGACGAAGCGCATCGCATGTCCGCATCGGACGAGTCGCACAAGAGCATGCGTTACAAACTCGGCGAACTCCTAAGAGACAGCACTGATCATCTGTTGTTGCTGACCGCCACGCCCCACAAAGGCGACCCAGCGAATTTCAGTCTCTTTCTGCAACTCCTTGACCCTGATGCCTACGCCGACATCAAATCGATCCGCGCCGCCATGGACCGACGTTACGCGCCCTTCTATTTGCGCCGGACCAAGGAAGCGATGGTCTACTTCCCCGAACTCCAGCCCGATGGCTCCTGGGCCGCCAAGCCGATCTTCACCAAGCGGATTCCACGCACAGTCGAATTCCAGATCGATGGCGACGAGTTCAAGCTCTACCGAGATGTCACCCGGTTTGTAAAGCGGGAGAGTGCCCGGGCCGCCGCCGACGGGGAGGATCCCCGCGCCCGAGCGATCGGCTTTCTCATGTCCCTGTACCAGCGTCGGCTCGCGTCCAGCACGCATGCCATGAGGCGATCCCTCGAGAACCGTGCACGACGGCTTGAGGAGGGACTCAAGCGAGCCCAAGACCTGGCACGCCTGGCCCCACCCGATCTCCCCGACCCTGAGGAGATCGAGGAGATGGAGGAGTATGAGCGCGAACGACTTGAGGCGATGCTCGAGGCAGTTACTTTGGCAGGCAGCGCCGACCAGGTACAGGCCGAGGTACAAGAGCTCCGCGCCCTCGCGGCTCAAGCACTGACTGTCGAGGACGCCGGCAGTGAGGCCAAACTATCAAAACTCAGAGACCTCCTCCACGAGCAAGGCTTCTTTGATCATGCTGACCAGCGTCTGCTTCTGTTTACCGAGTTCAAGGACACCTTGGATTATCTGGTTGATCGACTGAGATCGTGGGGTTTTCGAGTGGGCTCTATTCATGGCGGCATGAAATCCGGGTCACGGGACGAACCAGGCTCACGCCTTTATGCGGAGCAGCAGTTCCGAGAAGGCGAGATTCAGGTCCTCGTTGCCACCGAAGCCGCCGGTGAAGGCATCAACCTCCAGGTTTGCAACATCCTTTTCAACTACGACATCCCATGGAATCCCAACCGCCTCGAGCAGAGGATGGGACGGATCCACCGCTACGGCCAGCGAAAAGACTGTCTGATATTCAATTTCGTTGCTACCAACACGATCGAAGGCCGAGTGCTTCAGCGCCTGCTCGAAAAGCTTCAGGAGATCCGGGACGCGCTTGATGATGATGCGGTGTTCAACGTGGTGGGAGAGCTGCTTCCGGCAGCCCATGTCGAACGCGTATTACGCGACTACTACGCCGGTCACCTGGGTGATGCCGACTTGGAAGAACGTCTGCTCCGCAATGTGGATCTGACCCAGTTCCGAGCTATTTGCCAGAACGCGTTGGAAGGTCTGGCTAGTAAGAAGCTGAACCTCGAGGTGCTCATCGAGCGGCGCGCCCTCGCGCAGGAGCGGCGCGTTGTCCCAGAGACGATCGCCCGCTTCCTGAGTGAGGCCGCCAGCTTCATCCCGTTTTCGCTTAAGACCATTCCCTCGCTGCCTCACACCTTTGAACCAGCCCGCACTCCAACAGTTCTGCGACGCTACGAAAAAGACGCCGATTGGAAGCTCCCTTCGCTTACCGATCGTTACCCACGCTGCTCATCCGATCGCGAAACAGCAGAGTCGAACAACCTCGAATGGGTGATGCCGGGCCATCCGCTTTTTGAGGCCATTCGCCGCCACACCGTCTCGCAGTCTTTGGAGGACATGGGGAGGGGCGCAACGTTCTACTCGCTACAGCACGATCATCCAGCGCGGATCGACTTCTATCGGGCTCGGGTGGTGGATGGGCTCGGTCAAATCATCCATGAGCGGTTGTTCGCGGTGGAACTAACCGAACAACGTGAACCAGTACTACGCGATCAAGGGATTATTGGTGACTTCACTCCCGCTGATCCGCCGCGGGAGCTCCCGCCAATCGGGCATTTGCCTGAGCCAACAGCGTGGCTGCACTCCGAGGCACTCGCACAGTTTCTCGACGAGACCCGCCAGGATCGTCTTGATGAGGTTGATCGCATGGCAGATCATGTGGAACTATCGCTCACAGAGCTGCTGCAACGCGCCGACGAGGAGATTGGGCGCGCGGTCGCCGCGGTAGACCTGAAGGTGGCGGGCGCTGAGGGTCGGTTAGCACAAGCAGAGGGGCGCCATGGAGAGCTGTTGGCGCGCCGCGAGCGCCGAAGGGTCGAAATGGACCGCCAACGATCCTTGACCCTTCAGGCGGTCGAGCGGATGGCAAGCGTTCTCGTGCTGCCTCATCCGGAGCGGGGAGAGCTCGACCTACGCCGGCTGCAGTCGAACCCAGAAACCGAGGCTGCAGCGATGCACTTCGTCATCGACCATGAAACTGCTCAAGGGCGCCAGGTCTACGACATATCTGCCAAGAACCTGGGCTACGACGTCACGAGTCTGGACCTGTCGACAGGTGAGCTGCGCCTCATCGAGGTAAAGGGCCTCGGAGCTCCAACCGGAACGATCCTTCTTACACCTAATGAACGGCGTGTTGCCGAAGACAGGCGCGATTGCTATTGGCTGTACGTCGTGACCGATTGCAACTCGGCTCCGCGCCTCCAGGAGCCCATCTTCGACCCTGCAAGGCTCCCGTGGCACGAGGTGACCCAGGTCCAGCACTACTACTTGGCACTCGAGGCCATGGGTCGGCCAGCTTCGATATACGGCCCGACATCTACGAGCAACCCCTGAGCCACCAACAGAATGAACTATCGCGGGTCCTACCGAAAGCTTCTCGGGAACTCAAAGGCAGCGTTGCTGGCTGCCATCGAGGTATACAACAAACCGAGCTTCTTGTACCGAGACGAGTGCGCGGTGATTCTGCTCCTAAACGCCTGGGAGCTCTTCCTGAAATCGATCCTGTCCAAGAACGACATCTCTGTGTTCTATCCCAAGAGGCGTGGTCAGCCCTACAAGACACTGACATGGCAGGATGCGTTTACTAAGGCGCGAACGAAGTTCCCGGCCTCAGTGGCCTTCCTTCCAGTACAGAGGAACCTCGAGCTCCTTGGGATATATCGCGACAACTCGGTGCACTTCTACAACGCCAAAGGGTTCGAGGTGGTGGTGTACTCCCTTGCACAGACCTCGATCAAGAATTTTCGGGACCTTCTCGAAAGCACGTTTGGTCAAAGACTCGAGGACGAAGTCAATTGGAAGCTTCTTCCTTTGGGCATGGAGCCCCCGCTAGATGTCGTTGACTACATCAGCGGTGCCACCGGTGCGAAGAAGAGCTCAGCCGTCAAGCAGTACCTGGCCGAACTGGCAGACGCGGTAGCAGAGACTAAGGATGCCGGTGCAGACGCGGGCCGGCTGCTGACGATATTTGATGTCAAGCTGGAGTCAGTGAAAAAGATAGGAGACGCTGACGTGGTTGTGGGCGTCGACTCAAAGGCAGGAGTGTCAGGACCACTTGTCGTCACGAGAACCCAAGACCCGAACAAGTCACATCCATTGCGCCAAAAAGACATCCTCGAGAAGATTCAATCACTCCATGGCCAGCCCTTTACTAGCTATGTCTTCCAAGCGCTCGTCTGGAAGCATGATCTAAAGAGTAAGCCTCAGTACTGCTGGCAGGCTTCTGAGGGAGTCCTGACCAAGTATTCAAACGACATCTTGCCATTCCTCAGGAAGCTTTCGTCAGCTGACCTTGGCGCAGCCATGGCTGACTATCGCAACCATATGAAAAGCAAGTCGAAGAAAGCCGTCGCGTGATTCCTAAGGACTGTAGGCGCTTGGCTGAGGTGGATTTTCCGATTGCTGAAGTGTCGAGACACGCCGTTAGGGAGAAGTCTGGGCCCAAGGGTCATATTTCGACATTGCATTTGTGGTGGGCGCGGCGTCCGTTGGCTTCGAGCCGGGCGATGCTGTTGGGTTTGCTGCTGCCCGACCCGTGCGATTCGCTTTGCCCGGAAGATTTCAAGACCGCGGCTCGCATGCTGTTGTCGAGGGTCCAGGGCAAAGCCGATAGCGATGAGGATCTTCGCAAGGGTCTGTTGAAGTTCATCGCTGATTTCGCCAATTGGGATTTGGCTGCCAACCCCAAGTATCTGGAGGTGAGCCGCGGCCTGGTGAAAGCGGCCCACGGTGAGGAACCACCGTTGGTGGTGGACCCGTTTGCTGGTGGCGGGTCGATCCCTCTTGAGGCTCTCCGGCTTGGCTGCGACACCTTTGCTAGTGATCTCAACCCGGTCGCCTGTCTGATCTTGAAGGTGATGTTGGAAGACATCCCCCGATACGCGCCCGAACTCGCAGATGAGGTGCGTCGGGTCGGAGCCGAAATCAAGAAACAAGCCGAAGAGGAACTAGCCGACCTCTACCCTAAAGACCCCGACGGGGCCACCCCCATCGCCTATCTGTGGGCCCGCACCGTCCGCTGCGAAGCACCCAACTGCGGAGCCGAAATCCCTCTAGTGAGATCGTTATGGCTCTGCAAGAAACCCAACCGGAAACGGGCTCTCCGCTACACCGTTCAGCGTCCCAAAGACCAGCCACCCCAAATCCAATTCGAGATCTTCGAACCAAAGACCGAGAAGGAAGTCCTTAGCGGCACGGTGAGCCGAGCCAAAGCTTCGTGTGTGGCATGTGGCGTGGTCCTTGCCCCCGACCGCGTTCGAGCCCAACTATCGACTCAGCGCGGAGGAGCAGATGTCATCTTCGACAAAGCCGGCCACCGAGACTGTGGAGCCCGGATGCTCGCCATCGTCAGGCTAAAACTCGGTGAAGCTGGACGTCATTACAGATTGCCGACCGACCGCGATTATCTGACCGTCAAGAACGCACATCAACGCCAACAGAACATAGTTCGGGATTGGGAACGCCAAGGCAAACCAGGCCTGCATCCCATGCCCGACGAGATCCTTCCCCTCATGAGTGGGACCTTCAATGTGCCCATTTATGGAATGAACACATGGGGCGACCTATTCGCAGCAAGACAAAAGGTTGCACTAATCACTTGGTTGCGGTTACTCGCCAACAGCAGTGGATCGCGATCTGAGTTGACTGGTCCATTAACTCTTGCTCTCAGTCGCATGGCCATGTGCGGGATGAGCTTGACAAACTGGAACGCCTTTGCCGAGAAAATGCAGCACACGTTTGGCCGCCAGGCGCTTCCGATGGTGTGGGACTTCGCCGAAGTAGTACCACTGGCTTCAGCTCCAGGATCTTGGGGAAACGCCTACGAACTCGTTGCTGAGGTCGTGGATGCCTGGCCCAATTCGCCGATTGGTCAGTCTCAACTTGCAGATGCGACCAGTCACCCCTTGCCAGACAACGGAGCAACGGTTTGGTTTACGGACCCTCCGTATTACTTCGCAGTGCCGTACGCGGACCTTTCGGATTTCTTTTTCGTATGGATCAAGCGTGCATTGCCTGAAGCGTCGCTCTCGGTCGACCCCTTTGATTTGTCAAACCCATTGACGCCGAAAGAGCAAGAGCTTTGTGAAATGTCGCATTGGGATGCGGCACGATATCCACACAAGGACAAAACGTTCTTTGAAGAGGGGATGGCAACTGCTTTCGGGGAAGGGCGGCGTGTTCTTGGGGATGAAGGTGTGGGCTGTGTGGTGTTTGCGCATAAGACGACCGAGGGTTGGGAAGCTTTGCTTTCGGGGATGATCCGTGGCGGTTGGACGATTACCGGGTCGTGGCCGATCGCTACGGAGATGGGATCCAGGTTGCGGGCTCGTGATTCGGCTGCGCTGGCGACCAGTGTGCATTTGGTTTGTCGTCCTCGGGCTGAGGATGCGGGGGTGGGTGATTGGGCTGGAGTGTTGCGGGAGCTACCCAAACGTGTGGGTGAGTGGATGGAGCGTCTGCAGCAAGAGGGAGTTCGTGGTGCCGATTTGGTGTTCGCATGCATAGGCCCGGCACTTGAGATCTTCAGCCAGTTTGAAACGGTGGAAGACGCCGGCGGCCGTGAGATCCAGCTGGCCGAATATCTGGAGAAAGTGTGGGAGGTGGTAGGCCGCACCGCCCTAGAAAGCGTGCTCGGAACGGCTGACGCAGCCGCCCGCAACGGGGCGGCCGGCGCTTTAGAGGAAGACGCCCGTCTCACCGCCCTGTTTTTGTGGACTTTGCAGAGCACCAACGGCGAACCGGCCGGATCCGCCGACGACGACTCCGACGGCGACGATGGGGCGGATGAGGAGGATGACGACGACAGCGGCGGGTTTCGAAACAAATCCAAGGGATACACCCTGATTTTCGATGTGGTGCGCCGCTTTGCTCAACCGTTGGGGATTGAACTGCCCAAATGGGAAGACCGGATCATCGACATCAAGAAAGGTGTGGTGCGTCTCCTGCCGGTAGCCGAACGTGCCAAACAGCTCTTCGGCGAGGACGGCGCCCAAGCAGTGGCGGCACGGCTCGAAAAGCAAGCCGAAACCGGAACCAACCCCCTACAAGGGATCCTCTTCCCCGATGAAGCCGAGACGGTCCCCATTCGTCGCCGGGGCCGCCGACCCGTCGGCGAGATCGCCGATGAAAGCCTCCTGAGGTCTCCCCGGCAGGTAACCACTCTCGACCGGATCCACACCGCCATGCTCCTCCAAGCCGGCGGTCGGAGCAACGCCCTCCGAGCCCTGCTCAAAACCGAACAAGAACGCGGACCCGAATTCCACCGACTCGCCAACGCCCTCTCCGCCCTCTACCCCAAAGGCAGCGAAGAAAAACGCCTCCTCGACGCCATGCTCCTCGCCACACCAAGATGACAACAGTGCTCGTGTTTCAGGGTTTGATCCTCTCGGGTGAGCGGAAGTGGCAATTGCCCAAGAAATACGTAAACGAGCGTGAGGCAATCGAGGCGTCGACTTGACTCCTCGGGCTGTATGGCAGGTCTCGGCCGGCCTGCAAGGGCCAGGCGACGCGGGTCCATGGTTACCCAGCCCGTATACGGATCCCGCCGCGAGCTACCTTCGTCGGTTCGTCGAACGGGTAGCACCTGAGGACGTTCTGCTGCTCAGGACCGGTGTCGCAACGGTGGCAGCAGTCGGAACCGTTGCCAGCGACTACATCTACGAAGAACGGTTCGATGATGTGAATGGGTGGGACCTGCAGCACGCCAGAAGAGTGCGCTGGTCAAGGCTATCTGCGCCTCACACATTCTCGACGCGAGTGTTTGGAGCGAATCCTGCCCGTTTTTCGAGAGTCCGGCAGTCAAAACGTAGTCGACTTCGCGCTGCGCTTTGTCAACTCTCCACCAACGCATTGGCAAGAGGTTCCGCTGCCGTCGCTGCCGCCCGAAGATCCGCTTCTCGCCCAAGTTCCTCAAAGGCTTGCGACACTGATTGCTGAGGCGGCTGACTTCGTACCACTCGCACGCGACGCACAGGCCTTCGGCGACTGGCCAAGCGAGGATGAGCTGATTGCCCATTTTGTCGTACCGTTCTTGCGAACACTTGGAATGGCCGCCCGAGCAGATAGCCGTCCAGTGGCGGCGTATCGACGTGGCTGTGTTTCGGCAACTTCCGCGCACCCGCGAGAATTGCCACCTTGTGATCGAAGCCAAGCGACTCGACGCTGGGGTCGAAGGCGCACTCGAGCAGGCACGTAGGTACGTTGAAACGCTTGGAATGCCCGTCGACCCCGTGGTCACCGACGGCATCCGTTACCGGATGTACGCGAACACTCGGGATTTCCAACCAAAGGCCTACGCCAACCTTGCCAGACTTAAGGCACCCGCCAGCAGACTCTTTGAGCTGATGAGCAGACCCTAGGAGGAGAAGATGGAGCCCTGGTACAAGGTTGCTACACCACGCAAAGAGGTCCGGGAAGGACGCTCATTTAACCCAGACGAGTTTGCGATCGCCCTCGAGCAAGTAGTGGCCGGAACAGCTCCAATTGACTACCGGGATCCCGAGCAATTCTTTGGGCGGACCAGTTTCACCCGAGCGTTGCGCGAACTGACCGGGACGGTCCTGCGTCGCCTGTCTGGCCGTACTGAGAACACCTCTCCGGTGTTGACGCTCATTACTCAGTTCGGAGGCGGTAAGACCCACGCACTAACGACGTTGTATCACCTTGCCAACAATGGTGAGGTAGCCGCGGCGTATTCCGGGGTTGGGGACCTGCTCCACGAGGCAGGACTCGAAGCAATACCAAAGGCGCGTGTCGCCGTATTCGTGGGCAATGCCTGGGACCCGAGCGAGGGGCGAGAGAATCCGTGGATCGATGTTGCCCGCCAGCTGGCCGGGGACGCGGGTGTCGAGGCCCTGGGGCCGGCATCCAAGGAGACGCCGCCAGGCACGGAGGCGATCGCTCGAGTTTTTCAGGCGGCGAACGCCCCGGTGCTGCTCCTTTTCGATGAGGTACTCAACTTCCTCAATCGGCATCGGAAAATGGCGGATCCCTTCCATGCCTTCATCCAAAACCTGACAGTCGCTACGACCGGCACCACGCACAGCTCTTTCGTCATCAGTCTTCCTCGCAGCCAGGTCGAAATGACCGAATGGGACCAGGAATGGCAGGACAAGATCTCGAAGGTTGTCCGCCGGGTAGCTAAGGATCTCATTGCTAACGATGAGACGGAGATAAGCGAAGTCGTGCGGCGGAGGCTATTCCAGGACCTCGGTAATGAGAAGATACACAAAAACGTGGCGAAGGCCTTCGCGGATTGGTGCTTCGAGCGCAGAGCACAGTTGCCCCCCGAGTGGACGGCCGTGGACTCAGCCGCCACCGAGTCCAAAGCACGCGAGTTCTTGCAACGCCGCTTTGAAGCCTGCTATCCGTTCCATCCGGCGACCCTCTCGGTGTTCCAGCGCAAGTGGCAGGCGCTGCCGCAGTACCAGCAAACGCGGGGCACGCTCGCCATGTTGGCCCAATGGATCTCACTCGCCGCTCAGGATGGCTACAAGATGGCTCGAACTGAGCCGTTGATCACCCTTGGTTCAGCATTGCTTGCCGCACCTGGTTTCCGCAGCGCGGTGCTTGGGCAGTTAGGCGAATCACGATTGGTCGCGGCTCTCGACACCGACATCGCCGGCGAACAAGCCCATTCCAAAGCGCTTGACGCTGATACCAAGGGACCGTTGCGAGATATCCATCGACGCATTGGGACCGCGATCCTTTTCGAGTCATCTGGTGGTCAGACCGACAAGGTGGCCCATTTGCCTGAATTGCGTTTCGCGCTTGGCGAACCCGAAATTGACACCACTTCGATTGATAGTGCCGCGATCGCGCTCGAGCAACGTTCCTATTTCATAAGGCGGGTAGGAGCTGACGGATTCCGAGTTGGCTACCAACCAACGATAAAGAAGGTGGTAAGTGACCGGCGCGCTTCCCTCGACGAGGACACGGAGATCAAGCCCGTTGTGCGGAAGCTCGTCGAGGACGAGTTCCGCATGGGTGCAGCCATCCCTGTAGTCGTATTTCCACCTAATGGTGCGGATATACCGGATAGTCCGCGCCTGACTCTCGTGGTGGCTGATCCCGAGGTTGAATGGACAGGAACCGGATCGCTTCGGACCCAAGTCGCCGAGTGGACTCGCCGCCGAGGAACATCGGACCGTCTGTACCCGGGAGCATTGATCTGGTGCCTGAAGAAGCCAGGTCGCGATCTGCGCGAGAAGGTCGAACTCTCCCTTGCCTGGCAGCGCGTTTCAAGTGAAGTCGCAAAAGGCGTGCTCGGAAGCGATTTTGACAAGGAAGACCGCTCCGAACTTCAGGCCAGAGTCAAGGACGCCATGGAAGCAGCCAAGGATGAGGTGTGGGGTGACTATCGATACGCCATCGTTGCCGAGGCTTCGGAACCAGATGGTTTAAAGGTCATCGATTTAGGAGCGGGCCACTCTTCGAGCGGTGAGACTCTCAGCGGACGCGTCATCGCAGCGCTCAAGTCGGAAGCCTTACTCAACGAGTCCGTCGGGGCGGGCTACATCGATCGACATTGGCCGCCAGCCTTAGTGGAGGCCGGAGCGTGGCCCCTGGCGGGCCTCCGGCAGAGCTTCCTCGATGGCTCCCTAACGCGCCTCGTCGACCCGGACACAATCCTCAAGAAGAAGATCGTCGAATTCGTGCAGGCGGGCGAGTTCGGACTCGGGTCAGGAAGGACGGCGGCGGGTGGCTACGACCGCCATTGGTTCAACGAACCTGTCGGAAGCGAGGAAGTTGCCTTTGATACAGACGTCTATTTGCTGAAGAAATCAGCGGCAGAGGCTCTGAGGATCGGAACGCCACCGGCACCTGTGCCAACAGTGGAGGCGGAACCCCCTCAGGAATTGCCTGACGACGGTGAAGCGGCAGCCGCCACCCAACCCACCGTTCAAATGGGGATGAGGACCCTTCGTGTCATTGGCACGGTGCCGCATGAAACCTGGAACCGACTTGGGACCAAGATTCTGCCGAAACTCCGACAAGGCTCTGATCTAACGCTCGGCCTCAACTTCAGCGTGCTCGTGAGGGCCGATTCCTATGAGAGTATCGAAGCCGAGCTGCGGCAAGCGATCCAGGAGTTGGGGCTCGGAGAGTCAATTCGGGTCGAAGAAGATTTCGCCGATACCCCCTTGAAGGACCGGACCCCAAGGTGAAAGACGCCCAGAACCCCGACCACGTGAGCCTCACAACTCTCGTTGGGCGATTGCGCGAAGGGCGTTTTGTGATACCCGACTTCCAACGCGACTTCGAATGGAAGCCATGGGATATCAGCGAGCTTATGCGCTCGATCTTCCTCGATTATTACATCGGAAGTCTCCTTCTCTGGAAAGGTAAGACGGACAACTTCCAAGCGCTCGCGTGTGAACCAATCTACGGATACAGCGGTGACGCCAAAGGTAACCGAGAACACATCGTCCTCGACGGACAACAACGCCTTACCGCGATGTACTACACCTTTCTGGCTCCGAACGTGCCGCTTCCCAGTCGTTCCAATCGGTTCCTGTATTTCATACGAGTCGATCGCTTTATGGATGAGGCTTACGACAACGCATTCTTCTACGACTGGACTTTGAGAGCCGTAAATCTGTTGACGGACAAACCCAGCCAGTACGAGCGCCACGTATTTCCCCTGGCGGTTGTGGGAGAAGGTGGATGGGCGCTTCCGACCTGGTGCCAGGGCTACGAGAAGCATTGGCGCGACAGGGCAGATGCAGCGGGAGCGGCCGGCAACGAGACGGAGCGAGACGCCGCAGAGCGCCACGCCGATGATGCCATCGCGTTTGGAGAACATCTCAAAGGCATCACCGAGCAGTACCAGATTGCGTACATCGAGCTTGACCGGGATCTCGAGCTTGACAAGGTTTGCGACATCTTTACCCAAATCAACAGCCGGGGTATCCGCCTCGACGTGTTCGACTTGGTCAATGCTCTGTTGAAACCAAAGGGACTCCAGCTGAAACACATGTGGCGTGAGGCTGAGCCACGGCTTGACTTTGTCGACACCGAGCGTATGAACGTGTATGTCCTCCAAGTGATGTCGATCCTTCGCCAGGCGTACTGTTCGCCCAAGTATCTCTATTACCTACTTCCGGGCCAGGAGAAGAAGGTTCGGCTTCCCGACGGTTCACTTCACGCCGAAGTTCTAGTTCCTGATATTGATGACTTCGCTCGAAGGTGGAAAGAGTCCGTTGACGCGCTCGAAAGAGCGATCGACCTCCTGCGGCATCCCCAAGAGTTCGGAGCGATCTCCTCGCAGTATCTTCCATATGTCTCGATCTTGCCGGTATTCGCCGCGTTGGAGGCGACAGTCCGCGAATTGGCGCCGACCCAACAGCTTGATGCGCAGCGCAAGATTCGCCACTGGTATTGGGCGAGCGTCTTTCTAAATCGGTATTCAGGTTCGGTCGAATCCACGGCGGCTCGTGACTATCTCGATGTGAAGGCATGGTTCCAGAACGACGACCTCGAACCGGGCCCGATCAATGAATTCCGAGCCAGCTTCGGAAACCTGGACCTGCGCCGGGAGACTAAGCGCGGCTCGTCGGTATATAACGGAATCTTCAACCTGCTTGTGCTTAGAGGGGCCCGGGATTGGATGACTGGCAATGTCCCGCAATACGGTGACCTTGACGATCATCATATCGTTCCGAAGAAGTGGGGAAAGGACAACAATCTCGCGGGCGCCATCGACACCATACTGAATCGCACTCCGCTCACGGCCGACACGAATCGCAAGGTCATAAGGGATCGACTCCCCAACCAGTATCTGCCCGAACTCATCGACGCGAGTGGCGAATCCGCGGTCCGGGCAACGTTGGAGTCCCACTTCATTTCACCCTCGGCCTTCGAGATCCTCCTGCGAGATCCTTTCACCGTGGAGGACTTCGGAAACCTCTTGAGTGAACGTCAGCGAACCCTCCAGGCAGCCATCGAAGACCTGCTTGTCAAGGAGCGGCTCGATCTTCCGCCTCAGCTTCGCGACTTAGATGCCCGTGTTGAAACCATCGAGGTCAATCTGCGCCGCGCGATCGTCGCTGCAATCGAAGGAGCTCATGCATCCCTTCCATCGCATGTGTCGCAGAAGATTGATGAGCGGATTCAGGCCGCTGCCAGCAAGAGCCCGACGTTCGCCGTTGAGCACTACGAGACGCTCGCCGGCAAACTCGAATACACCGACCTTCGAGAACTACAGGCAACGATCTTGAACAAGGGACTCTGGGACCTCTTTGCCGACCGCTTCGCTAATAAGGACGCTCTAACTAACCGGTTCGATCAGCTCGCAGAGCTTCGAAACGGAATCCGACATAGCCGAGCTGTCGATGAAGTCACACGTAAAGAGGGTGAGGGTGCCATCCTTTGGTTCGAGCAGGTTCTCGCAAAATGATGTGGTTCCAGCACTCTTCGTCCGATGACCTGTCTAAGTCGACTTCTCTGTCTCGGCAACAGGGCCGGTTAGGCAAGTGGTCACGGTTCCGATCGAATTACCACTAGTGGGCAAATGACTTCGAGCATCTTGTAAGTACCGTGACCACTCCATGGCCAGAGCACTGACGTCAGGCGCCTACGACCATCTAGCCCTCGTTGGCGACGAAATCCTGGAGGGTTTGGAGGCCATCCAGGCTGCTTTGGAAGGCGAGACTGCTCACAGGGCAGTCTCCCGATACGTTGCCAAGGCCGCCGAAAGGGCGCTGCTCGCGCTGCCGACCGAGGGAAGAGCCGCGTCAGCTGCCGATCTGGCCAACCTCCTCATCGAAGTCATCTCCAAGCAGGTGCCGCGTTCCGGTCTCGGGGCGGGGGACCAAATCCGGATTCCACCCGAGATGCTCAGGGCAGTTCACGCCCCTCCCCCGGTGGGACGACCGCCGGTGGTGCCGCTGACGCCATTGTCCGAGACGGTTCTATTCACAAATGCTCCCGGCGAGCCCGGAGTAGGCAGTGAGATCGCACGGGAGCTTGACTCTGCAGATCGAGTCGACGCCCTGGTGGCCTTCGTCAAGTGGAGCGGAATTCGGCTGATTGAAGACCAGCTCCAGGCATATCTCAACTCGGGTCGGCAACTACGGATCATCACGACAACGTATACCGGTGCCACCGAGCGGACGGCCCTCGATCGTCTCGTACGGATGGGCGCCACCGTCAAAGTCTCGTATGACAACCAGTCCACGCGCCTCCATGCCAAGGCGTGGCTCTTCCATCGCAACAACGGTTTCGATACCGCCTGGGTGGGTTCATCCAACCTGTCGAGAGCCGCCCTGGTCGATGGACTTGAATGGAACGTTAGGGCCTCCAGGGTTACCACACCCGATCTAATCGACAAGTTCGCGGCCACCTTCGACGCATATTGGGCAGACGAGCATTTCGAGACCTACCGCCCTGACCAGGATACAGACCGCTTCGATCAAGCGGTAGGAGCGGCACGAAACGAAGTACCGATCGACTTTTCGTTCCTCGATGTTCGGCCGTATCCGTTCCAGCAGCAGATGCTGGACCAACTTCAAGTGGAACGAGAGCGTCACGGACGTTGGCGCAACCTGGTGGTGGCCGCCACCGGAACCGGGAAGACGGTGGTGGCCGCTCTTGACTACGCCCGACTGAAGGAGAGTCTGCCTCGGGCCCGGCTGCTGTTCGTCGCCCATCGCCGAGAAATCCTTGACCAGTCTCGGCGAATGTTCCGACTAGTCCTGCGTGATGCTTCCTTCGGTGAGACCTACGTTGATGGGACTCGACCTGAACGGCGGGATCACTTGTTTGCATCGATTCAATCGCTGAGCGCCCTCGATCCAACGACGATCCCCGCTGACCATTTCGACGTGGTGATTGTGGATGAGTTTCACCACGCCGCGGCCAACACCTATCGAGCGCTCCTGGAGCATGTTCGCCCGACAGTGCTTCTGGGCCTGACAGCTACCCCCGAAAGAGCCGACGGCCAAGACGTGTCCATCTGGTTCGAGGGTCGCTATGCCGTCGAGCTTCGACTGTGGAGCGCCGTCGACTTGTCGCTCCTTGTTCCTTTTCATTACTTCGGAATCGCTGATGACGTCGATCTCTCGGGTCTGAGATGGGCTCGGGGCGGTTACCAATTGGCTGATCTCGATGGCCTGTATACCGGCAATGACGCTCGAGTCGCCCGGGTATTGGAGGCCATCCGCGACAAAATCGGCGATCCCCGAGACATGCGTGCCATCGGATTCTGTGTCTCGGTGGCCCATGCCGAGTACATGGCCAGGCGATTCAACGAGGCTGGGATACCTTCGATAGCGGTATCGGCGTCGACTCCAACTGAACCGCGGCAACAGGCCTTGCGCGATCTCCGAGACAAGGAGATCAACGTCCTGTTTGCCGTCGACCTCTTCAATGAAGGGGTGGACGTCCCGCAGGTCGACACTGTCCTTTTCTTGCGACCGACGGAGTCGGCCACAGTGTTCCTCCAACAGCTCGGCCGAGGCCTTCGTCATTCCCCTGGCAAGGCAGTGCTCACAGCCCTCGACTTTGTTGGGAACCAGAACCGGCGCTTCCGCTTCGATCTCAAGTACCGAGCCCTCACCGGGGGGAGTCGACAACAGGTCGTCCATCAGATCGAGACCGGATTTCCGTTCCTGCCGTCAGGCTGCCATGTCGAACTCGACCGAGTAGCTCAGAAATTGGTGCTCGACCACATCAAGAGCTCGCTGCCTAACAGATGGCCAGAGCGGGTGAGCGAGCTCAAGGCTATGGGCGATGTCGACCTGGCGTTCTATCTCGAAAGCACGGGGCTCGAGGTTGACGATGTGTATCAGGGCGGACGGTCCTGGACGGAGCACCGTCGAGCTGCCGGCTGGGTTGAGGACGCTCCAGGCTCTGACGAGGTCAAACTCGGAAGGGCGTTGGGGAGAATGATCCACCTAGGCGACTCGATTCGCCTCAACTATTACCGGAAGCTATTGCGCCGGGAGCACATCAGTCAGCCTGCGGCCGGATCAGTGGAGTGGAAGCTCCAATTCATGTTGCACACTTCTCTCTGGGGCATCGATAGCCCAGGAAGTCTGGAAGAGGGATGGGGTCGACTCCGAGCAGAACCTCACATGCACAACGAACTCCTCGAGCTACTCGAGCTTCTCGAGGCGAGAGCCGACAGACTGGAGGTGAAACCTCGAGTACCAGAAGGATCGCCTCTTCGAGTGCACGCCCGCTATACCCGCGACGAGGCACTTGCGGCGATGGGGATCGGAACACCCGAAAAACCGCCCTCACTACGAGAGGGAGTCAAATGGGACGAGGGCAGCAAATGCGACATCTTTCTATTCACACTCGACAAGAGCGACGAGGACTTCGCTCCGAGCGTGCGTTACAACGACTACGCCATCTCCCCCGATCTGTTCCATTGGGAATCACAAAGCACCACGTCTGAAGCTTCTGCGACAGGTCAGCGATACATCCACCACCGAGAACGCGGTACTCACATTCTCCTCTTTGCCCGGGAGACGAAGAAAACCATCGGAGGTCGATCCCTTCCCTACATGTTCCTTGGACCGGCGTCATACGTAGATCACAGAGGCGAGAGACCGATCGCCATCACCTGGAAACTGGACCATCCGTTGCCGGCTGACTTCTACACCCACGCCAAGATCGCAGCAGGCTGAAGGGACCGTCCGATGGCACAAGAGGATTTCGATACCAAGTTCCGAGCAGCGTGGCTGGTATTGAGCCGCACTTGTGCGTCCTCGATCGCTCCAGAGGCGACATATCAGGCTTGGTTCGCTCACTACCTGATTTCGCAGTTCGGGATCGACCGGGTGGCCAGGGAGCCGATCTTCAAGTACACCGGCTTCGAGTCAACGTACCGTGGACGGTTCACGGGAGGTGAGATCAAGCTCGATGCTGTTGTCACGCGAACCCCGGGCATAGTCCTCCCGCACTACATCTACCGCGGGACGGAGGGATCGGGTGTCGAAACCTTGCAGGAGTTGGCAATCATCTCCGAACTGAAGGTATCGAGCACCCAAGGTGGAGGATTGGACCGCACTGAGGTCAGCCGAGACTTTTGGAAGTTGTCTCTGCTCCTCCACGAGGCTGAACGACGCGGTTACAGCGTGCCTTTGGCCTACGTTTGCGTCCTCGACAACCATCCCCGCCGTCGATACAACGTCAATCATCCGACTGGGAGCAGGCTGGTAAAGGATCCTCACGATCCTCGCGTCAACCTTCTTCACTACTCGGCACACGATGCCGATCAGGTCGAAGGGTTGCACAAATGACCACCGACACAGCTTTCTTTGTTCAGTTTCCTCACCCTGGTGGTGAACACGCCCCGAAGGGCAACCTCATGCCGTGGAACACGGAGGCCCATCGACGTAAGTTCCTGACTTCGCCCGGCCGGTTCGACGAAGGCGGCCGAGCCGAAGAGGCTGAGATGGTTTTCTGTGGCGAGTGGGAGCCTCCCTCATCGATCGTGCGCCGGTGGCAACCCAACGGCCGCTTGGCCCGGGTGCTGCACAGACCCTATTGGGCCTCTCCATCCGACGATCAGCCTCGGCAAAACACCGACCCATGGGTATTCGGTGACCACATGATGTACAGCAACTGCAAACAGGTGACCGGATCCGAGCGCAACCCGACCACCATGCAGAACTTGACCCGCGGGTCGGTCATCTGCTTCGGCTCGACCATTGACAACGAGTTCTGCCTGGACACAATGTTTGTCGTCAGCTCAAGTGAGCCGTGGACTCCAGCAACGCATCGAGATTTGGACGTTGTCCAGCATTTGCCGTCTGCACGGCCGCGTCAATCGCCGGAGTTGCCAAAGACACCCACAACAAGTTGACGCTTTACCGCGGCGCAACCTTCGAGGATCCCGTGGAGGGGATGTTCATCTTTATGCCGGCCATGGTCGCCGACGATCTTGATGCCCGTTTTGCCAGGCCTCCGATCCAGGCGCAATACATCAAGGGATCGAACAGACAGAGCACTTGGGGGTCTAAGCGAGACCTTTCGATCGACCAAGTCGCAACGGAGTGGAAGACAGTTCGGGATCAGGTCCTCGCTCAAGGTCTCCGCGTCGCCACTCACATTCAGACGCCTGAGAGGCAGACCGGTTCAGTCGTCGTTCCGGAGAATGATTGGACGAAGTGTTGAACGCACCCGATCTGCCGCTGGACCCGGTGCATCTCACCAGATATCTGGATCGCATCCGAGGCCTGCATGACTCAGCGGCCTACTCGACCACCGAGTTGCTCCGTGACGACTTCTTGCTCGCCTCCGAAGGCGATCTCTCCATCTACTTCGCGCCCTTCGACTGGGTGAACTCGGAAGCTTCCGTGTCTTTGGTGGGAATTACCCCAGGTTGGACACAGATGGAGAAGTCGTTCCAGGTGTTCAAGGGGGCAGTCACGGCTGGACTCACCAGCGACGAAGCATTGGCGGTGGTCAAGAAGGAGGCTGCCTTTGCCGGTTCGATGCGGAGCAACCTCCTGTCGATGCTCGATGAGATCGGGCTACCGGCGATGCTCGGTATCGAGCGGGCCTCAGCCTTATTCATCGGCAGCACCGAACTCGTCCATTCAACGTCTGCGATTCGGTACCCGGCCTTCGTCAACGGATCGAACTATTCAGGCCACCGGCCCACCATCGAAAAGTCACCTCTGTTGAAACGGTTCGTGCGCGAGGTGTTGTCCGAAGAACTCAATCTCGCCGCCTCGGCCCTGGTGGTGCCGCTGGGTGGCGCGGTCGAGGGTGCCCTGAGAGTGTTGGTCGAGAGGAACAGCCTCGACGAACGCCGGGTCCTCTTTGGATTCCCACACCCGTCAGGCGGCAACGGCCATCGCCAGCGTCAGTTCGCCGAAAGGCGCTCCTCGCTTAGGCGGAAAGCTGCGCTTTGGTTGTAACAGGCCGGCTCACGAATTACTTCACCCAATTCTTCTCGGGTTTGATGGAGTTGCCGATGAGTTTCCTTTCACCTGCAGCCTCGCAAATCCTCGAGCGGTGGTCCTCGGGATACAACTGAGAACTCGATCCGGCATGGGCATGGTTTCGGAGCGCACTATTCCGTCAGTTGGTTCGGGAAAGGAGCTCGGCCCATAAGTCGAACTCGTCTTCGGTGGCTGGTTCAATCGCTTCGAGGATCTCATCCCAGGTGATGACTGCGCAGCGATCCATCACAGCTTCTACCTCGAAAGCCGCTCGGTGCGGGAGCATTTGGATCAGAGCTGCGAGATCCTGGCGCCACTGATCGATTAATTGGACATACATCCGGCCGGGACCTCGGTCCTTGACGATCATCCAGAAAATGGGCAGTTCGGTGTCAGCGTTTTCCAGGACGCAGTCGATGTTGCGGGCGATCTGGTTTCGGTTCGGGTCATAGGTCGTGCTCACGCTGATGTCGCTAGTCAGGCTGGCCTCGGCGACTAGCAAGTAACCCGGGCCCCTCATCACAACGTCAATCTCGGAGCGCCCTTCCACCGCATCGGGTATCGCAGCTCGAGTCACCCAGGCTGGGTTGTCGCTGGCCTGGCTGCATGTGTGACAGTGCCAGTTGACGAGATCGAAAAGGATCCGGACGCCTTTACTGGAACCTGTGTGCACATGTGGGGCTACATCGTGCAATGGGACGCCAACACCGGAGCCTGCAGCTTCCGCGCGGAACTCGCGGGTCGGTATTACCAAGAATGGTTCGAGTATGACGGGAACAACTATTTGGCTGCCGGAGATCTCGACTCGTGCCCCGAGCTTGATGGAATTGACAACAACGATTTCATAGAGTTCTGGGCGACGGGGCAGGGGCCCTCACTTACGACACGACCATCGGCGGCTCAGCCACCGCAGCACTGTGGGCAATCGAGAAGATCGCTCTCCTCAAGAAAGAATGACCCTTTTCACGAAACACGTCGAGCAGTGAAGCTGTGGCTACTGCGGCCAGGCCTTGCTCACCTCTAAACGCTCGAGCTCGCCAGCTTCGATGAATTTGCGAACGGCCAGGGCAATCACCTTTGATCGACTTAGGTACGACTGGCTGCGGGCGATGCCGACATCCAGTTCAACAACCATCTCTACCGGAAGCAGAATCTGCAATCGCCGGAGGCCGTCGGGAATCCGTTGATCGGCTGGGTACATCCCGGGCACCAGTCAAAGCTATGTCGGGGTAGGCACCCTTACAAATCGATGTTTCGCGACCTCTGGGAACGAAGCAACCGTCGCACGGGTCCCTTGCACATGTGTGTCACATGTGTCATGCTGGTCGCATGTCGAAAATGATCCAGGTGAGAAATGTGCCTGACCGTCTACATCGAGAACTAGTGAAAAGGGCCCGAGCCAACGGTCAAACCCTTACCGACTATGTCCAGGGGATACTGGAGAAGGAGCTGGCCCGACCTCCCGCGCGCGAAGTCTTCGAGCGTATCGCCGGTAGGTTGCCCGTGAAGCTCGACCTCCCCGCGGCCGAGCTGGTACGAGCTGAGCGCCAAGACCGGACCGCTTCCTGACAGCTGTCGTCATCGACGCTTCGGCTCTGCTCGAGTACGTGCTCGGCACCGAGCGGGCGGTGCCGGTCCGAGGTGTGGTGACCGATCCGTCGAATGACCTTCATGTGCCCGCCCTTTGCGATGTCGAATTTGCCGCCGGTCTTCGACGGGCGTTGCTGGCACGATCGTTGTCGATTGAAAGAGCCGGCCAGGCAGCGTTCGACTATCTCGATCTTCCTTTGAGCCATCACGGACACCAAGCGCTATTAGGGAGAATTCTCGAACTGCACGACAACTTCTCCGCCTACGACGCGACCTATGTGGCCCTAGCGGAAGCACTCGGAGCCTCGCTCTTGACGACTGATGGGCGCCTAGCCAATGCCGTGTCCACCCACACGGCAGTCAAGACGATTTCAGATGTCCCCGAAGTCTGATCCGACACACGATTTGTGAGCATTTCCTGCCTAAGGGCAGGCTTAGCCAGTCGAGATAAAGAGGTAGCTCCTCGACCCCACCTTGATCCAGTAAGCGGCGAATGGCCACGCGACAACGCGCGATCTGCTGACATGAACCTTGCGTCCTCTGGTCGCCGCGTCGAGTTCATTGAGCAAGCGGGGGGCGGCAGGGATACTTCAATTCGTCGGATCATTTCGGGATCCTGAGGCGGTTGCCGAATTCAAACGCCCCGGAGAGCAGCACGTCATCGGGGTGAGCGGTCTGCTTCTGCGTGGCCGGACCAACCCCCGGCTTGCGCCCAGTTCTCGAACCGCTGATGACCGACGAGACGATCGATCTAGATACTCGCCTCCAGGCGGGGCACTCCGACCTTTAACGTCACGCCCCGCATGCAAGGTGGGAGGCGGCTCGGCCAGCGCTACGTGCGCCAGACGAGCGAATCGCCGGTCCGGTAGCGATCAGGACGAGTGGCCCATTCGACATCGATCTTGTTGGCAGATGTTTGTGTCGCCGCCGTTCCGGGCCATCGTGGCGGCTGATGATGATTCGGCAATGAAGCCTCCGCTCGAGGGTGAGTAGGCGAACCATTCCCCATCGGGGGACCACGCGGGGCCGAACAGTATGCCCCCGGCTCTTGGATGGTCTGCTGCACGTTGCCCTCGAGATCGATCAGCTTGATCTGGCCAGCCGCCAATGTCAGCAGGGTTCCACCCTCAGGTGAGAAGCGACCCGCATCCTCGAACGTCTGCTCACTGAGCGCATGCGGTTCGTCAACGCCCGCCACGTCCACGATGAGAAGCGGACCCGGCGCCTCATCGCTCGTGCGCTTGAAGCCTGATCAAGGCCCCCATCCTGGTGGTCGCCGGCTCAGCCGACTCGATCGTCCCCACCCACCTCAGCCGGGCCGTATACGACGCGGCGTCCGCCGATGCTCAATGGGCTCTGATCGAGAACGCCGATCACAACGACCCCGCCCTCTCCTTTGACCAACCTCTCATCGATGCCGTCGACCGGTTCCTCGACGAGGAGCTTTAGCCAACCTGCCGCTCCTGACGAATAGGGTTGTGCCCGCGGTCAATCCGGACTACCGGTACTGGGTTCAAGGGGTCAGAACTTTGCGCTGGCGCTCTGTCCTTCCGGTCTCAGTCCGGCGGCACCGAGGCTGATCGGCCAACGGGGCGATCACATCGATCTCCACAAATATGGGGCGGAGCCGCTAACGCAGCGGATCGAGCACTTCGATGAATCCGAATCGGTGGAAGTCGGTGTCCCGGGTGACAATCGAGCGGATCCCGTGTTCCCGCATGAGGGCGGCGGTGTGAGCATCGTGGTAGAGGTTGCCGACGAGAAGAGGCACTTCGCTCACCATCTCGGCCAATACGTCGAGGTGGCGGGCGGTTTCGGTCAGGATGTGGACACTGGCCGAGGCCAAGACCGCGCCTAAGAATGAATGCGCCCCGGGTCCGTCGAAGGGCATGCGGAGCACTCGGGG